>Ga0189287_100018_pt1 | contig 301138 bp, 255 predicted proteins | sample UW86minimetaG_FD_130319 | JGI IMG/M metagenome (GOLD analysis project Ga0189287, IMG submission 130319) | Marine microbial communities from the Costa Rica Dome - UW86 mini metaG | ecosystem: Environmental > Aquatic > Marine > Oceanic > Photic zone | place: Costa Rica: the Eastern Pacific... | reverse complement strand
TCGACGAGTCACTGTCCTGATATTTCATATCCGAAATACCTCGGCCAGCGCCCACACGAATTACTTGGTCAACTTTTTAAAGAGCGTTTGAGCTGTTGCTCAATCAAGGCCGCGTATTCTACACCGTAGCGCCGCCTTGTCAACCGTTTATTTTTCGATGTTTTCCGTCTCCGGAAAGCGCCGAAAAATGACCCGGCTTACTGCTTGTTTCGAGGCGCGCATTTTACAGCGAATCGCTTGCCTGTCAACTGCTTTCTGAAGAATTTTGAAACTCATTTTCTTCAGCGCTTTCAAACAGTTATCTTTCGATTCCTAAGCCGCCTCAGCGGTGCTCCCCTCGAAAGAGATGCGCATTCTACAGACCTGCCCGTGGGTGTCAACGGTTCGTTCCGATTTTTTTCGGAAATCGTCATCAAACCCTCATAGGCCTGGCTGAACAGAGCCAGGCCTGGATGAACCTCACAGTTCAACGGTAACCGAATTTGCCGAGTCGCGAGCTTTCTTGCGCGCTTCATCCACCGTTGCGCCCTTCGCCAGGGCAACGCCCATTCGACGGCGCCCCTTCAACTCGGGCTTGCCGAACAAACGCAATTGAGTATCCGGCTCGGAAAGCGCTGACTCAAGACCGGAATACGATACGGACGCCGAATCGCCCTCAGGAAGAATCACGGCTGATGCCGAGGGACCAGTCTGCCGTATCGCGGGAATGGGCAAACCCAGAATGGCTCGGGCATGCAGAGCAAATTCGGACAGGTCCTGTGAGACCAACGTAACCAGGCCAGTATCGTGCGGACGCGGCGAAACCTCGGAGAACCAGACATTGTCTTCCTTAACAAACAGCTCCACACCGTAGATGCCATAGCCACCGAGGTTTTCGACCACAGCGCGGGCAACTTCGGCCGAACGCTCGTAGGCCAGCGGGGCCATTGGCTGTGGTTGCCAGGATTCCCGATAGTCTCCATCTTCCTGCCTGTGCCCGATGGGCTCACAAAAAGATACGCCATCACGGTGCTTGACGGTGAGCAGGGTAATCTCATAGTCAAAGTCCACAAAGCCTTCGACAATCACCCTTCCCTTACCGGCACGCCCGCCAGACTGGGCATATTCCCAGGCCGCTTCAATATCATCCTCGGTCTTGACGGTACTCTGCCCCTTGCCCGACGAGCTCATGACCGGCTTTACCACAAGTGGCAGGCCTATTTCGTTCACGGCGGCAAGGTATTCTTCCCGGGTACCCGCAAAGCGGTAGGGTGAGGTAGGCAGCCCGAGCTCTTCAGCCGCGAGCCTCCGGATTCCTTCACGGTTCATGGTGAGGTTCACCGCTCTGGCGGTGGGGATGACGCGATAGCCTTCCTCTTCGAGCTTTACCAACTCCGGCGTGGCAATCGCTTCAATCTCCGGAACAATCAGATCCGGCTTTTCCTGTTCGATAACACTGCGCAGGCTGGCGCCGTCCAGCATGTCGATGACATGGCTCCGATGCGCCACCTGCATGGCAGGCGCATCCGCATATCTGTCGACAGCGATAACTTCGACGCCATAGCGCTGAAGTTCAATGACAACTTCCTTGCCAAGCTCACCGGATCCACAAAACAAAACCTTGAAGGCATTACCTTTGAGGGGAGTACCAATTCGAACTGAGTCAGTCATGATTTACCAACACCTATGTTAGCCGTGAATCAGGGAACCTTTTTCGCGCTCCGCCACTTTCCGGAGCACCTCGCGCCGTTCGTCGTCATCCATCCTGGTCCAGAGGGTGATCTCATCCCCACTTCGATGGCAGCCCACACAGATGTCATTTTCATCAAGCGCGCAGATGCTTACGCAGGGCGATCGAACCTTGTCAGCAACACTCATTTTTTCGGCTCGCAGGGCTTGAGCTCATCGGCGTAGCGAGCAGCATTCTGAACATAGTGCTGCGCACTCATTTCCAGCATCTTCTTCTGGCTATCGTTGAGCTCCCGCTTGATCTTGCCCGGCGAACCGACAACCATGGAGCCGTCAGGCACCTCCATTCCTTCGGGAATGAGAGCATTGGCGCCAATCAGACAGTGCTTGCCAATCTTTGCTCCGTTCAGAACCACAGCATTTATGCCAATTAAAGAGTAATCACCAATCTCGCACCCATGGAGCATTACCTTGTGACCAACCGTTACACCCTTACCCAGAGTAAGAGGCATACCCGGGTCTGTATGCAGTACCGAACCGTCCTGAACATTTGTTTCAGGCCCAATGGTGATCCACTCGTTGTCACCACGTAGAACGGCATTGAACCAGACGCTGGCCTTATCCATCAGCCGGACACGGCCTATCACCGACGCGTTCTCGGCCACAAAGTGACCCTCACCTTCCAGTTCCGGCGTTCGGTCATTCAACTGGTAAAACATTCTCAGCCTCCTTCAGGCGGTTCAAGCAGATCGATTCCGGCATCGTAAACAGCGTTCAGGAAATCAACTAGAACCACTGCCGACAGGCCCCAGATCTCGTAGCGCTCCCAACGGTAGCAGGGTACGTAAAATGTATGGTTCAGGAAATCCAGAGCATCTGTGCGCTCCCGTCTATCTTCCAGAAAAAACGATAGAGGCACGCGGAATACACTTTCGATTTCATGGGGGTTTGGCTCCAAAGGATGATCTCCGGGAATCACACCAACGTAAGGTGTAACTAGAATTCCATAGCGGGACATCACCTGACTGAGCGGCGCAATTATTTGTACTTGATCCGGCGGCAATCCGATCTCTTCATGGGTTTCACGTAACGCCGTTGCTGCCAGAGACGGATCTTCCGGATCCCTTTTGCCGCCGGGATAGGCGACCTGCCCGCGATGGGTGCTCAGATTCTCGGACCTGAGCGTAAAGATCATCTCCGGGTTTTTCAGATCGTCGGTTACCGGAACCAGTATGCCTGCCTCAGGATAATCCAGGGCCAACTGGCGCGGTGCATAGCCGGCCAGGCGCTCGGCAAGTAAATCACGCAATGTTCATCTCCACGGTACATCCGGAGGTTGGATGAGACAGAGGCAGCCGGGATCGTTAAACTGACTACCAAACCAATTCAAGTATACGGGGAAAATCATGAAGTACTGCAGCACATGCGGCCATCCGGTTGAACAACGCATCCCCGAAGGCGATAACCGTCACCGCTATGTCTGTGTCAGCTGCGATACCATACATTACCAGAACCCACGCATTGTCGCCGGCACGGTGCCCGTGTGGGAGGGCCAGATACTGCTGTGTCGCCGCGCTATCGAACCTCGCTATGGTTACTGGACCCTGCCTGCAGGTTTCATGGAGAACGCCGAAACCACCATCGAGGCCGCCGAGCGGGAAACGATGGAAGAAGCGCTTGCAGAGGTAAACATTGAAGGCCTCTATTCCATCATCGACGTCCCGCACATCAATCAGGTTCACATGTTCTACCGGGCCACACTGAAAGACGGTCAGTTTGGTGCAGGCGAGGAGTCCCTCGAATCCAGACTGTTCGGCCTGGACGAGATTCCCTGGGAAGAAATCTCGTTCCCGACCGTCAAGCGAACCCTGGAACTTTTCCTGTCTGACTACAGTCGCGAATCCTTCGGCGTTCACGTGAGTGATATCCGCCACCCCATGGCGAAAGACCGCAAGTAGCGCCGGCGACTACAATTCTTCCATTCGATAGATTTCGTAAGCGGGCTCCTCGTAAGGGTGGGCCTGCTTAAGTGCCGCGAGGGCATCCTTTATCAGCTCGTCGGCGCAAACCAGTTCAACCTTGTATTCATTCACCGCTTCAATCTCCCCGGCATGGCCGAGAAACGGATCGCTTCCTTCAAGCGGACGAAACTGCCCTCTTCCAAGACATTGCCAGGCACAGGAATCGTAATCACCGATTCGACCGGCGCCGGCATCGAACAATGCCTGTTTGGTTTTTTCGACGTGAGTCTCCGGAACGAAATAACACATCTTGTACATCGAAAAACCTCCTTCAGGTCGGATATTTTTTGTACAGATTAATAGCTTAGATACTTACCCACAGAATCTGTGGATAACTCTGGGGAAAGTTTTTGGGAACACGCCCTCAAACCCCGTAATCACTGCACTTCCGTTAAATTGGCGACAAAATCACCTGATTCATTTATTCTATATTTTTCAATTGGTTATGACTTTTGGGCAAAAGTTGAACCAAATTCCTGCTCTTTGTGCACAGAACAAACAGGGAGGCACCAGCAATGTGCATAAAAATACTGAGTCAAGGGGATTTTTGCCATTTTTGCCGATTTTTTCCCTTGAAAAACGCCCAAAAAAAGGGCGCAAAACAAAAAAGCCGGCTTTGGAATAAACACTCATGTTGAGCGCACCCAAAACCGGCTTGTTACTGGAACGGAAAATCAGCCGAACCAGCGTCTCGCATTTCGGAACATGCGAATCCAGGAACCGTCTTCCTGCCACTCAGAGGGACGCCAGGAATGCTGGACAGCCCGGAATACTCGCTCGGGATGCGGCATCATGATGGTGACCCTGCCATCGCGCGTCGTCACACCAGTAATACCGGCTTCGGATCCATTCGGGTTGTAGGGATAGCGTACGGTCGCCTGCCCCCGATTATCCACATAGCGCAGCGCCACCAACTCGTTCTCGGAGAGAGCTTCTGCCGAGGTGCCGCTGGCAAACTCAACCCTACCCTCGCCGTGAGCAACGGCAATCGGCATACGGGAACCGGCCATGCCATCCATGAACGCCGACGGTGACGGCATCACCTCAGCCATAACCAGGCGCGCCTCAAACTGCTCGGACTGGTTACGTACGAAACGTGGCCAGCCCTCACTTCCCGGAATGAGCTCGTGAAGATTGGAGAGCATCTGACAGCCATTGCACACACCCAGCGCCAGCGTGTCCTGGCGATTAAAGAACGCCGCAAACTGGTCCCTGACGCGATCGCTGAACAGAATCGATTTGGCCCAGCCCTCGCCAGCGCCCAGAACGTCACCGTAGGAGAAACCGCCACAGGCAACCAGGCTGTTAAAGCCATCCAGCGTAACCCGGCCTGAGAGCAGATCGCTCATATGCACGTCGACAGAATCGAAGCCGGCACGGTCGAATGCCGCCGCCATCTCAACCTGTCCATTGACACCCTGCTCCCGCAGAACCGCAACTTTTGGACGGACTCCCTTGTTGATATACGGGGCAGCCACGTCGTCGTTGATGTCGTAAGAGAGTTCGGCGTGGAGACCGGGATCCTCTGCGTCAAGCAGATTATCGAATTCTTCACGAGCGCAGTCGGCGTTATCCCGAAGCGACTGAACCCGGTAACTGGTCTCGGACCAAAGGCGCTGGAGCTCCACCCGGGATTCATCCACCACAGTGCTACCTTCGAAGGTCAGGCGAAGGTTGTCAGTATCATTCGGGCTACCGATAACACTGATGTAGTCCCCAAGACCCGCGGCAGAGAATTGCTGCAGGACAAAACCGGTGTCTTGCTTGCGTACCTGGATGACGGCACCCAGCTCTTCATTAAAAAGTTCCCGGGCAAACTGACTGCGATCCTCGGCGAGGCCATCCAGCTTGATATCAACCCCACAGTGGCCGGCGAAACACATTTCAGCCAGGGTGACGAACAGGCCGCCGTCTGAACGATCGTGATAGGCCAGGAGCTTACCGTCGCTGTTCAGACCCTGAATAACCGCAAAGAAAGCCTTGATGTCCTCCGGGTCATCCAGATCCGGTGCAACTGCACCGACCTGACGGTAAACCTGAGCCAGAGCGGAGCCCCCAAGGCGGTTCTGGCCAGCAGCAAGATCCACGAGGATCAGGTCTGTCTCGCCAGCATCCTTGACCAGCTGGGGAGTCAGCGTCCTTGCAACATCAATAACCGGTGCAAAACCACTGACAATCAATGAAAGCGGTGCAGTCACGCTTTTCTGTTCGCCGCTGTCTTCTTCCCACATGGTCTTCATGGACATGGAGTCCTTGCCCACGGGGATCGTGATTCCAAGCTCCGGGCACAATTCCATGCCTACGGCGCGAACGGTCTCGTAGAGATTCTCATCTTCACCCGGGTGGCCAGCAGCGGCCATCCAGTTTGCAGAGAGCCGGATATCGGACAACTTGCCGATCGGCGCTGCCACCATATTGGTAATCACTTCACCGACGGCCATGCGACCGGACGCGGGCGCATCGATCGTGGCGACCGGCGTGCGCTCGCCCATGGCCATTGCTTCACCGGTGCGAACATCGAAGGAGGTGGCCGTCACAGCCACATCAGCCACCGGAACCTGCCAGGGCCCAACCATCTGATCCCGAGCAACCAGGCCGGTAATGGTCCGGTCACCAATGGTGATCAAAAAGCTCTTGGAGCCAACAGACGGCAGACGCAGAACGCGGCGAATGGCATCATCCAGATCGATTTTGGTGGAGTCGAAAATGGGCTTCGTAAAGGAAGCGCGGCTGACACTCCGATGCATGCGCGGCGGTTTGCCGAACAGCACTTCCATCGGCAGATCAACCGGCTTGTCGTCGAAGTAGGAATCGCCCAGTTCCAGATGATGAGCTTCTGTCGCCTCGCCTATCACGGCATAGGGGCAGCGCTCGCGGCGGCACAGGGCGTCAAATTGCTCCAGGTTTTCCGGAGCCACTGCCATCACATACCGTTCCTGGGATTCGTTACACCAGATTTCCAGCGGAGACATTCCCGGCTCGTCACTGGGAATGTCGCGAAGCTCGAATTTACCGCCGCGACCGCCATCTTTGACAAGCTCAGGCATAGCGTTGGACAGACCACCGGCGCCCACATCATGGATGAACGCAATAGGGTTCTTGTCGCCCATCTGCCAGCAGCGGTCGATAACTTCCTGGCACCGACGCTCCATCTCGGGGTTGTCCCGCTGCACTGACGCAAAGTCCAGATTTTCGTTACTGGAGCCCGAGTCCATGGACGAAGCCGCACCACCGCCCAGACCGATCAGCATGGAGGGCCCACCCAACACGATGAGTTTCGCGCCCACCGGGATATCGCCCTTTTCAACATGCTCCTCACGAATGTTGCCAAGACCACCGGCAATCATGATCGGCTTGTGGTAACCGCGGACTTCTTCGCCGGCGGCTCCGGGCACTTTTTCCTCAAAGGTCCGGAAGTAGCCCGCCAGGTTGGGACGTCCGAATTCGTTATTGAATGCCGCGCCACCAATAGGCCCTTCAATCATGATGTCGAGCGGTGAAGCGATGCGTTCAGGTTTGCCGTAGTTGATTTCCCATGGCTGGGGATCGTCCGGCAGATTCAGGTTGGAGACTGTGAAACCAGTCAGACCCGCCTTGGGCTTGGAACCCCGGCCGGTAGCACCTTCGTCGCGAATTTCGCCGCCGGAGCCTGTGGCGGCGCCGGCGGCAGGAGCAATCGCCGTCGGGTGGTTGTGCGTTTCCACCTTCATCAGAATATGGATGTCTTCTTCGTTATATCCGTAGACACCCGTCTCGGGGTCCGGGAAGAAGCGGCCACCACGACTACCCCGAATAACCGAGGCATTGTCCTTGTAGGCGGATAGCACGCCCTCGCTGTTCATTTCGAAGGTATTCCGGATCATGGCGAACAGGGATTTTTCCTGACCTTCGCCGTCAATATCCCAGGACGCGTTGAATATCTTGTGGCGACAATGCTCGGAGTTCGCCTGGGCGAACATCATGAGTTCCACGTCGGTCGGATCCCGCTCAAGATCCGTGAAGGACTTAACCAGGTAGTCAATTTCATCTTCGGCAAGCGCCAGCCCCAGGCGCGAGTTGGCTTCCACCAGGGCATCGCGACCACCGGCGAGAACTGGCACCCTTCCCAGGAGCCGAGGCTCTTCATGGCTGAACAACAGCTCTGCGCCGCCCATCTCATGAAATACTTTCTGGGTCATGCGGTCATGCAGAAGCGCTGCGATTTTCTCGCGTTGTTCCAGGCCAAGCTTGCGCCCCGAACGAATGTAATAGGCCGTGCCCCGCTCAATACGATGTATCTGCCGCAGGCCACAGTTCCGGGCGATGTCCGTTGCCTTGCTGGACCAGGGCGAGAGCGTGCCGGGGCGAGGCACAACCAGGAAAAGCACGCCGTCAGGCTCTTCCACCGGCACACTCGGGCCATAGGTCAGGAGCCGGTCCAGAATAGCTTGCTCCGCGTCCAAGAGGTCTGCCTCCAGGTCAACAAAGTGCATGAACTCAGCATAAACATGCTCGATTTCAGGCACGATATCCTGAATCCGGGAATGCAATTTGCGGGAGCGGAATGGCGAGAGCGCGGGAGCGCCGCGAAGTTCAAGCATGATATCAACCTGTATCGCGCGAAACGGGGAAGTCTGGGTGCAATTTGAAAGGCCGACATGATACTCGAAAGCGGGGTCAGGATACAGCGCTTGAGGCGTTAATCCCGGGCTGTACAATTAACATTGTTTTGCACATTAATTAACCAGCTTTATTGACCAGGCCTCCGACACCAAGGATCATTGACTGTGTGGAACGGAATTCCACGCTCAGGATAGACAAGGTTGCGTGGCTTTAAGCGACGCTACAACCAGATGATCCAGCCGTGACGGAGTCCATGGACTTGCCAAAGATATTTGCTGCTTTCAAAAGCGCATCCGCCGGGATTGTTTTCTTCCTCGGCACTGCCCTGATACTGACCGGATGCTCACAGCCTAGCACTCTCCAGGAAATCCGTGATGAGGGGGTGCTGCATGTGATTACCCGGACGGCGCCGTCTATCTATGTGGAAAGTGAAGACGGCCCCACCGGCTATGATTACGAACTGGCAAAACTGTTCGCCGAGGACCTTGGCGTAAAGCTCCGGGTTCGCGTTGCCGATAGCAACACAGAAATCCTGTCCGTTCTGGAAAAGAACTACGCCCACTTCGGGATGCTCGGGCTCTCCAGGCAACCCCATACTGCCAATCAGTATCGCACCGTAGCGACCGGCATCACCGCCCAGTCGATCCTGGTTTATAATCGCGATGTCGAGCGGCCTGAATCATTACAAGACCTGATCGGGAAAACGGTGCACGTGGTATCCGACAGCAACCATGAGCACCGCCTCAATGAAGCCCGCCAGGAAAACGCAGAGCTTGAATGGGAGGTGCATCCCGGACTGGACGCCGCAGGCGTTCTGTCCCGCGTTGAAAGCGGCGAATTCCCCTACGCGATGGTTTCTTCCAACGAGCTCGACCTTAACCACGTATTCTACCCGATGGTGAAGGAGGCTTTTACCGTTGGAGAACCCGGTGAACTGGCCTGGTTTTTCCCGTCAGCGCAGGATGATTCCCTGGCAAAAGCGGCCCGCCAGTTCCTGGAAAGTCTCGAGACCAACGGAACATTGGCCCAGATTTCCGAGCGCTTCTATGGCCACCTTGATCGACTGAATTACGTGGGTGCCCGAACCTTCATGCATCATGTGGAGAACCGGTTGCCCAAATACGAGTCGCTGTTTCGCGACTATGCCCGCGACTTCAACATGGACTGGCGACTGCTCGCAGCCATTGGTTACCAGGAGTCCCACTGGCGCCCCAATGCGGTATCGCCTACCGGAGTCCGTGGACTGATGATGCTGACCAGGAACACTGCCAGCCATATCGGCATCAACAACCGCCTGGACGCCGAAGAAAGCATCCAGGGCGGAGCCAAGTATTTCCGGATCGTGCACGAAAAAATCCCGGAACGGATCCCGGAGCCAGACCGCACCTGGTTCGCTCTCGCCTCCTACAACGTGGGTTTCGGGCATCTGGAGGACGCCCGACGACTTACAGAAGGCGCGGGACGAGACCCTGACCGGTGGATGGACGTAAAGGAATTCCTGCCGTTACTGGCCGAGAAGGAATGGTATACCAAGACCCGCTTTGGCTATGCCCGGGGCCACGAACCGGTAATCTACGTCCAGAATATCCGGCGCTATTACGATGTCCTCGCCCGGCTCAACCAGCCGGGTATTCCGGCGACCGAAGCAGAGGAACAGATCGTACAGATGGAGGAAAGCCGGGCGCCGGAAGTTCCATCAGGCGAGCTGCAAACGGACGGAAAGCTCAGGGCCGGCCTGCCCGCAGAACTGGGCATGATACCGCCGACCCTTTGAAGAATCCGACTTCCGCCGGCTATTCGCTACGAGCCTCGAGTGCGCGCTCCACCTGACTGGCGGAAAAGCCCCTACGATTCAGGAAACGCGCCTGCCGTACTTTTTCGTCCCAGTCCTCACTCAGATCCGCCAGGCCAAAACGCTTATCGCGGATACCGATAGCTCGCTGACACCAATCCTCCTCCGTCATCTCGTCAACACTCTCCGGAGTCTTGTGAACCCCGCGCTGCTGAAGTTCGCCAAGAATCCGTAGCGGTCCGTAACCAAGGTCCATTCTTTGGCGGGCGTAGACGTCAGCAAACCGATCATCGTCTAGCCAACTCTCTTTCTCGTAATCATCCAGAACAGCGTTAATAATGTCGCCCGGCAGCTTTCTTTGGCGGAGTTTCAGGCTTAACTCGAGGCGACTGTGCTCGCGCCTGGCAAGCAACCTGAGTGCCGTTGCCCGGGCCTTGTAATCCTGATCGTTGTCATTTTCCTGTTTTGCCATACAGACCCTTTCCGCACACGCATACAAAACGCTAGACTAGCCGCGAATTTTTCCTGCTGGCCAGCACCTCAGGCTGACCAGTCAAACTACCCGGTATCCCTGACCGGATGCCGACGGCCGGTGGCGGCACAACTTTGCCCGACACCGTGAACTGGTTTCAACACCCAAGGATACTCTTATGGCCGCGTTCATCCAGAAACTGTTCAAATCCCGCAAGACAACCGAGGCAACGCCAAAACAGCGGAAAGCCACCCAGCCAGAGCCTGTCGAACAGGAAGATACCCGGACTGACCGGAGGGAAGAGCAGCTCAAAACTCTGGAGAGCGCACCATCCCAGGATGTCCTGGCCAAGCTTGCCATTGACGGCGTTACGGCGGATATCCGGCAGTCCGCTGCGGGCAGACTGACCGACGAAGCCAGTCTGCAGGAAGTGCAGAAACAGGCCAAAGGCCGTGACAAAGGTGTCTACCAGATCGTTAAACTGGCACTTCAGCGGCGGCGCGAAGAACAGGCCCGGCTGGACAGCATCAGCCAGACCATCGCTACCCTTACCCGCCATGCCCAGGACCAGGCGAAGAGTGACGATACCAAGCTTTATGAGGCCCGGCTCGATGCCCTGCTGAAACAATGGACAGAGGTGGAAACACACGCCTCACCGGAACAGGCCCAGGCATTTCTCGAAGCGGTTCACCTGTGCAAAGAGCGCATTGCGGCCCTGCAATCTGCGGCGGAAGATGAAAAGCGCCAGCGCGAGCAGAAGCTGCAACGTCAGGAAACCCTGGATCTGCTGACCCGCACACTGGACGAGCTCAAGTCTCAACCGCCTGAAACACTGCCCTCACTGGCGTCCCTGGATGCACTCCAGAAAACCCAGGAAAACCGCTGGCTGGAAGCAACCCGGGATACGGCAGTGGAGAAGCAGGAACAGAAAGCCTACGAAAACGCCATGCTGGCACTGCGCAATTACCTGAGCTCTGTCCGTCGGATTACCCAGGAACGGGAAACCATCGTCGAACTTGGCGCACTGCTCGAGCGCGCAGACGATGCCACCGACGAGCAGCGTGCCCAGGCAAAGACACTGGTTGCCGAGATCAACTGGCCGGAAGGCTATCCCATCCCGGCACTACTGGAGCCATTGCGGAAGCTGGCCGGCAAACGCAAGAAACCGGCAGAGCCCCGAGTTGATCAGGAGCAACAGAAAGCTCTGACGACTCGCCTCGAGGCCGAAATCAGGCAACTGGAGGAGGCTCTGGAGGCCAAACAGCTGAAAGAATCCAAACAGCTCTTCAAAACGGCACAACAGCACTTCCGGGATCTGGACCAGCGCCACGCAAAACCCTATCAGGCGCGTATGCAGCTGCTTACCGGGCAATTGCGTGAACTCTCGGACTGGCAGGGCTTCGCCACGGAACCCAAGCAGATTGCCCTGTGCGAGCAAATGGAATACCTGGCAGAGCAGCCAATGGATCCGGAAGCAAAGGCCGAGCGAATCAAGGAGTTGCAGAATGAGTGGCGCGATCTCGGCGGCTCTTCGGATCGCTCGCTGTGGTCCCGGTTCAAAGCTGCCTCGGACAAGGCTTACGAGCCCTGCAAGGCCTACTTCTCTGCCAAGTCCGGCCTCAAACAGGCCAATCTGGAAAAACGGTCCGCCATTTGCGAGCAGCTCGAAAGCTTCCTGGACAATGCCGACTGGTCTTCCATCGACTGGAAAGCCGCGGAACGAATCCACCAGACCGCTCGCCAGGAGTGGAAAGAGGCCTGGCCAGTGGAATTCCGCGACAATCGGGCCGTTCAAAAGCGCTTCGATGAACTGCTCAAGAGGCTGGAAGCCCCCCTGGACGAGGAACGGCGCAAGAACGAAGGCCTGAAACAGACGATCGTGGAAAAGGCCCAGGCCCTGGTCGAACACGAGCCGCTTCAGGAGGCCATGAACCAGGCCAAGGCCCTCCAGGGAGACTGGCAAGCCATCGGAATCACCCGCCATCGGGAAGACCGCAAACTATGGCAAGCGTTCCGAAAGGCCTGTGACCAGATCTTCGCCCGCCGTGATGCCGAGCGCTCGGAACAGCAGCAGGCATCACGTGCCGCCGACGAGACGGCACAAGCAGGCCTGAATCAGGTTTCAGGAATATCCCCGGAAAGTGACGAACAGGCAGTTACTGCGGCCCTGGCGACGCTCAAGGATATTGATGCCGCTACGCTCTCAAAAGGCGTCAGAGAACAGGTCCAGCAAGAAAAGCAGCGGCTGAGCAAGATTCTCTCGGCTCTGAGACTGCAGGCAAAAATGGCTTCCTGGCAGTCTCTGGTGATGGCGGCCACAGCGGGCCCGTCCGGCAGTGAATCAGCGCCTCAGCACTGGGGTGCGCTGGCCGAAACGTCAGACGCCAGCGATCCGGTCGAGCTGGTGATTCGCGCAGAAATCCTTTGCGGCGTGCCCTCCCCCGAAGCCGATCAGCAGCGCCGCATGGAAATCCAGGTTCAGCGCCTTGCCAATGGCATGGGTTCCGCCGACAACAGCACGGATCAAATGCAGGATGTAGAGAAACTGCTGGCAGCCTGGTGCCTGGGTGGCACTGGCAAAAACGCGGACACGGAGCTCGCTGAGCGACTGAACAGGGCTATCGCCAATCTGAACGAGGCCTGAGGCGCCCAGCGGTCTACTCCCGCTGATGTTCCCTGACGAATTCCCTGGCTTCCTTTACGGCGGCCAGGGATTTCTGTTTCATCCCCTTGAGTTCCTCGTCCGCCAGGTAAAACATCATATCGATTGAATGCCGGTAATACCGTGTGGGCAGTCGGTTGAGAGCCACGCACATAACATCGGTCAGATAGTCCGCTGTGTCAGACTCCTCCCGCGTTGCCTCGATGGCATCCACCACCAGCCGCTCGTAGAAATTGTCGATTGCATCTCGCAGAGACATGGCTTCCGCCTCCCGAATTCGTCTGCGGTTTCTAACACCATAGAAGCCAGCCCCCTCCTTGTCATGGTTCATGAGCAATTTCGCCAATGCGATTGGCAGCCCGCGTCATTACCCCCTGCAACCGCAACCGGCTATGGTTGTGTCATCGGTAAATCAAACCCGAAAACAATATGACCAGAGGACAAGCAATGACCACCGAGGCTTATATCTTCGATGCAGTCCGCACCCCCAGGGGGCGCGGAAAAAAAGATGGATCACTTCACAGCGTCAAACCCATCTCGCTGTTGACCACGGTGCTCCATGCGCTGCAGGAGAGGAACAGCCTGGATACCGCCCAGGTGGACGACATTGTGATGGGCTGCGTGACCGCCGTGGGTGACCAGGGTGCGGATATCGCCAAGACGGCAGCGCTGGCCGCTGACTGGGATGAAAAAGTGGCGGGCGTCACCCTGAACCGTTTCTGCGCCTCCGGATTGGAAGCCGTGAATCTGGCAGCCATGAAAGTTCGTTCCGGCTGGGAGGACATGGTGGTTGCCGGCGGTGTGGAGGCCATGTCCCGGGTGCCCATGGGCTCCGACGGCGGAGCCTGGGCCACAGATCCGGAAACCAATCTACATACCGGTTTCATGCCCCAGGGCATCGGCGCAGACCTGATTGCCACCCTTGAGGGCTTCAGCCGTGAAGACGTTGATGGCTTTGCCGTGAAATCCCAGCAGAAAGCGGCCAATGCCTGGCAGAACGGCTACTTTGCGAAGTCCATCATTCCGATCACTGACCAGAATGGCGTGGTGATCCTTGATCGCGATGAGCATGTGCGTGGCAACACTTCCCTGGAAAGCCTTTCCGGCCTGAAACCCTCCTTCCAGATGATGGGCGAGATGGGCTTCGACGGTGTCGCCCGGGAGAAATACCACTACGTGGAGAAGATTAACCACGTTCATCATGCCGGCAACTCCTCAGGTATCGTCGACGGTGCCACCGCCATGCTCATCGGCAGTGAAGCCAAGGGCAAAGCCATGGGGCTGACGCCGCGCGCTCGCATCATCGCCACGGCCGTGACCAGCACAGACCCCACCATCATGCTCACCGGCCCCGCCCCGGCAGCGCGCAAGGCACTGGAAAAGGCGGGCATGACTGCCGATCAGATCGATCTGTTTGAAGTGAACGAGGCCTTCGCCTCTGTGGTTATGCGCTTCCAGCGGGAACTCTCGGTTCCCGACGAAAAAGTGAACGTGAACGGCGGGGCTATCGCCATGGGCCACCCGCTGGGTGCCACCGGCGCCATGATCCTTGGCACCCTGCTGGATGAGCTGGAGCGGCGCGAGCTGCGCTACGGCCTGGCCACACTGTGCGTCGGTGGCGGCATGGGCATTGCCACCATCATTGAGCGCGTCTGAACCCGTCCACTTTTCCAGGAGAACCAATTATGAGTGCTATTCGTTACGAACTGGGTTCAGACCAGATCCTGACCCTCACCATCGATATGCCCGGCCAGTCCGCCAACACCATGAACGCTGCTTTCCGGGACGCCCTCTCGGAAACCGCCGCAAAAGTGAAGGAAGACCTGGATAACATTCGCGGCATCATCATTGCCTCCGCCAAAAAGACGTTTTTCGCCGGCGGCGACCTGAAAGAACTGCATAAGGTCACCCGCGAAGACGCCAGAACTTTCGAGGATATGGTCAACGGCCTGAAATCCCACATGCGGTTTCTGGAAACCACCGGAAAGCCCGTGGTGGCTGCCATCAACGGCTCCGCCCTGGGTGGCGGCCTCGAGATTGCACTCGCCTGCCATTACCGTGTCGCCATCAATGACGACAGCATTCAACTTGGACTGCCGGAAGTGACTCTGGGCCTGCTGCCGGGTGGCGGGGGCACCCAGCGACTGCCTCGAATGATTGGCCTGGAGGCAGCCTTCCCGTTCCTGATGGAAGGCAAAAAGGTAAATCCGAAAGCTGCGCTCAAGGCCGGCATTATCAACGAACTGGCAGATTCTGCCGACGATATGATCACGAAAGCCCGAGCGTTCATTGAGGCCAACCCGAAATGTCAGCAGCCGTGGGACCAGAAAGGCTTCAGGTTCCCGGGTGGCGCGCCCCACCATCCTGCCATGGCGCAGAAGCTGGCGATCGCTCCGGCCATGCTGAAGCAGAAGACCAAAGGCTGCTATCCGGCCCCGGAGCGCATACTTTCCGCTGCCGTTGAAGGCGCTCAGGTCGATTTCGATAACGGCAGCCTGATCGAGACCCGGTATTTTGCGGAACTGGTGATCGGCCAGGTTGCCAAGAACATGACCGGCACCTTCTGGTTTCAGTTGAACGCCATCAAGGCGGGCGGCAGCCGCCCCGAGGGCGTTGAGAAAGAAACCTTCCGCAAGGTGGGTGTTCTGGGCGCAGGCATGATGGGCGCAGGTATCGCCTATTCAACGGCGACACGGGGTATCGATGTGGTGCTGAAAGACGTCTCCGTTGAAAATGCCGAAAAAGGCAAAAGCTACTCGGAGAACCTGCTCGCCAAGAAGGTCAGTCGTGGCCGAATGACCGAAGAACAGAAGGCAGACATCCTGAGCCGCATCAAGGCCACCGATTCGTCAGACGATCTGGAAGGCTGTGATCTGGTGATCGAGGCGGTCTTCGAGGACAGTGGACTGAAGGCAAAAGTGACCCAGGAAGCGGAACCCAAACTGGTGGCAAACGGGATTTTTGCGTCCAACACCTCAACCATCCCCATTACCCAGCTCGCCGGAGCCTCTGCGAACGCCGAGAACTTCATTGGCCTGCATTTCTTCTCACCGGTCGACAAGATGCAGCTGGTAGAAATCATCGTCGGCGAAAAAACCTCGGATGAAACCCTGGCGCGCTCGTTTGACTACGTTCAGCAGATCGGAAAGATTCCCGTGGTGGTCAACGACAGTCGAGGGTTCTTTACCTCGCGGGTCTTTGGGACCTTCGTCAACGAGGGCATCTGCATGCTTGGCGAAGGTATTCATCCAGCGAGCATTGAAAACGCGGGGGTGCTGGCCGGTATGCCCGTCGGGCCACTGGCGATTTCCGACGAAGTCAGCATGACCCTGATGCAACACATCCGGGACCAGAGCAGGAAGGATACCGAAGCCGCCGGCGGAACCTGGAATCCCCACCCCGCGGAGGCCGTCATTGATGCGATGGTCAACGAACATGGCCGCAAGGGCAAGGCTGCGGGCGCGGGCTTCTACGAGTACCCTGCCAACGGCAAGAAACACCTCTGGCCGGAGCTGGAAACTCTGTTCGTGAACGCGGAGAAGGCAAGAACGGTCAAACTACAGGAGCTGAAAGACCGGATCCTCTTCATTCAGGCCATCGAAACCGTTCGTTGTCTGGAGGAAGGCGTATTGCGAACGGTAGAGGATGCGAATATCGGCAGTATCTTTGGCATCGGCTATGCGCCGTGGACCGGTGGCGCGATTCAGTTCATCAATCAGTATGGCGTGAGAGCATTCACGGAGCGGGCATCGGCGCTCGCCGAGACCTATGGTGAACGCTTTGCACCACCCAAACTGTTGCAGGAAAAGGCGGAAACGAACACACCGTTCGCCTGATTCAGCCTCTGCACGTCTGCTGCCGGGAGGATTTACCGATTCTCCCGGCAGTTTCCCCGTGTGCAACACGCCTCAACCCTGATGATCCCTCGGTTACGAACGTGGCGTCTTCATGGACAGATTGTCACGATCCGATACGCCCTGCCTATGGCATCGGGTGTAGTGCTTGCCTACAATAAATTTAATAAGTCACGGGTAGACACTCCCTCGCAAACCGAGGGGCTACCAACACCGTCGGGTAAGCATTTATGACCATCGCGGAAAGAATTATGGCTCGTCGCTCTTCGGCCGGATCTGTTCGGTTCGGGGTGTGCAAGGCAATGACTGTAGCATTGCTGTTGTCTGCGCCACTGGGGCTTCATGCGAACGTTGAAACTCCAGACGTGTACGAGCCAGTTGCACCGACGATTGATCAGGCGCGAGCCAATATCCTGATCGCCCGTCAACTGCAGTTTACCCACTTCCGGGACCTCGGAATCAGCGATGAACTCTCCGGAGATGTGTTTGATGCCTACCTGGATTACCTCGACGGGCAGAGAATCTATCTTTCGCAGGACGACATTGCGAAGTTCGACAAAATCCGCACTCAACTCGGCTCTGCCCTGAAAACAGGTCAGCTTCAGCCCGGGTTCGATATTTACAATCTGGTTCAGCAACGGATTATCGAGCGCCTCCAGTTTGCTCTGGAAACAATCGACAAGGGCATCGACACGCTGGATTTCTCGGCCAACGAAAGTATTCTGGTCGACCGCTCGAAAGCGGACTGGGAATCGAACGCCAAGGCCCTGGACGATCTCTGGGTCAAGCGCATTAAAAATGCGGTGCTGGCTCAGCGCCTGAACGGGGCAGAAGACGAAGCCATCGTTGAAACCCTGCGCCGCCGCTACGAAGGCCAGTTGAAGCGCGCGTACCAGGCCCGCAGTGAAGATGCCTTCCAGGCCTATATGAATGCGTTTACCGGCATGTGGGACCCGCACACGTCCTACTTTTCGCCGCGCACCTCCGAAAACTTCAATATCAACATGAGCCTTTCACTGGAAGGCATCGGTGCTGTGCTTCAGTCGGACAACGAATACACCAAGGTGGTGAGACTGGTACCCGGCGGGCCCGCCTCCAAGCAGGGTCAGCTTGAGCCCGCAGATCGCATTGTTTCTGTCGCACAGGAAGACGAAAAACCGGTGAATGTGATCGGTTGGCGTCTGGACGAAGTGGTGGATCTGATTCGTGGGCCGCGCAATTCGACCGTCACACTGGAAGTGATTCCGGCCAATGCCTCCGACGAGACCATTACCGAGACCATCGCCATCAAACGCGATGAAGTAAAGCTGGAAGAGCAGAGCGCCAGCAAGGACACCATACGTCTTGAACGTGGCGGCAAGGAATATACGATTGGCGTCATTACCATCCCCACGTTCTATGCGGATTTCCAGGCCATGCAGGCTGGTGACCCGAATTACAAGAGCACGACCCGCGATGTCCGCAACCTGATTGCGGAGCTCGAAGCCGACGGCGTTGACGGCCTGGTGATGGATTTGCGAAACAACGGCGGTGGTGCGCTGCACGAAGCCAATGATCTGGTCGGCCTGTTTATTGACAAGGGCCCCACCGTTCAGATTCGCAACGCCAATAACGATGTGCAGGTACTCAATGACGAGGATCCTTCCGTGGCCTACGACGGGCCTCTGGTGGTACTCACCAACCGCATGAGTGCGTCAGCGTCCGAAATTTTCGCCGGCGCCATCCAGGACTATGGCCGCGGACTGGTTGTCGGTTCCCAGACCTTTGGCAAGGGCACCGTTCAGGCTGTGCGTCCCCTGAACCACGGGCAACTCAAGATCACCCAGTCCAAGTTCTATCGGGTATCCGGCGGCTCCACGCAACACAAAGGGGTTATCCCGGACATCGAGATTCCTTCTCGTATCGACAAGACCCGCATCGGTGAGGACGCCCTGGATCATGCCCTGCCCTGGGACCAGATCGAGGCCGTGCCGCATACACGCTACTTCGATTTCAGCGGCATTATCGATGAGCTTCGCAAGCGGCACGAAGAGCGGTTCTCAACCAACCCTGAGTTCAGCCTGCTGCAGCAGGAGATCGACTTCCTGACCAAACAGCGCGCCACCGACAGCGTCAGCCTCAACCTGGAAGAACGCCGCGCTGAGCACGAACAGATTGAACGCACACGGCTCACGATCGCAAATGCCCGTCGTGAACTGAAAGGCCAGACACCGTTCGAGTCGCTGGAAGACCTTGAAGACTGGCAAGACCAGCAGGCGGCGGACCTGAATTCCACCGATGAGGAGCTGGATTTCGTGATACGGGAAGGTGGACATATCATGGCCGACATGCTGGACCTTGATAACCGCATGGCATCGATCCTGGATCCCCAGCAATTTGCGGCACAGTCTCCGGCCGCCGCAGTGACACGTTGAACAGGCAGCTCCAAGTCTCATGACTGAGAAGGACGCAGGCGGACAGGATAGCCACCAGAAAGCACGGATGTTGCAAGACATGCTACTGGACGCGCTACATGCCATGCGCTCCCTGGAGGAAGTGGAAGGGTTGGAGAAACCGGCGGCTCAGGAACGAACGCCGGAAGGCCTGATCGACCGCCTGGCAAGCCTTACCGGGTCTGCGCTCCGCTTCGGGGTCAAGGCGACGGATACGTCTCTTCGGGTGGGCCGGGCGCTGATCAATTCCCAGGATCAGCTGCGGGCAATGCTCACAGCAGGCCAGTCTCTCAAAGACATCCGCGAAGTGGCCGGCCTCACCGTATCTGAAATGAGCGAGGCCCTTAACCTGCGGGACAAGTCCGTCCTGGAGGCTATAGAGAACGGCACCACCACCCTGTCCTTCGAACTGATACTACGTCTGGCAGCCCTCATTGCCAGAAACGATCCCATCCCGTTCATCATGCGCACCACGCGCAACTACAATCCCGAAGTCTGGCAGATTCTGAATGACTGGGGCGTGGCGAGACTGCCCCTGCAATTTGAGCGGGAGCGGGAGTTTATCAACATCTTCCGCCGGCATGATGACGCTCGCACGCTCTCGGATGAAGGTTTCCAGAAAGTGCTGGAGTTCACCCGTCAAAGCTTTGAAATGTCCCTGCACTTTATTGAGGAGCAGGAACGGCAGGTGGCCGAACTCAGGGCCACCTACGAGGAAAAGCACCCCGACGTGAAAAGGTCACCAGACAAGCCTGCCGCCAAAAAGAAGCAGCCGGAGCGCACCCCACCGTCAACCAAATAACGCCTGCATACCGGTTATATTCGGGTTATGCACCACGCCCTTTTCAGTAACGATCGCGTCGATCAGGCTTGCCGGTGTCACGTCAAAGACCGGATTGAATACGTTGATGCCTTCCGGCGCCAACCCGATACCGCGTATCTCCCGGATCTCAATGCCGTCGCGCTCCTCAATGGCCACATCTGCCCCTGACGCCGTGGCCATGTCCACCGTGCTTGAAGGCGCGACCACCATGAAGCCCACTTTGTGATGGCGGGCCAGAACCGCCAGGCTGTAGGTGCCGATCTTGTTGACCACATCACCATTGGCAGTTATTCGATCCGCGCCGACGATCACCCAGCGTACGTCTTTCCGGGCCATGATGGCGGCAGCGGCACCATCGGCATTCAACGTGACGGGAATGCCGTCGCGTGAAAGTTCCCAGGCCGTCAACCGGCCACCCTGAAGCCAGGGGCGAGTCTCGTCGGCATAGACGTCTGCCAGCAGCTTTTCCTCATAGAGACGACGAACAACGCCCAGTGCCGTACCGTAGCCCCCGGTGGCCAATGCACCGGTATTGCAATGGGTCAGCACCGAAAACGGTGCCTCTGCTCCGATAAACTCAAGGGCATGGTCCGCCATGGCAAAGTTGGCGGCCAGGTCTTCCTCATGTATGGCCCGGGCCTCCGAGGCCAGGCGTTTTACCGCTTCGTCCAGCGAATGGCACGCGTGGAAAATCCTTTCCATGCGCTGCAGCGCCCAGAACAGGTTTACTGCGGTCGGACGTGAAGCTGCAAGCTCGCGAATGGCCTGTTTGATTTCGGCCTTCCAGTCCCCGCCACCGGCATGTCTGGCCGCAAGGGCCACCCCGTAGGCTGCACTGATGCCGATTGCAGGAGCGCCCCGAACCACCATATCCCGGATACTCTGCGCTACCCCGGCAGCGCCTTCCAGCGTTATCCAGTGCTCCTCTCCCGGCAGCAGGCGTTGATCCAGCAGCTCAAGACTGCTGCCGTGCCAGCGAATCGCAACGGTGCCAATGGCCCGTTCTTGGGAGGGTTTCGGGGTTGTTGTCATAGAAGACTGCTCCGGTTTTTCAGCGCTGAAAACTGCCAGTATAACGGTTATACTTCCGGGCTACATTTTCAAGGTGTGGAAGCTCCGCGCCATGCGCTGTAAGGCAGGATAAATGACGGCAGACACTATCACCGCAGCCGATATTCGCATCAACGCGCGCTGGCTGATCCCGATTGAGCCGGCAGGCACGGTACTTGAGCATTATGCAGTGATTATCCAGGGTGACCGCCTTGCCGCAGTCATTCCCCAGGAACAGGCGGACAGATCGTTCAGAACCCGGGAAACCGTTGATCTTCCGAACCACGTCGTCATGCCCGGCCTGATCAACATGCACGGCCACGCGGCCATGAGCCTGTTCAGGGGCATGGCAGACGATCTTCCGCTGATGACCTGGCTGAATGACCATATCTGGCCGGCCGAAGGTCGCTTTATCAGCGAGCAGTTCATTGCCGATGGGACCCAACTGGCCATGGCCGAGATGCTGCGTACGGGAACCACCACGTTTTCTGACATGTATTTCTTCCCGGAAATTGCGGCTCAGATGGCGCACGATACGGGCATTCGTGCGCAAGTCTGTTTTCCGCTGCTCGACTTCCCGACGCCGTGGGGTGCCGGCCCCGAGGAATACCTGCGCAAGGGCGCTGACTTTATCGACAGCTGGAAAAACGATGGCTACATCATGCCGGCCATTGGCCCCCATGCACCCTACACCGTGTCCGACGGCCCGATGATTGAAGCCGTCCGGCTCTCGGAAAAGACCGGCGCAGCCATCCAGATCCACCTGCACGAAACGGCATTCGAAGTGGCCGAGGCTACTGAAAAGCTGGGTCAACGGCCGACAGCCCGACTGGCGGATCTCGGCCTGCTCCGCCCAGAGACCCAGTGCGTACACATGACCCAGATTGATGCCAGCGATATCAGCTTGCTTAAACAAACGGGCGCCCATGTTATCCACTGCCCGGAATCGAATCTGAAGCTGGCCAGCGGCCTTTGTCCGGTGCAGGAACTCCTCGATAGCGGGATTAACGTCGCCATAGGCACCGACGGCGCCGCCAGCAACAACGACCTCGATCTGTTCGGGGAACTCCGGACTGCCGCCATGATGGCCAAAGTAGTGGCCAATGATGCCTCGGCGCTATCGGCGCACAAGGCCCTGCAGATGGCCACCATCAACGGGGCAAGGGCTCTGGGGCGGGACCATGAACTGGGTTCTCTGGCCGAGGGCAAGTTGGCGGACATCATTGCCATTGACCTGAGCGACCCGTTTTTGCAGCCGGTCTACGACCCGGCTTCGCACCTCGTATACAGCAACCATGGTCGATCAGTAAGCCACAGCTGGATTAACGGCGTACCACAAGTACAGGATGGCCGGCTTACCCGCATTGACGTTGCCGATCTCATGCTTCGAGTTGAGGACTGGGCCGGGCGAATCCGCACAAAGGCTGACTAACCGATTTCCTATTGATTCACCAGGCAGAACCAACCATGACAAACCAGAACGTAGACCGGAACGAGATCGCCAAATTCGAGGCCCTGGCCAGCCGCTGGTGGGATCCCTCGAGCGAATTCAAGCCACTGCATGATATAAATCCCCTGCGGCTGAACTACATCGACGAGCGGGTTTCCCTGGCCGGAAAGCGCGCTCTGGATGTCGGCTGCGGTGGTGGCCTGCTGTCGGAGGGCATGGCCCAGCGCGGCGCCCACGTTACCGGTATCGACATGGGCGAGGCTCCGCTGGCCGTCGCGCGGCTGCATGGCATGGAGAGCGGTGTGAATGTGGATTATCGCCAGATCACCATCGAAGAACTGGCCGAGGACAGCGAACATGCGGGCCAGTACGACGTTGTTACCTGCCTGGAAATGCTTGAGCATGTGCCGGATCCCGCATCGGTGGTGAGGTCCTGTGCCGCCATGCTGAAACCGGGCGGCCATCTGTTTGTATCAACCATCAATCGGAACCCGAAATCGTTTCTTTTCGCGATTGTGGGGGCGGAATACGTGCTCAGGTTGCTACCCAAAGGCACCCACGAATGGAAGAAATTTATCCGGCCATCGGAAATGTCCGACCATCTTCGCCACGCAGGGCTGGAAGTCCGTGAACTTACGGGCATGACCTATAACCCCGTCACCAAGGTGTACAAGCTCGGTCGGGACGTGGACGTCAACTATCTGATGCATGCCAGGGATATTCGTGAAGCCTGAAACCACGCATCGAGCCTCCACGGTCCTGTTTGACCTGGATGGAACGCTGATTGACACCGCACCGGACTTTATCCGGTGCCTGAATCAGTTACGGGAACACCACGGGCTCCCCGCCCTTCCCCACGAGCATATCCGACGCTCGGTTTCGAACGGCGCGCGCGCCATGATCCGGGTCGGCTTCGGCCTGGAACCGAAACATCCGGAATACCTGGAAAAACACACCGCGTTCCTCGACCTCTACGAGGCGGGCGTGGCAGTGGAGACCAGCCTGTTCGAGGGGATGGACGAGCTTCTCAAAGCCCTCGAGGAGCAAGGTATTCCCTGGGGCATTGTGACCAATAAGCCTGCCAGGTTCGCGGTTCCACTGATCGAGGCCCTTAACCTGGCTGACCGGTGCGCGGCGCTGGTTTGCCCCGATCACGTTGCCCAGCGCAAACCTCATCCGGAGGCCCTCTTTCTGGCCTGCCAGCAGATCGGCGCCGATCCCGCCACCGGCATTTACGTGGGCGACCACGAACGGGACATCGAAGCCGGGCGTAACGCAGGCATGAAAACCATCGCCGTCCGCTACGGTTACATCGAGGAGCCGGAAGCCGTTGACCTGTGGCAAGCGGACCTCATCGCCGACACCGTCACGGACCTGGCAAAGCTGTTACAATAGCCCATCAAATTTAGGATCCGGTGTTCAGCCGGTAACAGCCTGACACGGAGACAGGTTATGCATGATTACCAAGCACCCGCCGATCTTCTGAAAGACCGCATCGTAATGGTGACGGGTGCCGGCAGTGGCATTGGCCGGGCTGCAGCCAAGGCCTACGCCGCCCATGGCGCCACCGTGGTACTGGTAGGTCGCACGGTCAGCAAACTCGAAACGGTTTACGATGAAATTGAAGCAGCCGGCCACCCCAAGCCTGCCATCGTGCCCATGAACTTCGAGGGCGCCGCGGTGAAAGACTACGAAGAATTGGCTATGACCCTGGAAGATAACTTCGGGCAGCTGGATGGTTTGCTGCACAACGCGGCAATTCTGGGCGACCGCAGTCCTGTGGAGCTTTATGACCCGGAGACCTGGAACAAGGTCATGCACGTGAACGCAACGGCGCCGTTCCTGCTAAGCCGGGCAATGATTCCCCTGCTTCGCAAATCCGACGACGCCTCGGTGATCTTCACCTCCTCTGGTGTCGGCCGCAAGGCAAAAGCCTACTGGGGCGCCTATGCCGTCTCCAAGTTTGCCGTAGAGGGCCTGAGCCAGTTGCTGTCCGAAGAGCTGGACGATGAGCGTCACAATGTCCGGGTAAACAGTCTGAACCCCGGCGCGACCCGTACCAACATGAGAGCCCACGCCTATCCGGCGGAGAATCCACAGCAAAATCCGGCACCAGAGGACCTGATGCCGATTTACCTGTACCTCATGGGCAAGGACAGCCAGGGCGTCAACGGCCAGAAACTGGACGCACAACCGAAATAATGGAACTGCTTTTTTACACAACCTCTCAGTGCCACCTGTGTGAACTGGCCGAAGCCCTGCTTGTAAGCACGCCCATGCCGGAGCCGATCCCGGTAGACGTGGTGGACATTGCCCAGTCCGAAGAACTGGTAGAACGCTACGGTACCCGGATACCGGTGCTCCGACGCAACGATACCGGTGTGGAACTGGACTGGCCTTTTACCAGGGATGACTTACTTACATTCCTGCAATGAGGATTGCCTGACATGTTGATGGTTATTTCCCCTGCCAAAACGCTGGATTACGAGAGTCCGCTGGCGACCAGTACCTATACTCAGCCGGAATTCCTTGAGGATGCCTGCGAGCTGGTCGACCAGCTTAAAACGCTGGAGCCGCACCAGATCAGCAATCTGATGAGCATTAGCGACAAGCTTGGGCAGCTGAACGCCGAGCGCTTCCAGAACTGGCACACGCCTTTTACCCCCGAGAATGCCCGGCAGGCTGTGCTGGCTTTCAAAGGTGACGTGTACACCGGCCTGGACGCCGAGAGCTTCAGTGAACAGGACTTCGACTTTGCCCAACAGCATCTGCGCATGCTTTCCGGTCTGTATGGCGTCCTGAAACCGCTGGACCTGATGCAGCCCTACCGCCTGGAAATGGGTACCCGGTTCGAGAATAACCGTGGCAAGGATCTGTATGCCTTCTGGGGCAGCAAGATCACAGAGGAGATCAACCGGCTGCTTGCGGATGACGACGGCGTGCTGGTCAACCTTGCCTCCAACGAGTATTTCAAAAGCGTAAAGAAGAAAGACCTTGAAGGCCGGCTGATTACCCCCCAATTCAAGGACTGGAAGAATGGTCAGTACAAGATGATCAGCTTTTATGCCAAGAAAGCCCGGGGGCTGATGTGTCGGTTTGCCATTCAGAACCGCATTACCCAGGCCGACGACCTCAAGGGATTCAACCTCGAAGGCTATTACTTCAGCGAAGACCAATCCGATAAGAACAACTGGGTTTTCCTGCGGGATGAACAGTAATCCACGTTGAAATCGGAGTCAGCAATGAACGAAGCAATGTTTTCCCAGATCGCCATGCTGGTGTTTCTGACCGGCCTGATTGTCTGGATGGGTGTCATCGTCTGGGATCTGGCCAAGAAATCCCAGGCCGGCAAGTTCGGCACCATCGCACTGTTTACGGTGCTGGGCGCCGGCGTTGTGGGTTTTATCGTTAAAACCGTACTCGTAGAGATCATGCAAATATGAAAGACAAGGACCAGCCCTGATGTGGTTTCGCAACGCCCGCGTATTCCGATTTACCAAACCCTTTGATATCTCTGCCGAAGAGCTGGAAGAAAAGCTCCAGGCCGACGCCTTCAAGCCCTGCGGACCTCAGGAAACCAGCCGCCAGGGCTGGGTTCCGCCCCTGGGCAAGCATGGCGAACAGCTGGTTCACAGTGCCAACGGCTATCACCTGATTGCCCTGCGCAAGGAGGAAAAGATTCTTCCCGGCCCGGTGGTGAAAGAAGCGGTTGAGGAGAAGGCCGAAGCCATCGAGTTCGAGCAGGGCCGGAAGGTCCGGCGCAAAGAAAAGGACGAAATCAAGGAACAGGTAATGCTGGAGATGCTGCCCCAGGCCTTCTCCAAGAACCGCCGCTCCTTTGCCTACCTCGCCCCCCAGGACGGTGTTCTGGTGGTGGACGCGGGTTCCGCCAAGCAGGCGGAAGATCTGGCCTCGACTCTGCGCAAGAGCCTCGGATCGCTGCCGGTTCGTCCACCCGCGGTGGAACAGGCACCTGCTTTCACCTTTACCGGTTGGCTGAACGAATCCATCGACCTGCCCGGCAAGGTGGTTCTGGGCACTGAATGCGAACTCAAGGATCCGTCTGAAGATGGCGGCGTGGTGCGCTGCAAAGGCCTGGACCTGAAAGCCGATGAAATCCGCAACCATCTGGATGCGGGCATGCAGGTGACCAAGCTGTCCCTGACCTGGGACGACAACGTCTCCTTTGTGCTGGATGAAGAACTGGGCATCCGTCGCCTCAAATTCGGCGAAACACTTCAGGATCAACTGGACGATGTCGACGTGGACGACCACGCTGCCAAGTTTGATGCGGCTTTCACGCTCATGACCCTTGAGCTGTCCCGGCTGATTCCAGGGCTCCTGGAAGCGCTCGGCGGCGAAGATCGCTCTGCGATTGTCGAAGAGTAAAGCCTTAAAACCGGGTCAGATACCCGTCTTGTCTGACCCGGCCTCCCTTGCGCTCTTCAGTGGGCAATCTTTCCCAGCCGCTCTCTCTGCCAGTCTTTTTCCGGTTCGTTCAGGACCAGCCGCAGATCCATCACTTCCTCTTCGGTGTTGAACTTGATTTCAAAGCCCAGATGTTCAGCCAGCTGCAACATGGGACGATTATCCGGCAGCACATTGCCCACCATTTCCACGGTACCCCTGGCCCGACAGTAATCGATCATCTTCTGCATCAGGGCAACGCCGAGGCCTTCGCCCTTCATTTTATCGTGCACCATGACCGCGAACTCGCATTGCAGGTTATCGGCATCGGTCCAGGTGCGCACGGTTCCGAGGGTTTCCTCGCCTTCCCCGTCTTCCCTGGGCGCGTTGGCAATAAAAACCATCTCCCGGTCGTAATCGATTTGCACCATCTGGGCTACGTCTTCGCGAGAGAAATGCTTGCGATACTGGAAGAACCGGTAACGAATGGATTCCGGCGACTGCAACTCATGGAACGCCCGATGGGCAGGCTCATCTTCCGCCAGTACCGGTCGAATGATGACCCGGCGCCCGGATTTGGGCAAAACAATCCATTCCTCCAGTTCCCGCGGGTAAGGCTGAATAATCGGCCGCCCCGGCTTGTCGGCCAGATTGATGGCAATATTGACAGCCACGGCCCCCTGCTCGTTGAACAGCAAGGGCGAGATCTCAAGCCCCTTGATTTCCGGAATGTCGATAACGATCTGTGAGAGGGTGACCAGGGTCTCGGACACCGCGCGGATATCCTCCTCCGGCTTCAGGCTGTGTTCTTTCAGCAGCTTGTACATGTAGGTACGGCGCAGAAGCTCACGGGCCAACACCATGTTCAATGGCGGCAGTGCGATCTGACGATCGGTCATCACGTTGATCTGGGCGCCAGCTGCACCACAAACCACCAGGGGCCCAAACAATGCGTCCCGGGTAATGCCGACACTGAACTCGATCCCACCCACGTGCTGGTAGGAACGCTGAACCGCAAACCCTAGAAATCCACTTTCCGGGAAATGGCTCTTGTACTCCTCCATCAGGTAGCGGCACGAATCCATGATGGCCGCCTCGCTGTTCAGTTTCTGGACCGTACCCTTGTACCGACGCTGGGTCGGACTCAGGTCCAGAAAAGGATGGCACGCCTGCTCGTGAATGATGGTAATGTCGATGGGGCGCCGCTCAACCGCAAACACCTCCAGCACCTCTTCCATATCGTCGCAGTACATGGTTTCGATGGTGCTGATCCCGTAGTCCCGCACCAGGTCCCGCGCTTCCCGGTTCGACAGGTGATACCGACCTGCTCGAAGTGCCCTGTTGACCACATGACGGGTATGGGTGCGGTCTGCAAAGTGATCGGTAAAGGATTCCGGCGTTTCCGTAAGCAGCCGCTGAACCCGCTGGTGACGAACATGTTGCATGAATGCCATCACGGCTTTTTCGGGATTGAAGAACGACGGCAGCCCGGCCCGGTAAAACTCTTCCCGAGCATCCATGACCGTACTCTGGCCGAGCCAGCAGGTGAACACATTCAGACGTGTGCCCTTGGACGCCTGCACAACGGCGTCGGCAATCTGCAGGCTGTCCTCCGTCAGACTCGGGGCATACATCACCAGAACGTTTGCCACTTCCGGATCCTTTGCCAGGATCTTGATGGCCTGGCCGTAAAGTTCCGGCGAGGCATCGTAGTTAAGGTCAATGGGGTTTTTACGGGTCCAGTAAGGTGGCAGCAGCTCGGCCAGGTTCTCAATGCTGGATTTCGACAGCTCTGCCAGTTCACCACCAAGATCGGCCAACCGGTCCACGGCCAACACCCCGGGGCCGACCCCATTGGCCATGATCGCCAGGGTTTCGCGGCGCAGGGGACGCATCCGCGTCAATGTCTCGAGCGCATCAAACATCTGGCCAAGGCCATCCACCCGGAGCACACCTGCCCTCTGAAGCATGGCGTCGTAGATCGGATCGCTGCGTTTCAGGCCATCAGGGAGGTCGTGGGGAAACCACTCCGACTCCGGTACCCGACCGGACTTCACCGCAATCACCGGCTTGGTGCGGGACGCCACCCGAACCGCCGACATGAAGCGGCGGGCATTGGGAATGTTTTCGATGTGCAGGAGAATCGCACGGGTCTGTGTATCCTGCGCCAGGTAGTCGATCAGGTCGTCGTGATCGATATCCATGCCATCGCCCAGGGTCAGGAAATAGGAAAACCCCACACCACGGGCGAATGCCCAGTCTATGACCGAACTGGCGATGGTGCCCGACTGGCCAACGAAGGCAACCCGGCCAGGGATGGCGCCCATATGGGCGTAGGTAGCGTTCAGGCTGCGTGCCGGGACCATCAGGCCAATGGTGTTGGGGCCCAGTACCCGGATTCCGGTCTCCCGGGCCGCTTCACGAACGGAATACATCAGGGGCTGGCCGGTTTTACTGTGAGTACGTGACATGCCACCGGTCATAACGATCGCGGTGCGCACCCCGGCCTCCCCCAGCCGCTTGATGGTCTTGGCCACGGTATCCGGCGGCGTACAGATGATTGCCAGGTCCGGGGAAAATTCCATTTTCGAGACTTTCTTGACGCAGGGCACCCCGTGCACGTTGTCGTAATCGTTCTGGTTAACCACCAGTAACCGGCCGGGATAACCGCCCCCCATCAGGTTCCGCAACACCATACCGCCAAGGTTGTCTGCCCGCTCCGACGCACCGATCACCGCAATGGACGCGGGATTAAACAGGCTCTCCAGATACCGGGTGCTCAAGCTGACTCTCCTTTGTATGCGGCCGGCAGACCGTTGGGAAATAAATGTAATAAAACAGGTTACTTATGAGTGTAACTCTTATCTTAGGCCTTGATACCCCGATGTGAAATGACTATCGCCGTTATAAGACCAAAGAAACACGGCATCGTGCAGTTTTCCCTGATAAGCTTGAAGAAAATATAAGCATATCGAAGGCAGTCCGAGACGTATGACCACGGCATTCTTTTCCCACGATGACTTCATGAAACACAACATGGGGCCGGAACATCCGGAAAGCCCTGAGCGGCTGGCGGCCATCATCAGCTACCTTGCTGATACTGGCCTGGACCAGAAGCTGGACTGGGTGCGGCCGGAAGAAATCACCCGTGATCAGCTTCTGATGGTGCATCCGGAAAAATATCTCCATCAACTGGACCTGATGCAACCGACCCGCGGCCGCGTGTTTACCGACCCGGACACGGCCATGATGCCCGACACCCTTCGAGCCGCTCGTCTGGCAGCTGGTGCCAATATCCAGGCCGTGGATATGGTCATGAGCAGCCAGGTTACCAACGCGTTTGTGTGTGCCCGGCCGCCCGGGCACCATGCCGAGCGGGCGAAATCCATGGGGTTCTGTTTTTACAACAACGTTGCCCTGGCCGCGATGCGCGCCCTCACCTTTCATCATTTGGAGCGGGTCGCGATCATCGATTTCGACGTGCACCAGGGCAATGGCACCGTAGACATTGTCAGTGGCGACGAGCGTATCCTGATGTGCTCAAGCTTCCAGCATCCCTTCTACCCGCACTCCCACGTGCACCGGCAGGCCGACAACATCGTGAATATTCCGATTGAGGCAAACTGTTCGTCTGAAGAGTACCGTAAGCAGGTGGAGGCGGGATGGCTGAAGCGCCTGAATGAATTCAAACCGCAGTTGATCCTGATTTCGGCGGGTTTTGATGCCCACCGGCTGGATCCGATGGCAGAACTGAATCTGGATACGGAAGATTATCGCTGGCTAACGGAAATGATTGTGGGTGTCGCCAGTGAGCACAGCAATGACCGGATCATTTCAACCCTGGAGGGCGGGTACCATCTGCGGGCCCTGGCGGAAAGCGTCAATGCCCACCTGGAAGTACTGGATTCGGTTTACTGACGCCAATCAGCCCCTGGGTTCGCCGCCATAGCCGTTAGCCTGCTGCAGTTCCGGGCGGTCACCGGCCCGTTGCAGGCGGATATTGGTGCGGCGGTTATCGGCGGGCCGGTTGGATACCGGGTACTGGTCGCCGTGAGCCCGAACGGTAATCATGTTTTCATCAATACCGCTCGCCTTGAGGTAGTCAGCCACCACATTGGCGCGATCTTCGGAGAGCGCACGGTTGTCGATCCGGCTGCCAATACTGTCACTATGACCATCCACGAAAATCCGCTCAACCGTGGAATCTGCGTTCACATAAGCGACGATGTTATCCAGTAGTTGCCTGTCGGCATCGGACAATTGCGTGCTGCCACTGGCAAAGGGCACCCTCGAGCGCTGGATCTGATCAAAGTTTACCGGCAGAAGATTGGACGTACAGCGCTGATAACGCTGGTACTCGCCGGCAAAGTTGATGTTGGAGACCTGAACACGCACCGGGCGGCCATCAAACCACGACTCCCTGGTTACCGTCGGGCGCATCCCGTCCAGAAGTCCATGGGCGACCACGAACGCCTGACGGGTATCCAGCGAGACCTGACGGCGATCATCCGATACATTTACCGTTCCCAGGGGCTTCGGCGCCACACCCGGACGCCAGGCCGGTGCCTCGACCACAAGGCTGCCGCGCCCTGGTCGCATCAATGCAGAATCAGACTCCAGGAAAAAGCTGAGACTTTCACCGGCGCGATGATTGAACACCGCCCGACCGTAGCCGGGAACTTCGTGCACCAGCCGGCATTCAAATACCGACTCGGCGAGATACCACTGGCTGTTCTCGATTCCGGCGCCATAGCTGGCAGCCTGCGCGGTTGCCGGCAGAAGCGCCACGGGCAACGTGGCAACCAGCAGAGTATTCAGGAGTTGTCCGGGGCGAAATCCCATAGAGCTAGCCATCAGTGTCCGGAGTTAGCAGAGTCAGACCGTTTAACGGCCTGAGCCGGAAGTTCTTTAGCCACCAACCGGAAAACAATCACCCGAGCCTTCTGGTATAATTCGCCAAATTTTTTCGGCTCCCAGAGAACCGGGCACAAGCTCGCCCCGCCAAAGGTATTTCGGACAAACGCCATGACAGACAAGCTCACGCTCACACGCCCCGACGACTGGCACCTTCACGTACGGGACGGCGACATTCTCAAGGACGTGGTACCGGCTACGGCCGCCTGCTTCGGTCGCGCCATCATCATGCCCAACCTGGTACCGCCAGTTACCACCGCAGCCGATGCCACAGCCTACCGGGAGCGCATTCTGGCGGCTGCCAATGGCACCGAGTTCGAGCCGTTGATGACGCTGTATCTGACCGAGAGCATGACGGCACAGACCATCCGGGATGCCAGGGCTGCAGGCGTTGTGGCCGCCAAGCTTTACCCCGCCGGAGCAACGACCAATTCCGACTCCGGCGTGAAGGATATCCGCAACATCTACCCGGTTCTGGAAGCCATGGCCAATTGTGGCATGCTGCTGCTGGTACACGGCGAGGTAACCGATGCCGATATCGACATTTTTGACCGGGAAAAGGTATTTCTGGAGCGTGTCCTGGCACCCACTCTCGAGGCTTTCCCGAACCTGAAGGTTGTACTGGAACATATCACCACGGCCGATTCCGCAGAGTTTGTCCGGCAGCACACCGGTGACAACCTAGGTGCGACTCTGACGCCCCAGCACCTGATGTATAACCGCAACCACATGCTGGTAGGCGGCATTCGACCGCATCTCTATTGCCTGCCAATCCTGAAGCGTAACCGCCATCAACAGGCGCTCAGGGACGCGGTGGCCAGCGGCGACAAACGCTTTTTCCTGGGCACGGATTCCGCCCCCCATTCAAAGGATCGCAAAGAGGCAGCCTGCGGTTGCGCTGGCTGTTATTCGGCCTACGGCGCAATCGGTCTGTATGCGGACATTTTCGAAGAGCTTGGCATCCTGGATAAACTTGAAGCATTCGCCAGTTTCAACGGGCCTGATTTCTATGGCCTACCGCGGAATACCGATACCATCACACTGATTCGTGCCCCCTGGACCATGCCGGCAGAGCTGCCGCTGGCTGACGGAACCATCGTGCCCCTCGAGGCTGGTGAAACCGTTCACTGGAAACTGGCGTAAACCTGACTTATTCCTTCTCACACACGGCCAAGACCGGAGCTTGAGTGACTGACGAAAACAAACCACCGCATCCCATGTCCCGCCGCTTTCGCGGGTTTCTGCCTGTTGTAGTCGACGTGGAAACCGCTGGCTTCAATCCCGAGCGGGACGCCCTGCTGGAAGTGGCGGCAGTGATACTGACCATGGACGACGACGGCTGGGTGCGGCGCGCTGAAACCCACGTTCAGCAGATCGATCCGTTCGAAGGCGCGAATCTGGAGCAGTCCGCCCTTGATTTCACCGGTATTGATCCGTGGAATCCGGAGCGAGAAGCGGTACCCGAGCGGGAAGGACTCAGCGAGATCTTCAGCCCCATTCGCAAGGCGGTGAAGAACCACGACTGCAAGCGAGCCGTCCTGGTGGGCCACAATGCCACCTTTGACCATAACTTCATCTTTGCAGCCGCGCTGCGGGCCGACATCCGTCGTAACCCGTTCCATCCTTTCTCAACCTTCGATACCGCCACGCTGGCCGGCCTAGCCTATGGCCACACGGTTCTGGCCCAGGCCTGCAAACTCGCGGGCATTCCGTTCAGCAACAAGGAAGCCCATTCCGCCGCCTATGACGCGGAAAAAACCGCAGACCTGTTCTGTGGCATTGTGAATCGCTGGAAAGAACTGGGCGGATTTCCGCCTCCGGTGATCCCCGAAGAGACCGAATAACCGCCATAAAAAAACCCGCTGAAGCGGGTTTTTTTATGTGTGCCAGGCATAATTGTGGAAGGCACGCCTCGTACTCAGCTGACTTTAAAGCGGGACAGAGAATCCTTGAGCTGATGAGACAACTCCGCCAAGTCACCACTGGCTTCGGAGATCTGGACCATGGCCTGTTTGGTCTCCAAGGACTTTTCAGCAATTGTGGATACGTTGCGCGTTACTTCTTCGGCCGTGGCTGATTGCTCTTCGGAAGCCGTAGCAATCTGCTCCGCCATACCGGACATCCGGGCAACCTCTTCCACTGCCTCGCGAAGCTGCAACACTACGGTTCCTGCCCGCTCAGAAATACCTCTGGCCTGGGTGCTGCAGCGGGTAACCACCTTTGAAGCACGCTCCGAAGAATTGACCAGAGTTTCGATGGAACTACTGATCTCCTCGGTCGCCTTCTGGCTGTTCTGGGCCAGGCTGCGCACCTCATCCGCGACCACCGCGAAGCCCCTGCCCTGTTCACCGGCCCGGGCCGCTTCAATAGCGGCATTCAGAGCCAGCAAGTTAGTCTGGTCGGCGATGGACTTTATCGAATCCAGAACCCTGGTGATGGATTCCATATTCTTTCGCAAGTCCTCTATGCCGGCTTCTGCTTCCTCCAGTTCCCTGGCCATAGCACGGGTGTCCTCAGCGGAGGATTCCACCTCGGTGGCGCTGCGGCTGACCGCCTCATCAGTGCGCCGGGCGGCGGCTGCCGATTCCGAGGTATTCTGGGACACCTCGCTGATGGCAGAGGACATTTCTTCAATGGCCGACGCCACCTGCTCAGTCTGCTCTGCCTGCTGATTCACACTGTCCAGAGTCTGCGAGGTGGTACCGGACAACTGTTCAGATGCACTGGCCTGGCGCTGGGACGCTTCTTCAACCTTGAAGATCACTTCTTTCAGGTCTGACACCATCTTGAGCATGGAGCCGTATACGCCCGTGGCATTGTCACTGTCGGACGAATCAATGACCAGGTTACCTGCAGCTACCTGTTCCGCCAGTGCCTGCAATTCGGACGGGTCTTTACCGAGGGGTTTCATGATCCGCACTGCGGTCCAGACCGCCACGGCCGCCACGGCCAAGAGCACAATAGCAATGGCTATCGCCGCCAGCGTCCACATTTCACGCACCGGCGCCAGGGCCTCGTCTTCGCTGATCTCCGCCACCAGCGCCCAGTTCAGCCCGCCTACGGTAACTGGCCTGTGGGCGGAAAACACTGGCTCGCCACGGTAGGACGTAACCACGCCTTCACCGGAATTTCCGGCCAGGGCCTCATCCACCGATGTCGAACTAATGCGTCCATTCTCCGGGTCGGCAAAGGAAGCGACAACACTGCGGTTTTCCGGATCCAGGTAGGAGTCTGACCGCATCAGGTTATCCGGCCCCACCAGATAGGCATCCCCGGTTTCGCCCATGCCATCTCGTTCCATCATGATGTTGTTCAGGCTGTCGATGGGGAACTGGAAGGCCAGCACGGCCAGCCGCTCATCTTTTTCGGAATATATGGGGGTTGCCACAAATCCGGCGGGCGCACCGTAGGACGGTACATACCGAGTAAAATCAACAAAAGTCGGAGCAGTATCCTGTCCGTCAGACATCGCCTGACGATAAGCTGCCGCCAGGCCAGAATCCGCGTAAGGACCGTCTTTCAGGGAGGTAGCGAAATCCACCTCTTTGGCTACGGAATAGATAACGTGGCCTGTATCAGCGTCAATGAGATAAATATCGTAGTAGCCGAACGCCTCCTGAAACTCCTTGAACGAGGTGTGCCACTGTTTGTGAAGCGTGTTATAAAACTGCGCGATATGGACGTCAGCCGATACCAATTCGTCTTTCTGCCCCACAGGATTCGGGTTGTCCACGATGTAACCCATCTGCAGAGCCAGGCTGTTTTTGCTGAGGGATGCAACGAAGTCCGAGGCTGAACGTCCTTTAGCACCACCATTTTGCTGCAAGGGTGGCAAAAAATTCTGCTGGTAATAAGCCTCGACGTTTTCTCGTAAGGTCGACTGCTCCTCTTGTACCAGTTTTTCATAATTCTGGAATGCCAAACCAAACCCCTGGGCCGCCGTTCGGGTCCCGCGATTATTGGCCATGGCTTTCAGCTGCCGGGCAATAGTGCTGAGATAATCTTCAACACTATGCTGCTTATTGGTAGCCGCAATAGAGAGTTGTTGCAACGCCTGTTCCGTCAGGCTCTGTCGGGCAATTTCGGCGTTAAAAAATGAGATGGCAATGACGGGAAGCAGGCCAACCAGCAGCAAAGTCAGCAAAAGACGTTTCTTGAGAGTCATCAATAGCCCTTCTTTTATATTGTTCTTATGTTAACCATCGGCTATCGGCTGGTTTTCTTTAGCCCAGAACACTCTATAAAAGAGGCGAATCTCGTTTAACCCATTAATATGGGAGGGGAAATAACTCCCCCTCCCACTCGATTCGGGGGCAACTGCGTTACCAGTAGATGCCCCGCATGATGGCGGCGAAAGCCACCTGCTCGCTGGACACCTTCGGCTTCTCCCCGGAACGGCTACCAGCGGCGGCCGGTGAATCCGGGAACATCCGGTAACCGGTGTTCATGACGATCTCGGCCATCTTGGGCGCCAGGGCATGAAGCACCTGGGCAAAGATACCCAAACGGGTAGCGATTCGCTTCGGCCGGTAGACGATGGCATCAGCAACCATGGTCGCAGCCTCGTCCGGCGTTAGCGTGGGGACAGAATCGTAGATCTTGGTTGGCGCAATCATCGGCGTTTTCACCAGCGGCATGTTAATGGTGGTGAACGTGACATTGCGATCCGACCATTCCGAAGCGGCGCAGCGGCTGAAGGCATCCAGCGCGGATTTGGAAGCCACGTAAGCCGAGAACCTGGGAGCGTTGGTCAACACACCGATGGACGAGATGTTGACCACGTGACCGCGGCGATTCTCTAGCATCTTGGGCGCAAAGCCCATGATCAGACGAACGGAACCAAAGTAGTTCAGTTGCATGGTGCGCTCGAAATCGTGGAAGCGGTCGAACGACAGATCCAGTGAACGGCGAATCGAGCGCCCGGCGTTGTTGACCAGCACGTCGACCTGGCCATGGTTATCCAACACGGTCTTCACGAACTCGTCGCAGGCATCCATGTCGGAAAAATCGCAGGGATAGGCGTGTACGCTTGCGCCCCGGGACTCCAGCTCTGCGGCCACTTCCTTCAGGCGCTCGAGTTTGCGGGCACCGATCACGAGGATCGCGCCGGCGTCTGCCAGTTTCTGGGCAGTTGCAAGACCAATACCAGATGTAGCACCGGTCACCACACAGACGCGACCTTCAACCGTGCCCTTGAGCGTGCGGTCCTTGAACAGGTCCGGATCCAGATTGCGCTCCCAGTAATCCCAGATCACCGGCGCGTAGTCCGGCAGGCGGGGCACTTCAATGCCGGTGCCTTTCAGAACGCGCTCGGTTTCGCGGGCGTCAAAACGGGTCGGGTAATTGATGAACGACATCACGGATGGCGGAATGCCCATGTCATCAAGAATGGCCGACGTCAGACGCTTCACCGGTGGCAGGTTCTTCAAGCTCTGGCGAATGAATGGCGGAATAAAGCCGAACATGCGGGAATCGATCCGCATCCCCATCCGGGGTGCGTGACCAGCCTCGCTGAAGATGTTGAGAATTTCGCCAACCTTGTACGGATCGGTATCCACCAGGTGGAAGCACTTGCCGTCTTCACCCTCGAGATGAGCAATGTGATCCATGGCGTTAACCACGAAATCCACCGGCACAATGTTCAGACGCCCACCCTCGACACCAATGGTCGGAACCCACTGGGGCAGCGCGTGGCGGATTTTCTGAATCATTTTGAAGAAATAGTAGGGGCCATCCACCTTGTCCATTTCACCGGTAGAGGTATGCCCAATCACCATGCCCGGGCGGTAAATGCGGAAGGGAACCTTGCATTCCTCACGAACGACCTTTTCAGATTCGTGCTTGGTCCGCAGATACGGATGATCCAGCTTCTCGGCTTCCTCGAACATGTCTTCGCGGAAGATTCCCTTGAACAGACCGGCAGCCGCAATGGAAGAAACGTGATGGAAGTGCTTGGCGCCCATCGCTTCCGCAGCATTCACCGCAGCGCGGGTGCCCTCGATATTGGTCGCCTGCTGGGCTTCTTCATCTGCGCCCATATCGTACACGGCGGCGAGGTGAAAGAAGTGGTCGATTTTCCCTTTCAGGGCTTTCATCGTCTTGGCGTCGATGCCCAGATTCTTGCTGGTCAGGTCGCCTATGACGGCCTTCACCTGGGTTTCATCCGCGCCCCAGCGCTCACGCAATTTGTCCAGCTTGTCCTGGGATTGTTCACGCACCAATACGTGGACAGTGCCACCACGTGCCAGAAGCTTCTCCACCAGGAAACGGCCAATAAATCCGGTGCCACCCGTCAGGAAATAATTCATCAATCTTCCACCCTGCCTGTTGCTCTGTTGTTGTCTATCCATGCCGGCACCCATACGACTAAAGTCTTAGAGTTTTCCGGAAACGCCGGCATTGTACTTAATTGCAACCTTCATGTATCGAACTTTTTTAGAGCTTTTACTCTGTAACCCTTTGTTTTGTATAGAGCTATTACTCTAAATTTCTGACCCGACAAGCGGGACATGCCTGTCCGGTTCGTCGACACAATGTTTTTGAGACTAGCACAGGAATTGCCCCGTGCATGCTCAATTTCCGGATTACCACAATGCAATGAAAGCGCCCGCCAGCAATGACATAATCGGGAACTTATCGCGCCTTTTGGCATCTCTTGTTTTCACAGGAACACCGACCTTCGGAACCCCTACTATGCAGAAAGACAATCCCAACGCGGAACGCTACATTTCGATTGCCCGGGCCTGCCTGAAGGCCATCAACGACACAGCCGATAACGCTGGTTCACGGGAAGAGAAAATTCAGGCGGTCTACGAGGCCATCGACAAGGCCTTCCAGGCCGAGTTCGCCGATTATCGCCAGTCCGTCGCCATCATGGCCACGGTTCTCGAGCGTATTGCTTCGGGCCAGCTGGACAGTGAGAAAGCCGCCGACCTGGCACGTAAAACACTTGACCAGCAGCCTGAAAGCACCCGCAACGCGCTGATGCACTGATTCGCAAACCTCTTCTCCGGATCCCAGAGGGCCTATGAACACACGTACCGTCAGGAAGAACTCCATGCAGAACCCGATCTCACGCCTGTTTTCCCTGCTCATACTTTTGCTGTTCAGCACCCTTGCTCTTTCTGCGCAGATTCCGGAGAAGAGCCCCAATGACGACAACCAGTACCGGTTCATCGAACTGGACAACGGCCTGAAGGTCATTCTGGTGTCTGATGAGGATGCAGACAAAGCAGCGGCCTCAATGAACGTTGCTGTTGGTAGCGGAGATGATCCGGCGGAGCGCGAAGGCCTCTCCCACTTCCTCGAGCACATGCTTTTCCTCGGGACCGAGAAATACCCCGATCCGGGCGAGTACCAGCAGTTCATCAAGAGCCACGGTGGCCAGCACAATGCCTTCACCGCGTTCCAGGACACGAACTACTTCTTCGATGTTCAGGCCGAATTTCTGGAACCGGCACTGGATCGGTTCGCCCAGCAATTTTCCGCGCCCTTATTTACCGCCGAACTGGTGGATCGTGAGCGCAACGCTGTGCACTCGGAGTTCAGCGCCAAACAGAAAGACGATGGTCGACGCTTCTATTCCGTCAAGAAAGCCGTTAGCAATCCGGATCACGCCTTCAGTCACTTTGCCGTCGGAAACCTGAGCACCCTTGAGAATACGGAAGCAAATCCCCTTCGGCCGGACCTGATCGAGTTCTGGAAGCAGCATTACTCCTCGAACATCATGAGCCTGGCGGTTTACGGGCCCCAAACCCTGGATGAGCTGGAATCCATGGTGCGAGGGCGCTTCGATGCCATTGAAAACCGCAACCTTGAGACCAAGCGTCACGTCGCCAGCCTGTACCGCTCAGATGAGCTGCCAGCCAAGGTCACAGCAGAGGCACTGAAGGACGTTCGAAGCCTGTCGCTCACGTTCCCTATTCCGTCCCAGGAAGCGAACTACCGCACCAAACCCGCCAGCTACGTGGCCAACCTGCTCGGCCACGAGGGCCCGGGCAGCCTGTTCGACGTTCTGAAACGGGCCGGTCTGGCGGAAAGCCTTTCCGCAGGTCTGGGCATGGATACCGGCGAGAACGCCACCCTCGAAATCAGCATTTCCCTGACACCGGAAGGACTGGCTCGCCATGAGGACATCCTGCCGCTGGTATTCGATTACATCGAGAAGATTCGCCAGAAAGGTATCAGCGAGCAGCGTTTCCTGGAAATGCAGAACCTGGCTCGCATCGATTTTCGATTCCGCGAACAGGGTAACCCCCTGCACGAGGCCATGCGCCTTTCTCGTTACCTCCAGGACTATCCCGCCGAAGACGTTTTGCGGGCGCCCTGGCTGGTTGAGCGCTTCGCACCGGAACAGTACCGCGACATTCTGGACAGGCTGACGCCGGACAACCTCCTTGCTTTTGTTCTGGCACCGGAGCCTGAACTTGAAAATCCGAACCGAACCGACTGGTACGAAGCGGCGTGGGCCCGGGAACCACTCGACCCGGCAACACTGAGGACCCAGAGCCTGCCAGAACTCGCTGCCCAGCTGCGCCTGCCGCCGGAGAATCCATTTGTGCCGGAAGATCTGGCGATGGTGCCCGGAAAAACCATGGCGCAGCCGACACAACTGGCAACCATCGAGGGAATGGATGTCTGGTTTGCCCGGGATACCCGGTTTGATACCCCGAAAGCCAACGTGTTTGTGGGCCTTCGTACGCCTGCCACCCGAGCGTCGGCACGCAGCTACGTGCTCACTCAGTTGCTGGTGGACGCCATCAATACCAATCTGAACGCCTGGGCTTACTCCGCCAGTCTTGCGGGCCTGGATTACAGCGTCTATCCGCATCTCAGGGGTATCACGGTCCGGGTCGGCGGTTACAACGACAAACTCCATACCCTGATGAACCGGATTCTGCTCCAGGTGGCTGCACCGGAACTGACCGAACAACGTTTCGAGATCGCGCGGCAGCAGCTGATTGACGGCCTGCAGAACAAGGCCAAGGATCGCCCCGTCGAACAGACCTCTGAGTTTATCCAGACGTCCCTCATCGAAGGCGCCTGGTCCACCGACGCCAAGCTGAGAGCCGCCCGGGAAGTTAGCTTCGAGGAACTGCAATCCTTCTCTGAAGCCCTGCTGTCACAGGTTGACCCGGTTATGATGGCGCACGGAAACCTCACCGAGGCCTCGACTCTTAACCTCGCGCGGCAAATTGACGCCATAGTTCTGGGCAACAGCGAGCTGGTCCGGGTAGCACGAAGCCAGGTGCGCCAGCTGCCAGATAATGAAACCCTCGTCTCCATCGACGTGGACCATCCGGACACGGGCTATACCCTCTACATGCAGGGAGACAACACCAGCTTTGAGGAGCGGGCCCGATTCCGGCTGCTGGCCCAGATTATCAGCAGCCCGTTCTACGAAGAGATCCGAACCAACCGCCAGATGGGCTACATCGTTTACGCGACGCCTTTTGAAATGCTTGAAACACCGGCCCTGGGGTTTGTTGTTCAGTCACCTTCCGCTTCCCAGGCAGAGATTGACCAGGCGGTTCAGGAATTCTCCAACAGCTTTGAGGAAACCCTCTCCGCTTTGACAGCGGAACGCCTTGATCGGGAGAAACAGGCCGTTATCAGCAAGCTACTCGAGCGGGACCGGCAACTCGGCGAGATTTCCAGCCGCTACTGGCGTGAGATTGATCGGGGCATGGACACGTTTGATTCCCGCCAGCAGTTGGCCAACGCGATCAAGCAGGTCGGAAAACCACAATTGCTGGAAACCTTCAAAAAGGCCGTCCTGGAGCGCAAGCAGGCATTAGAAGTGGTTACAGGTGGGAATGGCCTGGAGGCAAACCGGGCGCTTGGCAGGCTCACCGAGCTGCCGCCGGTGCCCGCCAGCTAGAGTACTCAAAGAGTGCGCAGAAAGCGCGCCCAGTCTTCGGGCTCGTCGACATCCCAGCGGGGCTCCAGCAAACAATAGCTGAGCCCCGATGCTTTTAGGCGCTCACAGGTCTGGGCCAGAACCTCCGGCGTGCCCCAGGCAATGTCATCCAACATTCCCTCAGCCACTCGGGAGGCTCCAATCAGGACATAGCCGCCATCATCTGAGGGCCCAAGCACAACGTCGTAGTCTTTCAGGAGCGCGACGGCGTTACGGGCGTAATCCGGATCGACCGAGGGGCAATCACTGCCCACCACCAATGCCCGGTCATAGTCCTGAAGAGACAGGCTCAACGCTCGATACATCCGTTGGCCCAGTGTGCTCCCCTCCTGAACGCCTTGCATCAGGCCGGCGGCATCAAGCTCTTCAATGATAGAGGCCGCCTCGCCGGGCCGGTCATCCACCGGTCTATCCCACCAGAATTCCACCGGATAGCCGGTCGCACACAGGTTATCCAGCACAGCCAGCGTGAGCCGAACATGGGCTTCGAGAGCCCCGACCGCACCCAACTCGGGCATCAACCGGGTTTTAACCCGTCCGGCTTCCGGCCATTTGGCAAACTGGAGAAAAACCGCCGCAGGCGGATTACTTTGAGGCATTGCGCACATCCGATCGGTAAATTTGGGCCAGGGACTCCGGCGATTCACCACGCCAATACCGCCAGCGCAGCTGCCACATCAGAAAAATCGTTCGCCAGGCACCGTATTTCTGCCAACGGCGGCTATCGGTAACGACTGGCTCTTTTATACAGAAAGGATGGGACACCAGGCAAAGACGGCGTGAGAATTCGACATCTTCCATGAGCGGCATCTGGTGAAAACCATCCAGGAGGTCGAAAACGTCCCGCCGTACGAAAATTGCCTGATCACCGGTGCAGATGCCTGACAGGCGCGAGCGCTGGTTCATGAACCAGGCAATAACCCGGAAAAGCAGCCGCTCACCACTCAGCCGCACATCGAACCGCCCCCAGGCGCGACGGGAATGGACGAAACTTGCGAGATGCTCCAGAGCTTCTTCCGGCAGGCGCGTATCTGCGTGCAGAAACAACAGTAGATCGCCCTTTGCAACTGCCGCGCCGGCGTTCATCTGAAGCGCCCGGCCCTTCTCTGACACAACCACCCTGTCGCAAAGTGGCCGGGCCAGCTCAACGGTTCGATCGGTACTGCCACCATCGACGACAACCAACTCATGCCCCCGGTTACGGATCGGTTGCAGGGCGCGCAGGGTGTCGGTTACACCTGCCGCTTCCATCCACACGGGAACAATCACGCTTAGCGAGAAAGGATCTGGCAAAACACACTCCGTGACATTCTCTGAAACCGGACCGAACCTTGAGCCTCAGGTCTTAGCCCGCTATCATACCGCCCTTCTCGCGATAATGCCCCCGTAGCTCATCTGGATAGAGCGTCCCCCTCCTAAGGGGAAGGTAGCAGGTTCGAGTCCTGCCGGGGGTACCAACCACCCTTCCGCATCGATCCACCGACGACCTCAACCGACTGTTTTAAGACATTTTTTCGGAAACCGCTATTCTTATCAATCCACAATAATTCCGTTCCAATCTACATATTTTAGGGATACATCTGGGGTGCAAACTTATATGTGCCACGCTATCGTAGATTTTGCACCTTAAAGAAGAGTTCAAGCTCAGGAAGTTGCTAGACACTTCTTAGCCGACAGCAACACACTCCCCGATGGCATCCGGATCCTCGAATGCGCAAATCGCTTGAGAACGTATTAAGACGAAACCTACGGCTCTTTCTTCAACACTTGGTACTGCAAGCATCGTAGCTGCCAAATCTGCCAATGGCGGAAATCCTTGAGGTACTGCAGTAAAGTCCATCGAACCTTGGACCATCCCCCCTCTCTTGCAGCACAAGTGGATCTACCTGACATTGAACGCCCGCAAATGCGACGTCAGCGCCCTGAGGGCAACTATCGAACACATGAATCAGGCTTTCTGGCGTTTGATGAACCGGGACTTCTGGAAACGGCATGTTCAGGTTGGCATTCGATTTGCGGAGATAGCCGGTTGCTTCCTTGATGGTGAGAGTCTCAACTACCAGTCAACATATCTCCACTTCCATTGCATACTGCGGGTCAGCCCATCGATGCATGCCGGGGTCAAATACGTTTCTGAACTACGATGGGCAGAAGAATGGCAACAATCACTACCTACCAATCGTCAGCTCTATGAGACTGCTTGGCGAGGATCAGGATCTTAGACACAAGATTGTCAGCGCTACCCGGTACTCAATGAAGGCGAGAGTGAATACATATGCAAGGTCCTGGTTTCTGGAAGCCGCGACACAATTGAGAGGACTAAGGCTCGTCGAACCGCTTGGCGACATACGGTCGCTGTTTACGGATCTGGACTATGAAACATCGGGTCGCGCAGATGAGGGACCCGATGAGATCCGACAAGACAATAATCCACGGATTCACTACTGGGATGACTCGAGCGGAAGTTACGGGTCAGAGTAAGCCACCAGGACCATAACGTGGTGCTCATGAACCGCTCGGAGTTGGATGGACGCAAATAGATATATATGGGGCCGGGCCGATAACTCAGCATTATTTTTGCCCCGGTTTGCCAAAAAACATTAAATCCACCGACGCAGACCAACGGAGACATCATATGAAAACTGATTGAGTGCAAACGCTGCGTGTCACGGAACCGGCCAACGTGTGCTAACGCGTAAATGATTGCACCCGCACTCAGGACTGAAGTTTGACAGAATGGCTGACCGTACTATTGTGTTTTTTAGGGACGCCTAAAGGAGATAGGCATGTCTACAAATAATTTCCGCAAAAAGTACCGTAAACTGCTCGATAAAGTTGCAAAAATCGATGATAAGGATCTCTTGATCCGTTGTTTATCAGGCTTGTATAAGGCGCCATTAACCTTTCCTGCTGACCTCAAAAAACTAAAAAGATTTAAGAGCCTTGCAGCTCAATTCTCACAGCTAAGGAATGAGTTGGGAGGGAATGCCAAAAAGTTCGAAATTATCGCGTGCGCCGAGATTACTGCTGTTATGCAACAACAGGGGGTGGTTCTCGTAGCCAAGAAGTCCCATGCCGAACTTTTAGCGAGCCCTGTGTCCGAAACACTTGAGGTTTTGCCCGCGGCGATCGCCAAACATTCGGTATATGTGGCACCCGATGCTAATAAAACGTATCTGCAATCCGGTGTTGCTGGCAGTTTCAGTTTAGGCGCGAGTCCAGAGCAATCTACGAATATTGCTATAAGCGGCGGAGGGTTGCTCGGTCAGAGCGTTTGGGAAAAGGGGAGAGCGAATAGTGATATGGGCCGCAGCGGGCCTTCCCATGCAGTACCTGCGGAAAACGCCAGCGAGCTTACTAACCCTGAAGAATCGCCTCCACAGCCCGGGAAACCGCGTTTTTTGAATGCGGAGATTGCCGGCCATTCGAATGATACTCCACTGGACATTCACAAAACATACAAACTCGAATTCAGCGTTGCTCTCGAGAAAGCAAAAAACGCAAACGCAGCAGTTCGTCTACCTGATTCGGAATTAATTTTCGAAAAGCATGAAGAGGACATCGAACTCTCTGTCGAGGTTTTTAGCGAAGACTTTAAAGTTGCCCAAAGCCCGGTGTTATTGAAAGTCCCGCGCCTGGGCCCTTCGAAAGATAAAGCACGCTTTGATATTACACCCTTAAAAACGGGACGAGCGTCACTGACGGCAACTATCCTTAAAGCCGGTAACTTTCTGTTCCAGATGGAAATTAGTTATTCTATAGGAACTACAGAGGCAGAAACTAAGCCCGCCAGTGTAGTGACCCATGGGCGCCCTCTCGACGCAGCCACAGACCTGAAGCCCCGTGAAGTGGGGATGGTTATCCATCCTGCTGCGAATGGGTACGAGTTGACAGTATGGGGGGGAGCTAGTGCAAAAAAAGTCACCCTGCCAATCACTGAGGCAGAACTCGATGATGCGATCAAAGCGGCACGCGAGGCGCTGATCGGAGTAATACTTCAGCGCGACGAAAAGCAGGACTTAGTATTTCAACAGGGACTTGAAATTGATGTCGATTCACAAAGCAGAGCCTTGCGCTCCCTCGCCCGCGCAGGTGCAACTCTGTTCCAGCGAATTTTCTTCGGCCCTCTCTGCGGAGCCGATGTTCAGCGCGTCGGAGAATTTCTGCGCGACCAATTCTCGAAACCGGATGTAACTCTCAAGCTGCAGATTGTCGCCGAACGCTTTCCGATTCCCTGGGGCCTGATCTATCTCGGCCCCATCGCTCGGGACGCGCCGCTCGACTGGAAGCTGTTCTTGGGAATGAGTCATATCATTGAGCAAATCCCGCTTCAGCCCAACCTCGGAATTCAGGACTCGCTGATCAAGAGCGACGACCCTTCGCTTGCAGTGAGTGTCAACGTTCATGCGGGCATTGACGCACAGATGAAATCGGACTTCGTAGGTCGTCAGCTCGAATACTGGGACAATTGCTCTGAGGGGTTCGGCGCGCGAATGCGAGTCACCAAGCGACAATCTCGTACGGAACTCCTCGCTGCGCTAACGAACTCAGCTAACGATCAGTTGATGTACCTTTACTGCCATGCAGTAACGTCGAATCTCGGTGACCCTGGTGGTATCAATGGCTCCCACATAGTCCTAACTGGCGACGAGCAACTGATGCTCGGGGATCTGAACCTGGAAGCACCGATGACGGAGCATTTACTTGGTCAGCCGCTGATCTTCATTAACGCTTGCGAGTCTGCGGAACTGTCGCCGTCGTTCTATGATGGCTTTGTTCCTTACTTCATGGCCAAGGGCGCGCGCGGTGTTGTCGGCACAGAGTGCAAGACTCCGGCACTTTTCGCCTCCGAATGGGCGCTGCGTTTCTTCCCGCGCTTCCTCGCCGGAAAACCGATCGGCGAGCTATTCCTCAATCTCAGGCAAGAATTTTTGACGGAGCATCGCAATCCACTTGGGCTTGTTTATGCGGTCTACTGTGATGGCGACACGCAGATACATCCGGGGCTTTCATAGGAGTGAAGCGCATGCCCATTCGCACGATCAAACAAACCGGTGTCCAGTATTTCCTTATCTCGTTCGACAAAAAAGGTGTTGAACGCCCCGAGGCTGATGGCTCAATGCTCAGCGAAGACTTGCGAAAGCTCGTCGCCGACCATGACGAGAGATTTACTGACGTTATCTTTGCAAGCCATGGATGGAAGGGAGATGTCCCGGCTGCCATCGAACAGTACGACCGATGGGTCGGTGAAATGGCCTGCTCGCCCGATCACGCAGCGGCCAAAATCGCGAACCCAAATTTTAGAGCGATCGTGATCGGTTTGCACTGGCCAAGTCTGCCATTTGGCGACGAGCGAATCCCGGCCGCCAGCGGTCTGCTTTTGGCAAATGCTGATATGAGTATTGAGGATGAGGTCGAGCAATACGCAGCCAGTATTGCCGATACTACTGCTGCACGAGAGGCTATTCGTGCCATTGTTACGGCAGCTCGTCGAGACACCGGCACTGATCAAGAGCTCTCAACAGAGGTGCGTAACGCCTATCGAACTTTGTATGCCGAAATGCAACTCGAAGACGCTTCTGGCGACGTTGCCGCACCGCCGGGGGCTGACCACGGTGACTGGGACCCAGACGCTATCTATCGTGACGCGCGAAAAGCTGCGATAGAAGCTGAACCAACTACAGAGTCCATGCTACTTGGAGGTGGGGTTGCTGATACATTCAAGAGCTGGGTTCTTGCCCCGCTTCGGCAACTCTCCTTCTGGACCATGAAGGATCGCGCGCGATGCGTCGGCGAAAGTGGTGGACACGCGTTGCTGCGGAAGCTTCAAAACGGGGGGCGAGACGGAACGCGTTTCCATCTGATGGGTCACAGCTTTGGCTGCATCGTCGTATCGGCGGCGGTTGCCGGCCCACCTGCCGGCGCAGCGCTCCCTCGTCCAGTCGACTCTCTGTCACTCATTCAAGGGGCGCTCTCGCTTTGGTCGTTTTCCTCCTCGATTCCCTTCGCGATAGGGAAAGTCGGCTATTTCAACCACACCCTAAAAAACGGGCTCGTGCGCGGAACGATCATTACGACAAGATCCTCACACGATACGGCTGTCGGGAAACTCTATCCCCATGCTGTAAGGGTCGCGAACCAATACTTGCTCGGCGATGAGCTACCAAAATACGGCGGCATCGGTACGTTCGGCGCACAGGGGCTCGGTGATATAGCGGAGGATCTTGAGATGCAATCGACTACACATGATTACAAGTTTAGCCCCGGCCGCGTTTACAACCTGGAAGCAAGCAATACGATCAAGAACGGGAGCGGCTTTTCTGGCGCACATAGTGACATCGCGCACCCTGAAGTGGCTCACGCGATATGGTCCGCAATACTGGCTTCGAAGTAGTGGGCTAGTCCACCGCAATCTCGGGGCGAAGTATAACTTTACGTATAGCTATTTTCGTGGGTTCTACCCCGTTTCCATGTCCGGGTTTCTAGGCGCCTCTACCGTCGGCGCTTTATCCTGCTCACAGTAGACACCATCTCCTGCAGAGACCTTCTTTTACTCGGCGTCGACGGAACCACCACTATCCCTTGAGATCCCGGTGCAAGCAATTTCCCGTGCTTTTTACCCTGCTTGAATCTCCAACCATCGCGGACCAGATGTTTGGTGTACAGATTAATATCCTTATCCGAAGAGAACTTCATACGGCGCCCCCGGCTTCCTTCGAATACCGGGAAAGAAATCGCTCGGGATCAAAATTCACCTGCTCAAACGCTTTTTCAGCGCCAACCTCCAGAATAGGCTGGCTGTATTGATATCCCGCTGAACATGGCGAGTTCTGAAAGAAACGGCCTTGGGGATCAACCATGATGTAGGACTCCTGCATATCCTGGTTGTCCTCAACCACCGATATCGATCGATAGGCCGAGTGGCGATCCACAAAAGCCTGGAACTGATAGTCCGATACCGATGTCGACTGATCGATAACCGGCAGTGCCCTCAGAATTTTCCACTTCCAAGGCTCGATCGTATCAACAACACTCGAAAGGCTATCCTTCCAGTTCATCCGATTAACCACGGTATTCAGTTTGATCTTTAACGGGGGATTACGTTGCCTCAGAACCTCAATACAGTTGCTGAGCGCCGCCAATTCCAGAAACCGTCCCTGACGATCAACACGCCCGATCAACTTGTTGGTGTCCGGCTGACCAGAGTCGACGCTAACCCCGAGCATATCCAGATCAGGGGCAAGTGAACTACACAACTCCTCTGTTAAAAACGACCCGTTCGTAATTATCGAGGCCCGAAAACCCACTTGCCGCGCCTGGTGCACAGCTGCCTGCACAGCGGAAGGAAAAAGTAGCGGCTCTCCACCTGCAATGTTTAGGCGAGGCTCGACTCCGTAGAATCCAAACCTTCTGGTCGCCGCTTCTGACCCGAAAAATCGCCCGAGTTCTGCGACCAAAGCTCGAACCTGGTGTTCATTTTTGATCAAGTCCTTTACGCTTTCAGCGCGTTCCCAATAGGCATAACAATATCGGCATGAGAAGTTACATGCTTCAGTCAGGTGCCAATTAACAACAATCGGTACGGGATTTGTTGAGTAAGTCATAAAAGCTCCATTCGATTTGTGAAGGAGCCAGAATGTCAGCGCACAAGATATTTCAGTATGAAACCTCACGTCCCCCCCCTGCGCTTTACGCATCCTTGGGGGGGTATGTCACTTTTCAGTGAGACAGGGTTCGTTTTAGACAAGGATGTGCAGATCAGTCACCAAGGAGAAATCTATGGCTACGTTCCCTACTATCGAAACCGCACTGCTCGAAATCCACCAGAGCCTAGGCCTGAAGCAAGGTCAGTCCGACACAAAGCGCAAATTTTCATCCGGCCACATGCAGTTGATCAATCATCAAAAGATGGGGGAACAAGTGCTCTGGGAAATCTTCGATGAACTCGAACTGGATGAACAGGCAAGAGCTGGCTTCGTCGATGACCTGGTGAAAATTGGCAACGCTTATAAAGGCCTGGAATGCAACACTTGGACATTTAATGCAGACCTAAGGCAGGTTTTTTGGCTTGTGCTCGGGCACTTTTTTACACCAGGCATCGCCCGACACGCAGCATTTTGGAACCTAGGAGCCAATCTGGACGGGGGGATGCCACGAGGAAGTTTCTGGTATTTGCCGGAGGTGCTCTCCGATAAAAATGAGACAGGCGTATATCTGCCAGTTTCCCAAGTCGTTGACTGGCTCTCTGACTTGGCTGGAGGTTCAATCGAGCGACTTGCAGAATGCAGGAATCGTGCAGCTAGTGTTTCGGAGGTTGATGATACAGAGACCTTTATCAGAACCCTATATAACTGGCGAAAAGGCACGCTCCCGTACCGCGATAAGATTCACTGCTTCTTTTCCGACGACTTCGAAATTAACTTCGCTGGTTCGTTTGAGTTGGACACGACAGAGACGTTTGATCGCCAGTTCTCTGACGCTCTCCGTTTTGTCGAAGCGAAAAAATTGGATGAACAAGCCCTCAGAAAAGAGCTCGCCATAGGTGATGAACAGGACATTAAGCGGATCATCAGCGGCCATGGCACGGCCAACGAAAAGCAGCTCTTCATTGGCCTGGTGGCAGATCGCTATCAACGCCCTACCCTCAAAATCATCCGGCAGCGACTACTGTTTGCCAGAATGATTCAAGACGGTTATGAACGTGCCTTGAAGTTTCTGTGTCCCGGAGTGGAGAAGTCCTGCCCTAACTTCGAGCAGAATAAACTCCTTCAGGTCTTCGCTATCTACAAGCACATCTACAACCTGACAATTGCGGCCTGGCGTAATTGTCGAGTCGATGGAGAGGTAGCAGAGGACGAATGGTTCGAAGAGCGTCTTGACCCGTGGGATGCATATACGCTTTACCTTTCCATACTCCCATCCAGACATGAGACCGCAATCCTCGAACTTGCATCATTGTTGAATCGGATGTTTGGATCAATGATAGCTGAGGCAGACCTTCAAGACCTGATTGGATATAACGCGTCCTCAAGAGAGCATGTCACTAAAGCAAAATTGGGCCTGGTAACAAGCCATGCCGAAGAAACGATCGCCATATCAAAACTAATTGACCGCCTGAAAACCGCTTCCCCCTGGCGCACACTTCAATCCGAAGGCCGCTATTCAGTTGTGACTCAAGTCGCCGGGGCCAGCGGACTGAGTCCAAAAGCTCGCTCAGCAGCCATTGAAAGGCTGAAGGAGTTGGCCGAGACACCCGGTGAGCAACTTCCGCCCATCTTGCTAGAGCTGGACGGCTACCTGAATGGAGACCGCAAGAAGCTGTCAAAAGACAGCGCCATCCAAGTTGAAAAGCTGTTGGCCAAAGCCAAAGCCAATCCATCGTTCGATCAATGGGAAGCTCCCTTTCTCCAATACGAGGCAAAGCATCATCTGGCCAAGAATGACTTTAAATTAGCCCAAAAACTATTTGATGCAGCTCGCAAAGCTGTATTAGGCAGGGGTTTTGGCTCTCTACGAGGAGAAATTGCCAGGGACGGCTTCGCTGTGCAGGTCGCAGATCAGAAGCTGATCCCTAATAATCATGAAATTTACTATCGGGAAATGCTGGCTGGCGGAGTGATCGAAGAGGAGAAAGCGCCAGGCATCGAAGAAGTGGCGAAGTGGGCCTCTGAATACTTCTGGAATGACCTATACAAGCCCTACCCGGGATTGGAACGAAAAAAGCCGGTCGGCAGTGAGGAGCTTAAGCCAGCTATTAATGTGTTCATGTCTGGGGACGTTAATGCCATTAAAGACTGGATCAATCTCAACCACAAAAAATACAACAAAAGCCTTCACTACGTTACAGGCGACTCTTTACTGCTGAGCTGGATCAAATGCCGCTCACACTTCCAGAATCAGCTGCCTAAGATGAAGCAAATCGCCCCTATGGATCTGCAGCCGGAACTTCAGCGAATGGAAAGAAACTTTGACGTGTGGAGGCAGGCAATTAAATTACTCGCCCAAAAGGGACCAAAACAATTGACCCTTACAGATTTTAAGGGCCAATCGCCTCTGATGCTCGTTGCAGAAGCTGGTGACTCGGAGTTGGTTCAGGCGTTTCTCGAGGCTGGTGCAGACCCTGACCTACAGGACTTCCAGGGCAAATCTGCTTTTCATGCTGCAGTGAAATCGTATGACAAGGCGTCAATCGATGCGCTTTTAAGCCATAGATGCAATCTCAGCCTAAAGACGGTGGATGGTCGGTCTGCGCTTCATACCGCAACCTGGTCTGGAAACACCTACGCGATTAAAAAGGTTATCGAACTATCACCGCAGCTTGCCTGGCAACGCGATTCAAACGGGATGACTCCACTGGAGTTGGCGAAATTCTACTGCGAGACCCCGGGAGCACTTTCTTATCTGAACGCGGAGCTTGTAAAAGAGGGGCGGAAACCAGTGCCTGCAGAACAAATAGAAAAGCTTATTACCGCTCTGAAAAACGCTCCTGCCGTAAATTAGCAGCCGAGAGGCGCCTAGTTTACCTAGCTTGGTGCCCATTCCGCCCAGCGGAGCGAAATCAATACCTCCGCTACGGCTCCTACTGCCAGCTCTGCCTGACGATCTGACACCGGAGGGTAACCAGATTCTGCTGGCTTTGCCCGAGCATGCAACCTGCTTACTGTATGAGCGAGGTTAGTAACAACGGTCCTCTGATTGTTGTTAAAACTTGCATCGTACTTCTTAATGAGCTCTCCCAAGTCTTTGTCTCTAATGTTGAGAGCAATCGACAGTACAACGGTCAGCGCGTCTCTGCAGCGGTCTATTACAGAGGCTGGAGGTGACGAGCGGTGGCCCATCGATACGTTATTCAAAGCCGTCTCTAAACGTCTGAGGTCGTCCTCATCAATCTCGCTCTTTTTCAAACGAGGCAGAAACCCAAATTGCGGCCTCATCTTTATCGTAAGCAGCTCCTGCCCAATCGCGTCCGGCTCAAAGTGGACCAGCTCTCCGATCGTGAAGTTCGACTGGCTGCCAAAGGTGAACATAACTTGAGTGGGTAACTTGCCCCCCAAAATACCGAGGAATCCCTGATACTGGAAAGTAATCAGTCTGGCATCTTGCCGGGGAGGATGCCCCCAGTTCTGGGGTTGTGAATCCATTTTTCGCCAAACGTAGCCACGCCGTATCTGAGACACCGGATCGAAAGACAACTCTTGGAATACGTAATCCGAAATAAAAGACGCATCGATTTCCGGCCCAGAAATAGCGTCAGCGAGCTCCCCCCAAACTTTCACCGGAAAAACAGAAACTTGCTGGGGTTGATCCGGACGACGGTCACTACTGCCGATGTAGATGTCGCCGGTATCCTGATCAATGCCTAGATTCTTCAAAAAAACCACCTTCACTCATGAGACTTTGCCTTGCCCGATTTCAAAGGCTATGTTTCTGCTTGGTATTCGACCACTTACCTATCGGGTATCATTTCTGGTATTGATACAAGGTAACACCCGCCGGCGACAGTAAGACAGAGTCCGATCAGGTTTTGGCGCAGGTTCAGAAAGAGTTGAAGGAAGTTACCAAGCAAGGCGATAGATAATCGTCGACAGCGTCTACCCACGCACAATAGAACGTGAGGCCCGCTAAGATTGACTAACATTGTGGCGAAAGAAGGAATAGAAACGCTGCCAACTGCTGGGAAGCTAGTGGCGTTCTACTTGAGTCGTGACCGCGTCCTGGCACTGCTGAGCTCACAGACATTGCCCGCTCAGGTAATAGCTGCCCTCACGGGGCAAAACGCTCAGATGTCTACGGCAATCCTTTCAAATGCCGTCGGCTCATATTTACTGCAAGCAATAGCAACAGATAGCGTAAGAACGCTTCCACAACTGGCCTTTGAAGGCGAACTGAAGGAAGGCGTCCCATTTATCTATAATGGTCATGTAACCGGCAAGGGATTCGCGGCTTCCAACAAGACCCTTGCTTTGAGCCTTACAGAGAAGCTCGACGAACCTCTTGCCGGCAAAAAGCTCATCTTCGAGTTTTCCAAAAATGGGCTAGTAAATTCCACTGCGTATACCCGAATGTCTGGCTCGACACGTCTGTTTGCGTTTGGCTACATCACTGAGATCGATGACACCATCATCCGCGCAGTACCCTATGTGGTGGGAGATTTGGTTACGAGCAGCCATGCGATAACCTCGCCATTCGGGCCGACACTCGAACTGCGCCCAGAGGAAGTCGAGCAGTTTTCCGGAATAGACGAGTCTTGGTTTCCATCTCAAGCCGAGTTCAAGCGCATGACCAGGGTTTCGGAACAGGTCGTTAAGGAGCTGATTTGTCGCCTTCTTTGCGAGCATTCTGTTCCCAGCGACTGGGGTGGCGAGGAAAGCGATGTGCTTTCGGCCAACTTACTTGTTGCTGGCCACCGTCACACTGGGGCTTTCCTATTGAAGGGGCCTGCACGATTTCACCCAATGAAGCCGACAGATCTTGGAAAAAATGGTGACCAGCTCTATCGCCTCTTCAACATTCCCGCCCGTATCTACGTCATACAGCATTGCCATTCCATTGGTGCAGCCGTCCGAAAGCAGGCAGAGGCGTTTGCGCTCGCACGCAGTTTTGTCGCCCCATGTCAGATCATGTTCATGGATGGCACTACAACGGCGCGACTGCTCAGAGCGCATGGCCTTTGGCCCGATGCAGCGCCGATTTCGAAAAAAGGCAAGGCAAAATGACGATTCGGTCTCCCCATCGAGACGCCCTGCGAATTTTGTTCGTCTTGAGGGCAGGAGGCAGTTCCATTGAACCACCCACGGCTGAGCATGCTCTTATTTTCAAAGGCGAAGCACGCCTACAAGCGTTCGACTTCTGGATGCGAAATCCAGACTACCTCGCGGCTGAACTACTTGATTTGTTCATAGAGACGAAGGACAAAAGCTACTACGAAGCTGCTCAAGCGATCATAGACGACGAAGAACCGGACCTTCGGCGCGTTCCGATGACCCGGTACTTCTTTGGAGCCTACGAACGCTTGGATGATGCCCTATCGCTACTGAGATCCCGCGATCTCGTTCGCATTAGTGGAATAAAAGGAGCAAACAACAAGGTTTTGGAGACAGACTTCGTTCTCACTAAGGCCGGCTATGACATCTGCTCGGCCGCCGTGTCACAAGAGCCAATCCTTAGTTGGTATGCCAAAAGGTCCAAGTTGGTAGCGAAAGTTGCCGGAAGCATGGGTGGGACAGCTTTGAAGCAAAAACAGTATCAGCGCGCGAGCTACGCGGAGACGAAGCTGGGAGGGATAATCCCCCCCATTACCGAAGAAGTGCGACTTCGTCTTACGCAACTGCAATCTGACTAGTTAGGGAGGAAGGATGGCGCAACACAAGGAGGAATGGCTGCAAGCGATAGCCACAAAGGCAAAAGTGGAACCTTCCAAGGTTGAAGGAGTTCTTTCAGCCCACCGAATTCAACCCTCACCTGTACTCGCCCAGCCACGCAGGCTCGTTCTGCGAGATATTGAGTTTTCTGGCGAGAAGGACGGTGTTGCGGACGCTGGACATTTTTCCTTTTCATGGGCAGACCTTGATCACGGCCTGTGGGCCATGCTTTCTGAACACAACCTACGGGGCAAATCGACAATCATCGAGATTGTTCGATGGATGATAAGAGGACGACCATCTGCCAACCTTCAAGACGATGTGCGGCGGTGGATTCATGCCGTGCGCCTGAGTTTCTTCCTCGATTCAGACGAATACGAGATCGCTGCCAAGACTCAGGGCGAGCCTATCGGTAGCTTATATCGCGTTCGCGCCACCAGCATGGCAAGAGGCGAGCCAGAGAGAGTCGCTCTTGCCAACTTCGCCACCGACGGCGAGTTCGAAGCGGTCATGGCAGATTTCTTTATGCACACTTTCGCTATGAACCCGATATCCAGTTGGAGAAAAAATGGAGAAAACGAGGGGCAGTCGGTAACACATAGTTGGGTCGCCTTCTCAGGAGCAATGTTCATCGGCACCAATTACGAAGTACTCCTAGGTGACATGCCAGTAACCACTGGTCTCACATCACGACTGATGCAAATGTACCTAGGAGTTCCACGGGTTTCGACGCTCGCCACAGCTAAAACCGCCTACCAGCATGTCGAGCAAGCGGTTCAAGTTTCTTCTCGACAAGCCGAACAAGTACAGAAAACAAGCAACGAGCGCACTGCAAACATTAGGGCCCAGTTGGCAGAGAGGCGTGCTGAGCTAGCGAAGATACCGAGCGATGAGGCGGTACGCAGTGCCATCGATGCCGATTCCATCGAGCTGGTCGATCTTCGTCGCCAAGAGCGGGTTTTAGCTGAACACACGGAACGTGCTGTTACCGGACTTCGAGAACTACGCGCAGTCTATCAGGAAGATAGACGAGACCTGCAGACCCATATGGATGCCATGTCCGCTTCGGCAGTGTTTCGTCTCTTAGAACCGAAATGTTGCCCTCGATGTGACCATACGATTTCCAAGGCGAAGAAAGAACTCGAGAGTTCTACCCACTCATGCTCCGTTTGCGGAGAATCAATCACTAACTCCGAAGACGGCGAAGCGATCAAGGCTGAACTCCAGGAGCGTGTCGCAGGATCAAAGGCTGCAGTAGAACGCGCCTCGGTAAACAAAGAGCAGGCGGAAAATGAATTGGCAGACCTTCGCAGAAAGGTTGATCTCATTCAGGATCGTCTTGAGTCTGCTTCTAAAGAGCTAGGCTCCGCCACGCGCCGGCAGGACGCTGCAAGAGCCGTGGCTGTCCTTGAAGGTCGGCTTGAGGAGGCCGAAGCCTCGATAAGCCCGAATACACAAACCAATGACCGCAACGACGAGTTAAAAATTCTATCTGCTGTCGTGAAGGAAACGGAGTCTCGCGTCAAAGCGAGACGGGATGGATTGCTCGAAGACGTATCTGAGCGCTTGGTAGAGTACGCCAATGCTTTCGGAATGAAGAACCTGTCGGAAGCGTCTCTAAAGGGAAATGCGTCACTCTCGTTGATCAAAGGCGGAGCGCCCACAAGCTATAGCAAGGTAACAGAAGGCGAAAAGCTACGCCTTAAAGTTGCGACCGTTCTTGCGATGATCGAAATTGCGGAGGAGCGGGGAATCGGCCGCCATCCTGGATTGTTGATGATCGATTCGCCTGCTGCTCAGGAGGTGTCCCCTGTCGACGTGGATCACCTTGTTGCTGGACTTCAGTCAGTTTTCACCAAGTTGCCGCATTTTCAGGTGTTTGTTGCTGGCATCTCATCCAAAGCGATTACCGACCACATACCGAAGGCGCATCGCCGTGAAGTCGCCGGGAACGCCTTCCTATGGTAGACGACATGCATCCGATCGAAGCAAAGCTCATAGAAATCTTGAAAGATGGGCGAGATTGGCAGTTGGAAGATCTTGGTGGGATAGAGCAACTCGCGCCGGCAGCGCGGTCGCTCGGCACTACACCCATAATGCCCGAGCTGTTTCACCCACTTGTATTGGGATGGGGCCGTGCTCAGGCAAGTGATCGAGAACTGCACAAGGGTGTCCTGCACGATCTATTGGAGGTCGCGACAACAGACTTCGTTCTCCTTGAAGCGGTCGATATCCTGGGTCAACATCGGCCGCTGCCGGATGAAGGAGATGAGTGTTGCTTTATGCTCTTTCTATCAAAGGCCGCAACAGGAGACCACTCACTATCTGGGTTAGCCCGCAGCGCAGCGCTAGATGGCGCGTTTCGCTGGGCCAGTGACAACAGGCGCTGGCAACTTCGCTTATTGGACTTCTTCCTGGGTCTCGCACCAAACGACGACACAGAGTTCCTTCGACGGGCGGCAAAGATTGTCGGCGTCGCTTATTCCCATTGGCGTGACAAGGAACTGGTTGAAGTTCTGCACAAACTCGCTCAACTCGACGCGGTGCGACCTGAGGCCACTTTCGAGTTGGGGATGGCAGCTCTTTCTGAAGCCATGGATAGAGAGGACCGCAACTCGGCAACCACCGCCTTCCGTATGGCCAGAGACTGGCTTGATGAGTCTAACAGAGCATCCGAGCGCAGTCCGGAAACTAGCTTATACCTCGACGGGCTTGATCTTCTCCTAAGCTTTCACAACGGAGCCGCAAGCGCTTCGATCGCCTCCGCGAGCGCCTGTGTTCAGCGACACGCGTTCGAGCTGCACGCTTGGTCAGGAGGCTCCGGGCCTCCCTGGTTGGGATCAAGACAGACCGAGGCGGCTTGTTGGAGCGTCCTAGCCAGAGCTATTGCAGGGCTGGCAGTGTCGCTTGACGAGCCGAGTTGGTGGGAGCCGGCAACTGTCATCGAGGAGGGCCTCCTATCTGTGTATAACGCAGGTCGATCGATCTTGCGTCGAGATCAGCATGGTGGTGTCGAATCGATGGTCAGACCTCGAATACGCACAAGCGTCGCCAGGCAAGCTGGGCAAGTGCATCAAGTGCGAATGTGGCTCCAACACAACACGACCCACGAATGGGCCACGGAAGCTCAGGATTTAATTGCACAGATTGATAATTTCATTGAACAGTCAGGCAGCCCGAATAACCCTCCTGAGGCGGCGAGCGAACGGACATCGCTCGCCGCCATCATTGCAAGATCCAACATTCCAGAAGAAAAGAAGAAAATCCTTTCTGGTGTAGTCGAGAATGCTATGTCATTGCAGCTTGCCAACCTGACGGGTTCCGAAATCGAGGTCATCGAACGCTGCTACCAGGAGGCCCGGGGGCACATCGACTACAACACGAATGCGAACGGCACATGTCTCTTCGATACCGTGCTTCTCTGGATGGTCCGTTTTATTTTTAATCGCCTGGAATTGACTAAGGGCGATGACCCAACTGGCGCCTACCTGTTCGAACGCGAAGACGGTTCACTGCCTCACGAGGACGAACTACAGCAGGACTTTTTTCGGTGGGTGGCAACGTATGCCGCAGGGAGTGATCTTGAACCCACAAACATTGCGAGTGGCCGAGCCGACATACGCTTGCAATCTGGCCCTGAACGTCTCGTAGTCGAGGTGAAGCGCGAGGAAAAAGATTGCTCCTTCGATGCGTTATTCAAATCGTATGCAGCACAAACGACAGACTACCAAAATGTTAGTATTCGATTGGGCGTGCTGCTGGTACTCGACCTGGCGACACCCAATCGCGAAGGTACGCCGCATTTAACGAGCTTATTTGAGATGCGCCGCGTCTACCGCTCCGGCGAATCACAGTCACGGATGGTTTTGGCTGTAAAGGTTCCCGGCCGGCGAAAGAGGCCTAGTGACCTTACAAAGCTTGCCAAAACTAACCGACCTTAAGCGACTTGAATACAATGATAGGAAGAGATGGCATCAAGACCGCTCTTCTGTTTTAAACATCGGCCCAGACAGCCAAATTCGGCGCGCAAGTTCCATACTGTTGAAATTCGCATTGTAGTCAAAAAGTAGATCTATCGGGCGAGGTTTTCGAACAGCCCTGAAAAGGATCGTTCCCCCGAACCCAGTAATAGACGTAGTCGACGTCAATCCTTTCCGGAGCTATGACACTCCTGACCTTGAGTTGTCGTCAATATCTCCCGTTAGAGTTGAGGGGCATAACTCCTATATCGCTTCAGTCATTTCGGCCTCATCGAACTCGAAAGGCGAATCACCAAATCCTTTCGCTGCAGCCTCATCGGAAACCATCCGGTAACCACCTGCTTCTCCCCCTCCGCCTGGTTTTTCCCTTCGCGCCGGAAAGCGCTTTCTGGAAATTTTCGTTGAGAGTTTAGTACGTTACGCTGGTAGGATGACCCCATCACACTGTACTGACTTTTCAGAAGGAAAAATTTTCAATGGGGCAGGAGAATATTGTCCGTTATTGGCATGCTGTGGAGTTGTTGCAACCTCAGTCGGCCCCAAAGGTGGAAAAGCGCACCAACAGCTACGGAGCGTTTATTCACAACACTCCCATCGCGGATGTCATACCCCCTTGGTCAGAAGAAAGTATTGCTGCGAAGCAGGAGTTGCCCAAGCAGCGCGTTTGGAGTCACACACTTTTCGCACATGTCTATGACAGTCGCCTTGTTGCTGAACAGCTTGAAAAGGTCTTTGGCGCTGATCAGGGATATAAAGAGCCCCAACATCGAGAATCGGCACTCTTCGCAGCAAAATTCAACATGGCTGGTCACTTGGTAGAGGACAGTTTCGTCCTCTCGAGCGAAGCATGGTTTTTAGGACGAGTTTTGAAGGGGAAGGATTGGAGCACTGGATTCGAGGACGATCAAAGAGCTGTTGGCGATCAGGCAAAAGCCTTGCTTGGAGGCGAGGTAACTGGCTCCGCGCTGCGCGAATTGACCATCTGGATTCTCGACTACATTGGCATATCGAATTTTTTTGGCGATATAGACAAAAAGGTATTTCGGTTTCGATCACGTCCGATCAAACCTCAAAAGCCAGAGCGAGAAGACGACCCACTCAATAGCTTCATGCTAGAAGACCTTTCCAACATAGCTGACAGCATCAGCAAAGGAGAAAAAAGCAGACCTCTGGAGGAGTACCTATGTCAGTACAATGAGCGACTCCGCCTGCACGTCGATGATAAACATTCCTCGTTGCAACTCATTAAAAGTCTGATGCCAGACAGTTATCCACTGAGCTGTTGGCCATCAGAACAACATCGTGGTCTCGTCCATTCTCAACAACTCGCTGTCAACACGACCCTCGCCAAGCTCAACAGCGACGACGGGCTGTTGGGCATCAATGGCCCCCCGGGTACAGGAAAAACGACTCTACTGCGCGATTTGATAGCGTCCATCGTGACCAGTCGTGCCGATGTACTCGCTCGACTCGGGCGCGCTTCAGATGGGTTTGTTCGTGACGGACGCGAGGAGGCTAATGATGGAGGCAAAAAGCAGGCTTGCTTCAAACTTGACTCGAAACTTTATGGCTTCGAGATCGTAGTGGCTTCATCCAATAACGGCGCGGTGGAAAACATCACGCTTGAATTACCACAGCGGGACAAGATCGACGAGAGCTGGTTACCCGAGGCTGAGTATTTTTCCGAATTAGGCGAACTGGTCAGTGGACAGCCAGCATGGGGACTTATCTCCGGAGCCCTGGGCAGCAAGTCGCGGCGAACCAAATTCGTGGAGCGCTACTTCTATGGTCAGCGCCCATTTGGCAGCGCAGAGCAGGTGGCCCCAGAAGTGGATGATAAAGCCGGCCCTGTTACTGAACGCGACGTCGCAAGGAGCTTATCTTCCACACGCTCTTTGGAAGAAGGACGCGACTCACTTAAGGATCACGCTGATACGCCGCGAGACAAGGAAAAGGAAGCAGAGGGCCTGCTCGAATGGCTCAATGCGAACGCTAAGATCAACAAAACTCGCTCACCCGCAGAGCGCCAGGCATTGTGGAAAGAGGCCGTCCAGGACTTTGAAACAGCCAAAGAAGACGTGCGCAAGACCTATGCTGCTGCCTCGCGCATCCGTGAGTTGATTCAGCACCTATGCCAAACCCGTGAGAAGATCAGGGAAAAATCGAAAACACTAACTGACCTCGAAAGTAAGTTGGGCGATACACTGAACGACCTCGCTGACTTGGATACCAAAGAAAGCCGTCCAGCCAGTATAAAGCTCAAAAAATACTTGGATGCGCTTGGCAAACATCAAGCCAGAAGGCCAAGCTTCTGGGTTAAGTTGTTCAGCCTTTGGAGAGCACAACGAGACTGGGAGACTACGGGTAAACTACTGAAAAGCCAACACGATTTGGCAAAGTCTGAATTCAACCGGATAGCACGCCAAACTATGCGATTGGATGTTTCACGAAAGAGTTTGGAAACGCAGGTAGGTGATTTACAGCGCTCACTTCAGCGACTAAAGGATCAAGGCCAAGCACAGGAACAAGACGCCATAGACTTAGCAAACACGTATCGAGCCAATCACCTATTGGCCTGGCTGAAAGAGGGTTCCATCGGTCGCGGCGAGCCCATCGAGCTCGCAGAACCTTGGCAAATTGAGGGCTGGCGCCAATCTCGCGCGCGGGTCTTCATTCAGGCTCTCAAGCTTCATCGTGTGTTCTTTGAATTGGAAGCATATCGTATAAGATCCAACCTTTTCCTCATCAATGGAATTTTGACCGGCAGCCGCTATCGAGGCTTATCACGTGAAGCTATCCGTTCCGCCTGGACAACACTGTTTATGGTGGTGCCAGTTCTGAGTAGCACATTCGCATCTTTTTCACGCTCATTCGGTTCTTTAGGGGCCAGCGAGATCGGCTGGTTGTTCGTAGATGAGGCAGGTCAAGCTCCACCTCAAGCGGCGGTCGGCGCGTTATGGCGTACCCAACGAGCTTTGATGGTTGGGGACCCTCTGCAGCTCAAGCCCATCGTCACCGTCTCCGATGCTGTACTTGAACACATGAGAACGCGTTACCAGATCAATGCCCATTGGCTTCCCAATCGACAATCTGCGCAGACATTAGCCGACGGAGCAACTCCATTGGGACGCATGGCTGGACCAGCGGATGACAAGACCTGGGTGGGAATGCCTCTCGTAGTACATCGGCGCTGTGACAAGCCTATGCACGAGCTGGCAAATCGCGTTGCCTATGACGGGGCGATGGTGTTTGGAACGATTCCTCCTAAACCCGACAAGGAGACGCCAGCCAGTCTTCCGACGGGATGGATTCAAGCCATTGGCACGTCAGAAGGAAACTGGGTACCAGCCGAAGGACAAGCACTCCAGAGGCTACTTAAGCTGTTGGAAGGAGACGGCGTTGAGGCTAAAGACATTTCTGTCATCACTCCCTTCAAAGCCGTCCGGGAAAACCTAAATCGCATACTCCCTGACAAAGTGGTTTCCGGCACGATCCACACCATGCAGGGCAAGGAAGCAGCAATTATAATAATGGTGTTAGGCGGGAATACCGAGAACTCGGGAGCTCGCAACTGGGTCGTTTCGGAACCGAATCTTTTAAATGTGGCAGCAACGCGTGCCAAGCGCCGTTTCTATGTCATTGGTGATAGAGGAGACTGGCAAAATAGGGCGTTGTTCTGTGATGTGATGGATCTGCTCCCACTCCATAGCATCTCGGCAAACGAGCAGAAGCGGATTCCACCTACGCCATAGTCGACAATCTAAGCGGCTTGTGTTGTTCAATTGGAGTTTTGATTCGAAGTCGCTCTTTTTCGCAGTAATGACAAAAAATTAGGGAGCTACGCTCCCTAAAAATGCTCCTGCCATAGTGGTCCTCCTCGAATAATGGCTTTTCGTAAAGAGCATGACGACACCCTCTCCCTTTACCAGAGATTAATCAGTTTGGTGCTGATCCCTGACTAAAGAGATCAGTGCGGCTTCCTCCGGCGGACAGCTCTCGCTTAATTGCTCGCAAGTGGCTTTTGGCATTCTCTTTGGAATCGTTGATCTCAGGCTTGGCAATTTCGGTGCTGAAGAACTCTTCAAGCACGTCGCCCGAATCGTCACCCAGATCCTCAAACACACAATTCCCATAGCCATTCATCGCGGCTCCTTCCAACGCATCCTGATCATAGCCGGCTTCTTGAAACGTCAGAAATCGCTCACGAGCGCGATTGATCACGTCGATCAAGCTCATACCGTCTCTGATGACCAGATCCACGTAATAGACTGGCGTTCCATAACTCTGCTTAGTGCTTTTGCCCCTTAGCTTCAGCTCCAACGGCATGTACGCCAATAGACCACCAGAGACTGCCTGGTAGTAGCTCAGCCTGGCCGCGAGGGTTCGGATGCTGTTGTAGCCGGTGGTGCGGAAGATAAAACTGCCGAGATCATCATCGTCACCAATCTTCACGTTTAGACGGCCATAGGGCTTGCATAGGCCTCCTTTGCCGAACTCACAGAGCTTCGGCCCCGGGCATGGCAGAGACTGCACTCCTGATTGTGTCAGGCGCTTACAGGTGTCGCCATTGCCGACACACATGGGTCGCCCGCTTTTACGGTCAAACATGGTGTATTCAGCCCGCAGATTGAGATCCGCATCGTTGAACAGCATGCGTACCGGGATGGTCCGCAGCTTGCTGTTCGGCGCATCCTTTCTGAGTTCTTCGTCCATGGGGTGTAAAACCCACCCGGAGTCCTTCTCCTGGATCTGGGAGGTGATAGTGAATTGATCATCTTTTTGAGGTAACCGGATGCCGTTTTTCTCAACGACCCGACCAATGCTGATACGCCCCAACACGGGAGGCGTGATGGCTAAACCTTTAATCATGATTTCTCTCCTGAAAAAAGGACCACGGGGCACTCGTCACGCCCGCGTGGCCAATGGGCATCTATGCTTGAATGAGAAACCGCCGACTGCCCGGCTTGGGGAGTGGGTATTGATCCAGAAGCTCTGGCTGATCCTTGAGCAGTCGCTTCACGTTGAGCCCAACGGAATCCTTGCTCCGTTTCCAGCTGACGCTGCCACTGGGGAAGGTTGCTTTTGAGGCGTCGCCCATCTGGATCTCGATTAGCTGTTTCAGGTGGGATTCGGTGGATTTGAGGCTTTCCAGTTCCGAGCGAATGGCCAGCAGCTCGTCAAACGCATCCGACAATTCCTTGCTTTGGCTGAAGTCCAGGGTCTCCCCTCTGTCCACTGGATACAGATGACGCAAGGCCCGTTCAGCGGAGTCGGTTCCATCGACCGGTGGCGGGGTATCCGTTACCACGAAGTCCCAGAATTGGCGCTCCAGCACGTACAGTGCCTCGATGAGCTCTTCATTCCGTTCAACGCGGTAGATCTTCAACTCCTCGCCACACAACAGAACGCACACGTCCGCTGCCGGTTTCCCAGTGACAGCCAACTGGTGCTGCACCTGGCACTGGATGTAGTCCGGAACCCCCTCCTTCCAGAGCCGTGATCCGAACTCCCCTGCCGTTTTGCATTCCAGAATCTGCACGTCGTCATCGGCCACCACCGAATAATCGAGGTTGGCCAACATCCAGTGCTTGTCCGGATCTGGGTGTTGCAATACCGCGTTCACCCGGCGCACCTTTCTGCCCGTTTGTTGGCTGTACTGCTCTGCCACAATAGGTTCCAGGATATGGCCCCAGTAGACCGGTGAAGTCGGATCGCCTGAATCCGGTTTTGGCAAACCCGCATCTCTGCCGGTTTTGACCATCCAGAGTTCCAGTTGGGATTGATACGGGTTCATGCCGACAGATGCAGCGGCATCGCTACTGCCAATGCCCTGCTTGCGGACCCTCAGCCATTCATCCCGGCTGAGGCCCTTGGTAGAGACCAGGCGCAATGCCGGTCGTGATTTCTGATTTGCGTTTGCACTCATGCCCATGATGTTTTGCTCCAGACATAAAAAAGCCCACCAGAGCATCAGGCTTCGGTGGGCTTTATGACGGTTTTGAAATTTGTGGGGGTGGCTTAAGCCACAAGTGACATGGCCTGCTCTAATGCACGGCTCTTCATGGCAGCACCGGTACCGAACCAGGCGGAATCCAGGCGGTGGTCCACGGTTTTCGCGCGGCGTTGGTGATCGATGAATTCAGTGACGGCATTCAGCAGGCCATAGGCCGTGCCTTCGGAGGATGCCAGGTTGGCACCCATGCCCTCGCCTTCATACAGCCCCAGAGCCTTCACCATCGATCGTTCGTTAGTTTTGCCTACACCAATGCCGGAATCATCGGTGAACACCTTGAGGAAGTAGTTCCTGGCTTCGGTGGTCTTCACATTCCGTTCACTCAAAGTTTTCAGGCTATACATGAAGTCATCCCAAGCCGAGACAGAGATTCCCAGTTGCTTCTTCACCAGGTCTGCATCGAACGCTGTGTTGTGCTTCACCTTGACGGCATTAGCAGTGGAGCTCTTCAATGCAACCGCCAGTGTGTTGTTGCACACCACTCGGATACTGGTGAACTGGCAGGTTGTTGCCATGGTTCCGTCACAGGCTGTTGCCAGCAGGACGTAGGCATTGGTTTGATCGTTGCCCCTGAGCATGCCGGATTGACCGGTTCGGGCGAGTGCCCACATTTTTCGGCCGCCTTTCAGGACACCGGCGGTTTCCAGCTCAAAACCGGATACCTCGGTCAGGTCCCGGTAAAACTCCAGGATCTCTTCAGGCTGAACCACTTTAAAGCGGTTACCGACCACTGACAGCGGGGCTTTGGTGTCTGAGCGATAAAGCACCTTGGAATCCGGAAAGGACAGGATCTCTCCCAAAGTGCCACTGGCATTGGCGATATATCGGACGGGACTTTCCTGGATCTGCCAGTCCAGACCGGCTTGCCTTGCCCAGACGTCCAGGGGTTGGTCTGAAGTCAGTTCGTTCCCCAGGCCATGCCACGGGGTTTGTCCTGCGTAGGACATTTGCTCAATAAGGTGAGCCATGACTGTTCTCCTTAAATTTGAAATGCGCGAAGGGAATTAACGGATGTTGTCGGGGCAGCCAGGGTCGACACTGAAGGAATAGCCGCAGTCGAGGCATCGATAGTTATCGAGCACACGATCATCCAGGACATCACCCAGAATCACGCCAGCTGAAGCACCGGTAGCGCCACCGAGCAGCGCGCCGATGACGGCACCACCGATACCGCCCACGGTTGCGCCTACGGGTCCGGCAACGATACCCAGCGTGGCACCTGCTCGAGCACCGGCTGTCGCAGCAGCAAACCCGCCATAGGCGCCTGCAGAAGCACCGACCACCCCAGCGGTTTTCTTGCCGTAGTTGTTTTTACCAATCCGAACAGACAGGCAGTTGGGGCATTTTTCAGACATGGGAATTACCTCTGTGAATCGGGAGGGAAGGCACTGTCAGTGCCCTGGTTCACAGGGGTGATATAGGTTTGAGATTTTTTTATTACGCGATCACTGCCTTCAAGAACTAGCAAGGGATGATGTCAATCGGAAAGATGAGTATGGTTGACATACTTTGCGATAGATCAGTTCATGGGCGTTCTAGCTGCACACAATCGTTAGTAGTTGGGAAGCTGCCGCAATCCATAAAAAGATACAAGGATGGCCTCGAACTAATTATGAAACTACACACGATGCGCCTTTCGAACTTCCGTTCTTTTGGCCAAACTCCAACCACGATATTGCTTGACGACATCACATATCTCATTGGTCGGAATGGATCGGGTAAGACAGCAGCATTGGAAGCCCTATGCCGGCTATTCGCTTTCGATCCAGCTCAACGTCGTATTCAGCGCTCAGACTTCCACGTCCCAATTGATGAAGAATCGGAATCTGAGGAACGCGAGTTATGGGTTGAAGCCGATTTCACGTTTCCCGAACTGACCGAGGATGAAGACAACAGCACAGTGGCCCCGCATTTTGGGCACATGCGGCTTGATGAGGTTGATGGTATTCCTCGAGTACGATTTAGACTCAATGCAACAATGGGATTGGACGGAGAAATCGAGGAGAACCTCGTCTATGTTCTAGACATAGATGACGAGGGAAATCCACTAGATGTATCGCAGGTACCTCGCTCTGAACGACGTCACATAAAGCTTCACTATCTGCCTGCTCGACGAGATCCAGCGGACCATATTTCCTATAGCGCCAATGCCCTCTTGGGGAGAATTCTTCGCTCAATTCGCTGGGAAGAAGAGCGAGAGACCATTAAGGGTTTGACTACAGAAATCAGTGACAGCCTTATAGCCAACCCATCAGTAAAGGCATTCAGTGACGCGCTTCAAGCTTCTTGGGAGACATTGCACAAAGGCGATTTCTTCACCGACCCGAAAATCACTTTTGTAGCGTCTGAGATCGAGGCATTGCTGCGACACATGTCAGTTTCTTTCTCTCCGGGACATGACGAGGAGTTGGTTGATTTTTCTCGTTTAAGCGACGGGCAAAAGTCATTGCTGTACTTATCGCTGGTATTTTCCTCCCAAGCGATAGGCCGAAAAACTCTATCCGAGGAAAACGCATCATTCGATCCGGATCGTCTCCAGCCTCCCGTTTTCACCTTGATTGCAATAGAGGAGCCAGAAAACAGCCTTTCTCCTCTTTATTTAGGGAGAATTGTTACCGCACTAAACGAAATGGTCGCAGACGAAGACTGCCAGGCGCTTATTGCTACCCATGCTCCATCAATGCTTCGACGTGTACCACCGGAAAATATTAGATACATGAGATTGGGAGAAAACCGGCAGTCAAGGGTCACTCATATCCAACTACCACCTAAGACCGATGACGCCCATAAATTTGTCAGGGAAGCTGTTCAGGCATTTCCTGAAGTCTATTTTTCGAGATTGGTGATTCTTGGTGAAGGAGATAGTGAGGAAATCGTGTTACCTCGCCTTCTTCAAGCGAAAGGAGCACCAGTGGATGAATCCTCCGTCTCAATTGCTCCACTCGGTGGTCGGCATGTGAATCACTTTTGGCGCTTGCTATCGGCATTGCAAATCCCCTACCTCACGCTTCTTGATCTCGATGTAGGGAGACATCAGGCCGGATGGGGACGTATCAAGTACGTGAACGACCAACTCAAAAAATTCGAACCAACCAAGGCGTTACCTAATTGGAATCTCCCAAAATGGAATGATAGCGATTTGCCAGTAAGGACACATCATTGGTTCGAAAACAATCGCGATGTTTTTACCGAGTTGGAAAGCCGCGGTGTTTTCTTTTCATACCCTCTGGACTTGGATTTCTCTATGCTCCTTGCCTTCCCGGAAGCATACTCAGTAAAACGGGAGATCTCAGACAGGCCAGCCTTGCAAGCCGTTCTGGGAAAAAATCATCACGATGCATCTCAATATAGCGAGGATGAACAGAGTCTCTTCACGAGTTATCACAAGCACTTCAAATTAGGAAGCAAACCTGCTGCACATATACAGGCTTTGGCAAACCTAGATGATAATCAGCTAGCTCAAAACATGCCCCAAGAACTCAATCGATTAATCGATACAGTTATTGCAAAGCTAACGGAGTTGCCCGAATGATCTCCGTAGCGGAGTGGAAACCTGCCGACAATCTTACACTTGAGCCTAACGCACAGAAGGCGGCGACAGAGCAGATCCACTCTCTAGCCCTAACTGCTGGCCCTGGGGCAGGTAAAACAGAGATGCTGGCTCAGCGTGCAGACTTCCTACTTAGATCTGGCACTTGTACTTATCCCAAACGTATCCTCGCTATTTCTTTCAAAGTCGATGCAAGTCAAAACTTGAGAGAACGCGTGAAGAAGCGCTGTGGTTATGACCTTGCATCACGTTTCGACAGTTATACGTTCCATGCATTCGCAAAACGCATCATTGATCGATTTCGACCAGTGTTAGAGGGTAATGATGCTTTGGATGTGGGCTTCACGATCGGAGACCAGAAGGTTCCCAGAAAACAAATTACTTTTGTTGACCTGGTGCCCCTAGCAATCCAGATACTAAAAACGTCATCAATTGCCAGAAATGCTGTCAGGCAGACTTACAGCGACGTTTTTCTTGATGAGTTTCAAGATTGTACACACCAACAATACGAGTTAGTAAAGTTGGCATTTCACAATACTCCTGTTCGTCTTACCGCTGTGGGTGATGTAAAACAGAAAATTATGGGCTGGGCCGGTGCGCTAGAGGGAATATTCCTCACATTTGCTCAAGACTTCTCCGCGATGCCACTAAACCTTTACCGAAATTTTAGGTCTGTACCAGGCCTGCTCAGGGTACAAAACGAAATCATTAAGGTAATAGACCCTGATTCTGTCATGCCAGATGAACAACTTGAGGGAGACGCTGGAGAGATTCTGTCGACGCAATTTGCGAACAGCAGCGATGAAGCCTCCTATTTGGCAGACACCATAAAAAGCTGGATTGAAACCGAGGAGTTGGCACCATCAGAGATCGCGATACTTGTATCCAAGCAGCTTGATCTATACGCGCACGACTTAATTAAGGCGCTGACGGCAAGAGGAATACCCTTTCGAAATGAACAAGAGATGCAGGATATAACAGTTGAGCCAGCAGCTCGCTTGATTGTCGATTACCTTTCTTGCCTCTACGGAAAACGCGAACCCAAAGCGTGGATAAGACTAATGAAGCAGCTGCAGCCCTTTGCCGATGACGACGTGCAGTCTGAAGTTAGCCGGTCCCTGGACAGCTTTATAAGAAAGCAAAGGAAAGCCATGGCTGGCCAGACGGCTGAGCAACGAAGCACGGAATGGTGGGAACCAGCAAAGTTGTTTCTTCAACACGTTGGCATTGAAACCGTTGCAGCGCTATCTCCTGAATATGAGTCAAAGGCAAGGCTGAGAGACGTTATTACCGATACAAAAAATCGCATATCTGAGCTGAGTCAATCGACCTCTACCCTCGAAGAAGCGCTGGACCGTTTTTCAGACGACGAGTCAGTGAGGATCTTGACCATACATAAGAGTAAAGGACTTGAATTTGACTCGGTTATCATGATGGCGATCGAAAATGAGATTTTTTTTGGCAATCAAGACGAGAATCGCTGTGCCTTTTTTGTAGGAGTGTCTCGTGCGAAACGACGTTTAGTACTAACAAACGCGAAGCTTCGCCCTCGGCCGGAAAATCACGGCGGAATGTGGAGAGAACATCGCTCGCCACAATCAGAATACCTTTCGTACGTGGAACCATTTTTAACAGAACATTGATATCCGGCTTGGGCAGAGAGCCGTTGCAAAGCGATCCAGTCCTAAATGAGGAGCACGATTTCATTAGCCTGCTACTCATTTGATCGCCGATAATTGAAGTTGAAATACAGTGGATGTCGACCTTAGCGACTTTATATTGCAAGCCAGAATACTTGATTATATGGGGCACAACCCCATTCAGGAAAAGATAGTTGGGGGCTTATATTGGGGTACTAAACTCACCGATGGAATTTTTAGGCGTTATCTTTCAATGCTTTAGACCTTTATATGAGTCCTGCCGGGGGTACCACCTCTCTTAACCCCGATTCTCGGTCCGTGATATTCAACCTGGCTCCAGGCGAGCTAAACTGCCCCTCCTTACCGACATCAGGACTTCTCAATGGCCCGCTTTACCGAAATCGGAACCGCAACGATCCCCGGCAAGGGAACCCGATTACGTCTTTTGCAACGCAATGATGAATTTTCCATCAAAATTGCCGGCACCACCGGAGAATTGATGAACAGCCGGATCCACGGCTCGGAGGATGCTCTTGCCACCCTCGCGTGCGAACGGATTGCCGATCAGCCTGCTCCCCGGGTTCTTATCGGCGGCCTGGGCATGGGGTTCACGCTGGCAGCAGCGCTGGCCGCTCTGGGCGACGATGCGCAGGTGACGGTAGCCGAGCTGGTTCCCGAAGTAGAAGCCTGGAATCGAGGGCCACTGGGCTCTGCGGCGGGCAACCCGCTGAACGACCCGAGAGCGCTGGTTCACATTGGTGATGTAGCCGAATTACTTAGAAACAGCGACGGCGAATGGGATGCCATCCTTCTCGATGTTGACAACGGCCCGGAAGGCCTCACCCGCAAAGAAAACAACTGGATCTACTCACCGGATGGCATTGCGGCCGCCCAGAACGCCCTGCGACCTGATGGCATCCTTGCCTACTGGTCTGCCGGCCAGGAGCATTCCTTCACAGAGAGGCTGCGACGGGCAGGATTTTCTGTTGAGCCCGTTACAGTGAGGGCCTTGCGACCCGGCAAGGGTGCCCGCCACGTTATCTGGCTGGCGTGGTAATCATTCATCGGCTCTACCGGAATCTGTCCTGGCTCAATTTGGGATTATTCTTTTGTTATATACTTATTCCAAAGCCAAGAAGCCCGGGAGAGACTCAATGACCAAACCGATCATCACAACAGCCTTGCTATGCTCTTTGCTTTCCATGCCACTGCTCGCGCAACCCCAAGCAGATAGCCCGGAAGCAATGGTTGCCGAAGCACGTTCCCTGGTGAAAAGCTTCGGCGGCTCACTGAAGCAGGCGCTCCAGGCGGCCATCAAAGAAGGCGGCCTCACAAACGGTATTGGTGTTTGCAAGACTGTTGCACCGGAAATCGCCAGGAACAACAGCAGCGGCGGCTGGGTCATCAGTCGGACCAGTCTGAAAGTTCGGAACCCGGAAAACACCCCGACCGACTGGCAGGAGATCCAGCTGCTGGCCATGGACAGACAGCCGGTGAAGAACGGAAAACCGGTGGAGGTCTGGCAGGTCTCCGAAGCGTCCGGACAGCCGGCGTTCCAATATATGAGCGCCATCCCGACACAGAAACTTTGCCTTGGCTGTCACGGTAAGTCCATCGCCCCGGAGGTGAAGGCAAAACTGGCTGAACTGTATCCTGAAGACAAGGCGACCGGCTTCTCCGAGGGCGATTTGCGGGGCGCGTTCGTTGTTACGCGGGAAGTTCCAGTAAACTGATGGCACTAGCCATTTCTTCAGCGATTGAGAACAGGTATGTCACTGAACTACAGAATCATTCCGGTCACGCCTTTCCAGCAGAACTGCTCACTGATCTGGTGCGAAAAGACGCGCCGGGCAGCCGTAGTCGATCCGGGCGGGGATCTGGAGAAGATTCGCGCCGCTGTGGCTGAGGAAGGCGTGACGGTCGAGAAAATTCTGCTTACCCATGCCCACATTGACCATGCCGGCGGAACTGCGGAGCTGACCAAAGAGCTGGGTATTCCCATTGAGGGGCCGCAGAAGGAAGACAATTTCTGGATTGTTGGCCTGCCCCAGCAGGCGCAGATGTTCGGGTTTCCGGCCCCGGAAGTTTTCACCCCGGATCGCTGGCTGGAAGATGGGCAGCAGGTCACCGTGGGTAACCAGACCCTGGAAGTCCTTCACTGCCCCGGCCACACACCGGGACATGTGGTTTTTTACCACAAGGAATCCGGTCTGGCGCTGGTAGGTGACGTGCTGTTCCATGGCTCCATCGGACGCACGGATTTTCCAAAGGGCGACCACGCAACACTGATTCGCTCTATCAGGGAACAGCTGTTCCCGCTCGGCGACGAGGTTGCGTTCATTCCCGGACACGGTCCGATGTCCACCTTTGGCCGGGAGCGAGCCACCAACCCCTTTGTTTCCGACCATCGGGGCTGAGCCTGTCGCCAGACCCACGCCGCCGTTCTAAGGGCGGCCTTCCTGATTCAGCCGGAACTGTTCGATGGTTTTCCTGAGATTCTCGGCCATGGCCAGAAGGTCTCCGGCAATTCTCGCTGTCTCCTTGGCATCCCCGGAGGTCTGCTCTGCCGAGCGACTGATTTCAATCACGTTGTGATTAATGGATTCGGAGACATCGCTCTGCTCGTTGGCAGCGCTCTCCATTTCCTGATTGAGGTTGGTGATCTCCCGCACAGCAGATGCAATGGTTTGCAGTTCAGACTCTACGGTCAGAATGGCTGAAACCTGATGCTCTGCCATCTCAGAGGCATGGCGCATGGTGGCCACACAATCGACAACCTCTCCCTTCAGTCCGTTGATGGTGTTCCGGATTTCCTCCGTTGAATCCTGAGTTCTCGACGCCAGCGCACGCACCTCATCGGCCACCACAGAAAAACCGCGCCCCTGCTCTCCGGCACGGGCCGCCTCGATGGCGGCATTGAGCGCCAGCAGGTTGGTCTGGTCAGCGATATTGGAGATTACCTCCAGCATATCCGACATCTTACTGGTACGTTGATCCAGCTGCTCAATGCGTTTTGCGCCACTCTGGACCTCGGAGTTCAATGCCTCGATGCCTTTTACTGCATTCCGGGCAAGGCTCTCACCCTTGCTCGCTGATTCCGCAGTATCTGCGGATTTTCGGGTGGTATGGATGGCATTTTCCCGAACCTGAACCGCAGATGCGGCCATCTCGGTAGTGGCGCTGGCCACCTGATCCGTGTTGTCACGCTGGGCAAGCACTTCCCTCTCTGTCGTGTCAGCCTTCCCTGCAATGCTTCTGGCCGCCTGTTCAACCTGTTCGGCGTTGTCCATGACGGTATTCATGCTCTCCCGTATCTTCGCCATCATCCGGTTGAACGCCCGGGAGACGGAACCGATCTCGTCGTTGCGGCTAACCTCAAGCTCAATGGTCAGGTCAGAGTTTCTGGAGATCTCGTCCATGCGGTCGTGGAGTCGCCGCAAACGGGAAAACACCAGTCGACTCAAAGCGGCGGCGGTCAGGAAAAACACCGCAGCAAAGATGGTTACCTGAATACCGCCACTGGTCAGCAGTTGCTGCTGCAAACGGGCATCGCTGTCAGCCATGGAATAGTCCACCCGAATGGCGCCAAGAACGTCACCCTCACTGGCCTGATGACAGCCAAGGCAGTTGACGCCCTGATAGTTTTCCATCGCGATCACGGGCTCAATAAGTGTGTAGACTCGCCCGTCCTCATTGCTGGAATAGGACTCCACCCGCTCACCGGTAAGCGCTTTCTTATCCAGTGGTTCCCGCTTCTGTTCCGACGCGTTGCCGTTGCCGAAGATCCGATTCAAATGGTCACTGCGAATCACCCGCACGTCCAGCACGTCTTCAGACGCCATCACCTTTTTCCGGAGGACATCCCGGTTACCGATGGTGCCGGTGACCATCATGGTATTCAGCCCATCGAAATAGGATTTTGTCAGTCCATCCACGTATTTGTGGCTGAACTCTTCAAGATGATCACGCTGCGAGTCTGCACTGTAGATTACGGTAAACACGAGCACCAGGGAGAAGGCAGCCGCCAGAGCGGCAAGTAAGAGAAAGCGGATGGAATACTGTTTTTTCATGGTAACCCGACACAGAGACCGCGCGGCATGCGGCCAGGACGTTGTTTTGACGTTTCGTGATGACAACTAACTGTCGCCAAACTTTATAGATATGCGTCAATTATTTCCTGACCCAGATCAGATCCGGGAAAAGTCGTTTACACATGAAGGAAGGAGGGGGAGCCCTCAGCCCGGGACTTCATCGAGTTGGCCTGAAAGCTGCAGAGCACGATGACAAGCATTCGTGATTCCCAACGCTGACTGTTCGGAAACCGCACTCCGGTTGACCGAAGGAGGAAACCCATCCATGTCCCTACTGACCTCTCTGATCCGGGCGAGCACCCAGTTCCAGCAGGCCATGGAAAGGCGCCAGACGCCCTCAACAGCGCCGGAAGCCGCGCCTGGCAAAGCACAGGCAAAGGCCATGGAAACCGAGCCGACACCTGGCGATGACCGCTTTACACCCTCGGAGAACAACCAGTCTGACCTCTCACGGCTGAAAGCCCGCAGGCTGGCCATGGCTGACTACAAACAGACCGTGGGGCAGGATCTTGCCTTTGTACGGGAAACCCTGCGGCACAAACTTGCCGAATACAACCTGCACCCGGCAACCGCATTGAACGTGAGCAAAACGGAGAATGGCAGCGTTGCGGTGGAAGGGAAAATCGCAGACAACACACGCATCCAGATTGAAAAAGATCTGAACGTAAACAAAAACTTCAAGGAAGCGTTCAATCGCCTCAGCGTTAACGAGCCAACGCTGCATTTCATGGACAATGCGCTCAAGCTCAACCAGGCGTACGGGGTGAATAACCCGCTATTGGACACACTGATCAGCGAGAACCAGCAATTCAACGGCCTGCAGGACCTCGTGCACCGTTACGACACCATGCGCCGCTCAGTGAGTGCCGAGCAAATCGAAGCTGCAGGGAATAGCCGGGCGTACGCCTTTAATCTGAACGCCCGGGCATAACGGAAAGACGGATCAGGAGAATCAGACCTCGAAAGGCGCCGGATCCCCCTTGCCAACACGGGTAACCACCGGAGCCTCGCCGGTGAAGTCCACGACCGTGGTCGCTTCCATACCGCAGAATCCTCCGTCGATAATCAGATCCAGCTCATGCTCCAGGGTTTCCCGGATTTCATAAGGGTCTGTCATCGGATCGGTTTCGCCCGGCAGAATCAGGGTGCTGCTCATGATGGGCTCACCAAGCTCGCCCAACAGCTCCTGAACAATGGCATTGTCCGGCACACGGACGCCCACTGACCGGCGCTTGGGATGAAGCAGCCGCCGGGGCACTTCACTGGTGGCATCCAGAATGAAAGTGTAGGGTCCGGGCGTGAAATTCTTCAGCAACCGGTACTGGGTGTTATCCACCTTGGCATAGACCCCGATGTCCGAAAGATCCCGGCACACCAGGGTGAAGTTATGCTTGTCATCCAGACGGCGAATCCGCTTGATCCGATCCGCCGCCTGCTTGTCACCCAGGTGACAGCCAATGGCATAGGCTGAATCCGTGGGATACACGATCACCCCGCCACGACGCAGAATATCCACCGCCTGATTGATCAGACGCTTCTGCGGCGTCTCCGGATGAATCTGGAAAAACTGACTCATGAACCCTCTCCCTGTGCGGTCCGCGTCGCCATCGCCGGATCTTTCTTCGACCCGCCCATACAATTCGGAGACTCCGGCGCCGACTGCCCCGTCGCCTCCCATTCTTCCGGTGAGTATAGATGCAACGCCAGCGCATGAACCGGCCCCGCCAGTTCCTCGGCAAGCACCTTGTAAATCGCCTGATGACGCCGCACCCTCATCTGCCCCTCAAATTCCGGCGACACCAGGGTCACCTTGAAATGAGTTTCAGAATTAGGCGGCACACTGTGCTTGTGGCTCTCGTTCTCCACCTGAAGCACACGCGCATCGAAGGCGTCGTTCAGCTTGGTTTCAATTGCATTCTGGATCTTCATGTTTCGAGACTCCTACTGCTCAACCCTGATGGAAGAGGGCGAATGACGAACGGTCAGAAGCGGGTGTGGAGATGGCTTTCCCAAAAGTGTGTGTTGCCAAGGATGGCAACACCAAGCCCCCATGGATGGGTTCACGGCGTCTTTTGGGAAAGCCATCTTCACAGCCGCCTCCACCAACAACCTCAGTCTACTACACATACAGGACACACCCGAGAGCCTTGACACCATAAAGCCAAAGCGCCACATTCCCATCCCGATTCCAAAACACCCAAACCCCATGCACCTGTACATCGCCGAAAAACCAAGCCTCGGCCGCGCCATCGCCGCTGCCCTCCCCGGCCCTCACCAGAAAGGCCAGGGCTGGATACGCTGTGGCACTGGCGAAAATGCTGCCACCGTTAGCTGGTGCATCGGCCACCTGCTGGAGCCGGCAGAACCTGCACGCTATAACCCGGCCTGGAAGAAATGGCGCCAGGAAGACCTGCCGATGTTTCCCGACAAATGGGAGGTCATGCCCAAGGACAGTGTTCAGCAACAATTAAAGGTGCTGGAATCCCTGATTCGCCAGGCCAAGACCATTATTCATGCTGGCGACCCGGATCGGGAAGGCCAGCTGCTGGTGGACGAAGTTATACGCTATTTCGGCGCTAGCGCTCCGGTTCAACGGATACTGATCAACGATTTGACGCCAGCGGCCGTGGCCCGGGCGATCCAGAGCCCCAGGGACAACCGGGAATTCCGTCGGTTATCCCATTCCGCCCTGGCCAGACAACGCGCCGACTGGCTCTATGGCATCAACCTGACCCGATTTTATACCCTCAGTTATCAGCGGCAGGGTGAACAGGGGGTCTATTCCGTTGGCCGGGTCCAGACTCCGGTACTTGGCCTTGTGGTTGAACGTGACACCACCATCGAACACTTCCAGCCCAAGCCCTATTACCGCATTGAAGCAAGGTTCAGGGCTCAGGAGGAAGAAGCCGACCAGCAAACCTTCACCGCCCGCTGGCAGCCCAACGAGCAGTTCCAGGATTACCTGGACGAAGAGAACCGCCTGCTGAACCGGGAAGTCGCTGAACAGATTGCCGACAGCGTTCGAAACCGACCCGGCACCATCACCGAGTCCCGCTTTCGGGATCGGTCGGAAGCGCCACCGCTGCCGTTTTCCCTGTCGGCCCTGCAAATTGAAGCAGGCCGGCTATTCCGGATGGGGGCCAAAGACGTCCTGGATACCGCCCAGAATCTTTACGAGCGCCACCAGCTCATCACCTACCCGCGATCCGATTGCCGGTATTTACCGGAAGGCCACTACAGCCAGCGGGAGCAGGTGATAAGGGCCATTGCCCGAGTAGCACCGGATTTGGAGGAAGCCTGCAACGGCGCAGACCTTGGTCGCAGGACTTCCGCCTGGAACGACAAACAGGTCGACGCCCACCACGCTATTATCCCAACCAGCCGCCCGACGCCGAACGGCAAACTCAGTGACGCGGAAGAAAAAATCTACGGACTGATCAGCCGGTATTATCTGATGCAGTTCGCGCCCGATGCCGTGCACAGGGAGGGTAAGCTAACGGTACGAGTGTCAGAGCACGAATTCCGCGCGACGGAAACCGCCATCCTGGTGCCGGGCTGGAAAACGCTGGAACTGAAACTGCGAGAAGCTCGCAAGGAACCGGAGAAGGCCCCCCTTCCCAGACTGGAAAAAGGCGAACCAGTATTCTGCGACGATAGCAGCCTCAGCGAGCGCAAAACCCAGCCGCCCCAGCATTTCACCGACGCGACCCTGCTCTCGGCAATGACCAACATTGCCCGATTTGTAACCGATACCGAACTTCGCAAAACCCTGCGCGAGACCGATGGCCTGGGCACCGAAGCAACCCGGGCTGCGATCATCGATACCTTGTTCAAGCGCGATTACCTGTACCGCGACAGTCGACATATACGCGCCACCGACAAAGCCAAGGCGTTGATCAGTGCTTTGCCCGAATCGGTAAGCAAGCCGGATCGCACGGCCGTCTGGGAAGCCAACCTGGAGAGCATTCGCCGTGGCGAGGGCGATCCCAGAAAGTTCCTGGATACCCTCAAAGAGGAGATCCGCGGCTTTCTGGACAGGCCCCAAGGCCGCCCGACCGTCGACTCGGAGAGCATCGGCACAACCTCGCCAGAGGCACAGCCCCACTGCCCCAAATGTCGCGCCCCGATGCTGGAGCGTGAGGGCAAATTCGGCCGCTTTTTTGCCTGCACACGCTACCCGGATTGCCGGGGCACCCGACCGCTGGAAGAAGCCACGCCTCAGGATGGCACTGGCCAGAAACCCATTCCATGCCCCCACTGTTTCTCGCCCCTGGTGCGACGAAAAGGGAAAAAAGGCTGGTTCTGGGGCTGCAGTAATTTCCCCGGCTGCCGACAAACACTGGACGACGACAACGGAAAGCCTTCAGTCCGTTTACGCAAGTCTACATAACGATACTGAACGCAGATCCACATTTTGTGATAATTGATTGATATAGCAGAGTAGTCCATTGAAAGCTCTGCTCGATACCAGGCAAGAGAGCGACACTCCGGGAGAGGCTTAATGCGTATTGCTTTGCTTGAAGATGAAACCGAACAGGCACAGCACATCCAGTCAATTCTGTCTGAAAGCGGGCATCACTGCGACAGCTTCCCGACCGGCCAAAATTTCCTGAGCGCGGTTCTGCACCGCAGCTATGATCTCCTGATTCTGGATTGGCAGATTCCGGACATGACCGGCATTGATGTTCTAGAGAGCGTTCGCGCCCAGCTGAACTGGCCGATTCCAGTGGTGTTTCTCACCCAGCGGGACAGCGAGGCAGATATTGTTCGGGCTCTGGATGCCGGCGCCGACGATTACCTGGCCAAGCCGGCCCGTGCAGCGGAATTGGGCGCGCGCATCAATGCCCTGGCGAGACGTTCCAATCCTGACAGCGAAAAGGAAGTGCTTCGCTATGGTCCGTTCGAAATCAACACGCAGCAAAGGGTCATTGCACTCCATGGTGAAGAACTGACGCTGACCGACAAGGATTTCGATCTGACCCTGTTCCTCTTCCAGAACCAGGGCCGGCTGCTGACTCGGGAAATGCTGCTTGAGCGCGTCTGGGGTCTGGCGCGGGATATCAATACCCGTACCGTGGACACCCATATGAGCCGACTGCGCCGTCGTCTCGGCCTGAACCCGGAAAACGGCTTCCGCATCAAGACCATTTACCAGCGGGGCTACCGCCTGGAGGCCATGAAGGCGCAGGACCAGGCCTTTGACGTCGACGAACCCGCCAGGGCAGCCAATGACTGACAGCCCGGCTCCGCGATTACCGGCACTGCTGCTGATCCTTTCACTGCTTGCCTGGGCTGCCCCCGCGGCTGCCGAGCTTTCGGTAACGCGCGGTTCAGCCGGGCATTCTGACGTTTCGTCGGCTAACCCGGTGCCCGAGTGGATCTACACCTTGCGGCCGGGAGAAAGCTTTTCGGAAGTGGCCAACGACCTGCTCGCCCCCAATTATCCCGCGAGTCGCCTTCTGCAATACAACAAGATTGGCAACGGTGCCATTCTGGGTGCCAGCGACAGTGTGCGAATTCCCCTTGCCTGGCTAAAGCGCCAACCTCAGCCGGCGCGGGCGACATCGGTCGCCGGAACCGTACAGCTGATTTCCGGAAATACCGGTCGTAAAACACCCCTGAGTGAAGACGCCCTCATCCGCGTTGGTGATGAAATTCTGTCCGCGTCCGGGACCGCCACCATTGAACTGGCGGACGGCTCGGAAGTAAGGATTTCTCCGAATTCTCGACTCATCTTCAATCGCCTGACCCAATACGGCAAAGCCGGCATGGTCGATACCAGACTCCGACTCGACAGGGGCGAGATCCACACCCGGGTGAAGCCGGTCATGGAGGGAGGCGCACGATTCGAGATTGAAACGCCTTCGGCCGTCGCCGCCGTGAGAGGTACCGCATTTTCACTCCAGACATCGGCAGAGGGCACTCGCCTGCAGGTAACCGAGGGTGACGTTGACTTCGGGGCGCCCGGCAAGACCCGCCGGATCCCTGCGGGTTTCGGAGCCAGCCTGTCCACCACCGACAATGACGGCCTGAGCATTCGTCGCCTACCGCCAGCGCCGGCGCTCAATCCACTGCCACCGAGACTGACCCAACTGCCAACCACCATGACCTGGCAGGAAAGTCGCGCCCCCATGCACCGGGTGGACATCTTCGAAAGCGACACAGGTCGCTGGGTAGAAAGCCGAAAACTGACAGGCAACAGCTTTGATATCGGGCAACTGGATAATGGCAGCTATGAGGTACACCTGGCGGCACTCGATACTCGCGGCACGGCGGGAATGCCCCGCGTCGTCCCGCTGGAAGTCGATCTTCAGGCCAGGACTGCCAGCCTGGTTGCTCCGGAAGATGGCGGCACCGTCAACGACGATATGCCCGAGTTTCGCTGGCAGCTTAACGGCGACAATGAAGTGGCTCGGGTAGAAATAGCCGAGGATCAGGATTTCCGGAACCTGATCGCCACCAGCGAGTGGGCACCCGAAACGGCTGCCCTGCCCTCACGCCCGCTTGGGCCTGGCAAGTATTACTGGCGCGTGGTGACCGAAGCAGGCGGCAATTCAGTTGCTACAACGCAGCCGCGGGAGCTGGTGGTCAATGGCAGTCTGCCTCCGGTTCGGATCATCAGCGTGAACTACATCGACAGCCAGGTAAGGGTGTTCTGGGAGAAGGTAGACACGGCGGCAGAATACCGACTGCAACTCTCGGAGGAGCCGGGCTTCAACAATATCATCAAGGAAGCAACACTGCCTGATACCACGGCAGCCTTGCGTCTTATTCCCGGAAGGCGGTATTTTGTGCGCCTGAAAGCTCTTTCTGATGGTCCACTGCAAAGCCGTTGGGGACCAGGGAGGGAATTGTACCTGGAATAATCCGTTGATCGACCGAACCACACAGCAGGGCTCATGAACCGGGATTGGCTGCCAATTAAAACGACCCCCTGGACTCTGGGCCTGATACTGCTGGCACTGCTCCTGCTTATCCAGACAACCGAACTGCCTCAACGCCTGGATTACTGGCTGTACGACCAAACCATCACCTCGAATCCACTGGAAGCCTCGGACGAGGTGGTTCTGGTGACGATCGACGAGCTGAGCCTGAATCGCCTGGGCCGCTGGCCCTGGCCCCGTAATCTGCACGCTGAGCTCATTGCCAAGCTCAACGAGGCGGGCGCAAAAACCATTGTGTTCGATATTCTGTTCGCCGAACCGTCGCCAGACGACCAGCAACTGGCAGAACAGATGCGAAGCCACGGCAACGTTATTCTGCCAGTCTATCTGTCGCCTCCCACCTCCCAGTACTTGTTAAGCGAACAATTGCCGGTTGGAGTGCTGGCTTCAGCGGCCGCCGGTCTGGGCCATGCTCACGTGGAACTGGACAGCGACGGCGTTGCCCGGGGTCTTTACCTGTTTAATGGCCTCGGTAACCAGCTCTGGCCAAGCCTTGCGCTGGCCGCAAGCGGTGTTGGACCACAAAATCTGGAGGCCGGGGATACGCCTTCCTATGTCAATATTCGGGATCAATACCGTGCCGTGCCCCTGATCGGTGGTGCCGGCTCTCTCCAGTCGTATTCTTTCTCGCAGGTACTCACTCAGCCGGCCGCACCCGAACACTTCAGTGGCAAAATAGTCTTTGTCGGTGCCACAGCCGCCGGTTTTGGCGACATACTGCCCACGCCCTTCTCGGGGCTGAGCCGTCCGATGTCCGGCGTTGAATTCCACGCCAACGTGTTGTCGGCATACATGCAGGGATTGTTGATTAAACCCGCACCTGCGTGGGCGTCTGCCCTGCTGGCCATGACAACCATCCTGATACTCGCCCTCGCCCTGCCACCCATGCGCCCTGCGCGAACCCTTCTCGCCTGCGCGACGGTTCTGGCGGGACTGCTCGGAATCTATCTGTTCGTGCTGCTGACGATGCGATGGTGGTTTCCCCTTGCAAACGCACTGCTGGTTCCACTCTTGGCCTTTCCTGTATCCAGCGGCCTTCGACTGGCTATGACCAACCGATTTTTGAACCGGCAACTGGACGAACTGGCCAGAAGTCCCCAGGTCGCACTGCCCGCACCCTCGGGAAGGAACCCGACACAACTTCTGGAGCACTTCCAGGCCCTGTTTCGCCCCACAGGGTGGCTTTTGATGGAGGAGAACGACATCCTCTCCGCACGTGGACTGTCACAGAGCGATATTCCGGATGACCTGACTCCGGGGCACTGGTTTCACGACAGCAATCGCAGCTGGATTCAGCTATTGCGAGCCGGCACCCGCTATCACCTGGGCCTGCTGTTACCCAATGATCTCGGGCGCGAGGCCATCCAGCGCTATCTGCGCAGGCTTCACCTTGAGCAAGCCGTACCGGCGGATTCTGCTGCCAGACCCAGTGAAAACATTTCTGCACGAATCGAGCGGGTCCGCATCGCCACGGATCGGTTGAACCACATGCAGCAGTTCATCCGGAGAAGTTTTGAGCGCATGCCCGACGGTATCATCGTGACCGACGAACTGGGGGTCATCCGTTTTGCCAACGGCCACATAGAGGAATGGTTCCGCGAGCCCATGCCCAGCCTGGCCGGCCTTCCCCTGGTAAGACTGCTGGAGGGACACGATCCGCGGGAAACGCCACCCTGGCATGAAACCGTTTCCGACACCCTGACCCTATTACAGAGCCGGACCGTAGACCTCAGGATTCGCGACAAGGACTTCCTGATTCATTTTGCACCGTTTTCGCTGCCAGACAGCGACCAGCAAGGCATCATTGCCAATATTTCGGATATTTCGGAATTGCGGGAGCAGCAGCGCCAGCACCGCGAGGCAATCGACTTTATTTCCCATGACGTGCGTTCGCCTCTGGTTTCACAGCTTGCCCTGATCGAACAGTTGAAACGGGATCCCAGCCACATTGAACAGGAACAGCTGGAACAACTGGGGCGGCTGGCCCGGAGAAGCTATCACCTGGCCGAGGAATTCGTGCAGTTGGCCCGGGCGGAACAATTAACGGAAACCCGGTTCTACGAATGCGAATTTCTGGCGATCGTAGAAAACGCCCGTGACAGCGTCAGCGAGCAGGCTGTAGAGAAGCAGATACAACTCCAGTTACAGGGTACCGAGGATTTGTGGCTGAAAGGCAATGCGGAGCTTCTGGAGCGCGCCGTTATCAACCTGCTGACCAATGCTGTTCAATACAGCCCGAGTGGATCAGACGTCAGCATTCAGGTCTTCCGCGCTGGCCATCAGGCCTGTTTGACGATTGCCGATGAAGGTACCGGTATCGATCCGGAGGAACTGCCGCACCTGTTTGACCGTTACCGGCGTCAAAAAAGCACTGAGCTGGCCGGAGTCCACGGAACGGGACTCGGACTCTCCTTCGTCAAGACCGTTGTTGAAAAGCATAGAGGGGAAATTTCGGTGTCGTCGCAACCAGGCGAAGGCTCTGCGTTCACCCTCAAATTGCCGATTGCAGACCCGATGGCCTGAGACTTCATACTCCAGGCCCGGGGTTCTAGTCTCAGGAACGGATGGACTTGCTCACAACATCGGAGGGCTCACTGATCAGCCCGTTGGTATCCTGAACCTGGATGGTGAAATACCAGGTCCCTGCGTCCAGACCACTCACCTCGTAGGACATTTCCGCTTCGGCCTGAGCATTGGTGACAACCACCTCTTCGCTCAGCTCGTCAGCATCCTGACCGTACCGGATCACATATTTGTCGAGCTCACCCATCGGAATGCTCTCGCCGTTAACGCGAGTCAGGGGAGCGCTCCAGCTCAATACTGCGGAGCGCTCGGGAGATGGCTCTTGTCCTCCGGTGCCCCCGGAATCAACTTGACCGCCTGAACCAGCGGAATCTCCAGAATCGCCCGGCGAACCGACGCTAGCACTACCCGATGAGCCACCCCCACAGCCTGTGAGAAGTGCTCCAAAAATAAACGCGGCGATCCATGCCTGTGACACTTTGATGACGCGTTTCATATGCATTAAGCACCAATAAATCGTCGACTTTGTTAAATTGTATAAAACGTGGACGATTATCGGTGTGACGGTGGTCATTTTCCTAATTACGAAAATGTCAATTTCCCGTCAGGGATTTGTAATAAAGCGGGGAAGTAATTGATCAGGCGGGCAAATTTTTGCCTAGCGGAATCAAGCGCCATACACAACGTTACAAAAAAGTCCGGGCAGGGGCAGTGGAGAGCAAAATGGGTGTGCTGGAGTGCGAAAAAAGGTCCGCAAAGACGGGCTTTTTAATTGTGGTGGGCACGCTCAAAAAAGGTCGAATACAAACAATAAAGCCCGCAAGATGCGGGCTTTATTTTAATAGTGGTAGCGGGGGCTGGATTCGAACCAACGACCTTCGGGTTATGAGCCCGACGAGCTACCAGACTGCTCCACCCCGCATCAAAACTGGTTGTTTACCGGGCTACCCCGATCAACGTGCGCGTATATTAAGGATTGGATTCAAAACTGTCAATCGATATCTTCGAAAAGATCTGCCCGGTACTGAAGCTCTTCGGGCTCTGAGGCAACGTGATCTTGATAGAATCCCACTGTTTCAATCACTTCCTGAACAGGTCGAAAGGAGCGGCGGTGTTCAATGGTTGCTCCGAGGCGGCGCAGGGCCTCCAGATGGACCGGGGTCGGATAACCTTTGTGCTGCGCCAGGCCGAACCCGGGGAAACGCGCTTCAAGCGCTTCCATTTCCCGGTCACGGGTTACTTTGGCAATAATAGAAGCGGCGCTGATGGCTGCCACCCGACTATCGCCTTTGACAACCGGTTCCGACGGCCAGCGCCACTTGGGACAGCGATTGCCATCCACCAGCACGTACTCAGGCACCACAGCGAGCCCAGACACTGCTCGCTCCATAGCCAGCATTGTGGCCTGGTAGATATTCAGCCGGTCAATTTCGTGGGACTCGCACCGGCCAATGCTCCAGGCTTTGGCATGCTCGAGAATCTGATCGTAGAGGGCGTTGCGACGCTTCTCGGTCAGCTTCTTTGAGTCAGCCAGGCCTGCGATTGGCCGGTCCGGATCAAGAATGACCGCGGCAGTCACGACGGCCCCGATGAGCGGCCCCCGACCGACTTCGTCCACACCGGCAAGCAAAGAACCGGTGTAACGACATTCGAAGGGTGGCAAAGGGCTCTTGGGCATCAGTGGGCACCCTGCTCTATCAGGTCTGAGATCGCCTGAGCGGCTTTTTCATCAGCCCCCTGCTTCAGTGAATGGTGCAACTCGGTAAAGGCTTCGTTAAGCCTCGCCCTCTCCTCTTTGTTCTCCAGTCGCTCAAGCACTGCTGCACCCAGACTCTCGGCCGTGGCGTCGTCCTGGAGCAGCTCTGGAACAAGCTGGCGTTTCGCGAGGAGATTGGGCAATGCGACATGAGGCACCTTCACCAACTTCGACAGAAGCGCATAGCTGAACCCGCTCAGGCGGTACCCTACAACCATCGGCTTTTTAAGAAGCATCGCTTCGAGTGTTGCCGTTCCAGAGGCCAAGAGCACAACGTCGGAGGCGGCCATCACATCCCTGGAACGCCCACGTACGATGGTAACCGGAAGCTTCACCTCCAACGCATCGACCAGATCGCGCACCTGCTTCTCCCGGTCCCGGTTCACGCAGGGGATCACCAACTGCAGATCAGGTCTTCTTTCCTGTATCCAGCGAGAGGCCTCAAGAAACAGGGTACCAAGTCTCTCCACTTCTCCTGCACGACTACCGGGAAGAACCGCCAGTACGGGTGCATCCGCATCTATTCCCAACGACTCCCGCATCTTGAGGGTATCCGGCGCCATGGGAATTCGATCCGCCAGTGGATGGCCCACGAAGGCCACAGGCACCTGATGCTCCTCGTAAAACCTTGCCTCGAAAGGAAACAGGGTCAACATCAGGTTGACCGATTTGGCAATTTTGAAGATCCGCTTCTGCCGCCAGGCCCAAACCGATGGGCTGACATAATGCACGGAAAGAATGCCGGCCTCGCGGCAGCGCCGTTCGATCGCAAGCGTAAAATCCGGAGAATCGATACCGATCACAACATCCGGTGGCGTGGCGAAGAAATAGTCCAGGAGCCGGGCCCGGATGCTGAACAGTTCACGAATTCGTCCAAGGACCTCCACCAGCCCCATGACCGAAAGACGTTCCATCGGCACCAGGGAATGAAATCCCTCCGCAACCATTTCCTCCCCGCCAATGCCGACGAAACGGGCCTGGGGATAGCGTTGGCGCAGCGAACGGATCAGGCCGGCACCGAGAATATCCCCCGATGCCTCACCGGCAATGATTCCGAATGTGATTTTACGCTCGCTGATGGTCGCGTTAGAAAGATCTGTCACCGACAGGCTCCTGCCGGGTTAGCGGATGATGCCGCGGTGAGCTCCACGCAGGGAGTCAATGAGGGGACGTATTTCTGCAACATCGGAGTAGGACTTCTCAAGCTCTTCGACGGCCTGTTCGGTTGTCAGTCCCTGGCGATAGATCACCTTGTAGGCGCGGCGTAAAGCCAGCAAGACATCCTTGCTGAAACCACGGCGCTTGAGGCCTTCCACGTTCATGCCGTGTGGCTGGGCGGACTGACCGCTCGCCATCACATAAGCCGGAATGTCCTTGAGTACGATGCTGCCACCGGCCGCCATGCTGTGGGGACCAATATGACAGAACTGGTGCACCATGGTACCACCGCCCAGAATCGCGAAATCGCCGACCGAAACATGGCCCGCAAGGGTGGCACAATTGGCCAGAATGGTGTTGTCACCGACGATACAGTCATGAGCGACATGCACGTACGCCATCAAAAGGTTGCCGCTGCCGATACGGGTTTCACCCCGGTCCTGGACCGTGCCCCGATGAACCGTGCAATTCTCGCGAATCACGTTGTTGTCGCCAATCACCAGTGTGGTTGGCTCGCCCGCGTATTTCTTGTCCTGGCATTCCTCGCCGATACTGGAGAACTGGAAAATACGGTTATTCCGGCCGATAACCGTCGGCCCCTTGACCACTACGTGGGACAGGATCTCGGTACCCTCGCCGATTTCCACATCGGGGCCAATGTAGCTCCAGGGCCCGACAGTAACGTTGTCCCCGAGCCTGGCTGACGGGTCTACAATCGCCTGAGGATGGACACCCGACCAGTCATTTGTCGCCATCAAACTTCTCTCTCAGCGGTCAGAATCTCTGCCACGCAGACGACTTCACCGTCGACCAGGGCGCGACACTCGAATTTGTAAATACCCCGTTTACCGGAGATGAGTTCCGACTCCATGCACAGTTGATCTCCCGGCAAAACCGGGCGCTTGAACCGAGCCTTGCTCGAGCCGGCGAGGTATTGTACCACGCCGTCAGAAGGTTTCCGGCCCACAGTCACAAAACCGAGAATGCCCGAGAGCTGGGCCATGGCTTCGATAATCAGGACACCCGGCATGATCGGGTTGTTCGGGAAGTGGCCCTGAAAGAATGACTCGTTGAACGAAATATTCTTGTAGCCCTTGATCGATTTTCCTTTTTCGACCTCCGTTACCCGATCCACCAGCAAAAACGGGTATCGGTGCGGCAGGTATTCCAGAATTTCGTCGATGTTCATCATGTTGATCGGCCTCAGCCCTCTAATTTCTTTTCCAGTTCTTTGACCCGTCGCGCCAGCGCATCCAGTTGCCGGAAGCGCACAGCATTCTTGCGCCACTGACGGTTGGTATCGGCGCTGGTGCCAGATGAATAGACTCCGGGCTCACGGATATCTCCGGTCACCAGAGTCATACCTGTCAGATGGACCTGATCCGCAATCTCGAGATGGCCGGCCACGCCCGAGGCGCCACCAAACACGCAATGCCGACCAATACGAGTACTTCCGGCAATACCAACCATGGCCGCCATGGCGCTGTGATCACCGATGCGAACGTTATGGGCAATCTGGATCAGGTTATCGAGCTTTACACCGTTGCCAATCACCGTGTCGTCCAATGCACCGCGATCAATGGTGGTGTTTGCACCCACTTCTACATCATTTCCGAGCACAACCCGACCGAGTTGCGCGATACGATGCCATACGCCCTTCTCATTGGCGAAGCCAAAACCGTCGGAGCCAATAACGGCGCCGCTGAGGATGTGACAACGCTCACCAACGACCACATCGTGGGCCAGCGTTACCCTCGGTCGAATCAGCGTGCGGGATCCGATGCTGGCGCGGGCGCCAATAACGGAGCCTGCTCCAACAACGACTTTCTCGCCGATCTCCGCTTCCGCTTCCACTACCACGTTGGGGCCAATGCAGGCGTCCTCCGCAATAGACGCAGAGGGATCCACCACTGCAGTTGCGTGAACACCGGGGGTAGCAACAGGGGCAGGATCAAACCAGTGGCTCAGTTGAGCATATCCGAGATAAGGGTTGTCCAGTAACAGGACGTTGGTCGGAGCATCTTTGGCCGACGCCGGCGAGACAATAACAGCCGAGGCGCGCGTATCTGCCAGGTATTTACCGTAGGACGGATTGGCAAGGAAACTGATCTGGTCGGGCCCAGCAGCCTGCAAGGTCGCAAGGCCCGATACCTTCACATCAGGATCACCCCGTAGCTCCGCACCAAGGGCATTGGCAATATCCCCAAGGCGATAGGACCTTTCTGTCATTGCGAGCTCCCAAGCAACGATCAGGGCACCGGGGTGCCCATCACAGGTTAACGGTTCAGTTTTTCAAGAAGCTGAGAGGTCAGATTCATTTCCGGCTTTACATAGACAACCGCTTCGCTCGGCAGGATCAGATCGAGGTTGTTCTCCTCAAGCAGCTCCTTGACCGCTGCGTCTACCTCGGGGCGGGCCTGCTCGAGAAACGCCTGCTTGCGCTGATTCACTGTAGAATCCAGTCGCTGCTTCAAAAAGTTGAACTCTTTTACCTTTTCCTGGAACTCGCCGGCCAGCTGGTTACGCTCGCTCTCGTTCATCATGGCACCGTCTTTTTCCAGGCGCTCCTGAAGCTTGCGAGCTTCTTCCTGCGCTTCGCGAACCCGGGCTTCATCGCCGGCAAAGTCTTTCTGAAGCGACTCGCTGAAGGTCTTTGCATCGTCAGACGAAAACAGTGCCTGACGCAGATCGACCACACCGATGCGGGTTTCGGCCATCGCCGGGAATGAAAACGCCAGCATCACGGCAGCGAACATCAACACAAATCGGGACATTGGTTTTCTCCTGGTTTTCATCCGTAGGTTGTTATTATCCATGCTTTAGAAGGTCTGGCCCAGCGAGAACTGGAACACCTGGGTGTCGTCACCCGCTTTGTCGTTCAGGGGGTAGGCAAGACTGAATGCCAATGGACCAACTGCGGTAATCCATTGGAAACCAACACCCGCCGCCATCCGGATCTCGTTCAGCTCCGGGTCAAAACCCCGTGCCGTGTCGAAGACCTGGCCAGCATCCAGGAAGAACGCGGTTCTCATGGAGCGGGTATCACCGGCAAATGGTGTCGGGAAAATCAGCTCCAGGCCACCCTCGGTCAGCAGGTTGCCCCCGAACGGATCAGGATCCGAGAGGTCGTTTACGTTATTCGTTGCTCTCAGGCCAAGCGAGTTCGCCTCATAACCACGAACCGAACCATAGCCGCCCGTGTAAAAATGCTCGTAAAACGGCATCTGGCTGCGATCGCCGTAACCATCCCCATAACCAATCTCCGATCGCGCCCGGAAGACCCAGCGATTGTCATCAGTCACAGGGTAGTAGAAATCGGTTTTATGAGTGGCTTTGTAGAAGGTCAGGTCACTGCCTGGAACCGCCACATCCAATGACAGGGAGTGACTGTAACCATCAGTCGGCAGAACACCCCGGTTCAGGGTACTGCGACGCCAGCTTCCGAACAGGAAGAAGTTGGTGAACGAATCGCCCTCTTCATCAATAAACTCACTCACCTCCTGAGAGGTGAACAGGCCTTCCTTCAAATTCGACTGAGTGATACCGGCACCAAAGTTCAGGCGGGTGATGCTGTCGGTGGGGTAGCCGAATGTCACCCGGCCACCGTACTCATCCAGAAGGAACGAGGAGATATCTTCTTCTTCGTAGTCCGTCTCCCGGGCGAATACGCTGAAGCCCCTGCTCACTCCGTCAACGGTGTAGTAAGGGTCCAGGTAGGAAATGTTCGCACTCTTGATGGAATCACTGACGTTCACACCGAAAGATACCCGTTTACCCGTGCCGAAGAAGTTGTTCTCGGAGACATTGGCACCGAGGATCACCCCGGAATCCTGGGAGAAACCGACAGACGCTGACAGGCTGCCTGTGGGCTGTTCTTCGACAGAGTAGTTCACATCCACCAGATCGTCAGTGCCTGGCACAGGCACGGTTTCAACGTTCACGGTCTGGAAGAAGCCAAGACGTTCGAGCTTGGTCTTGGAGAATTCGATGCGGTCGGAAGAGGCCACGCCCCCCTCCATCTGCGTCATTTCCTGGCGAAGCACATCATCACGGGTCGACACGTTACCGTCGAAATTGATCCTGCGCACATAGGCCCGCTTGCCAGGTTCCACAAAGAAGGTCACGGCAGCTGTGTTATTCTCACCGGGCTCCGGAACAGCATTGACGTTGGCAAAGGCATAGCCCTCACGCCCGAGCCGGAACGCCAGGGATTCGGAAATGGCCGTCATACGGGAGCGGGAGAACACGTCGCCTTCCTCAACCGGAATCAACGCACGCAATTCCTCTTCCCCTACGATGAGATCCCCGCGAAGGTTGATCTCCGAAATGGTGTATTGGGGGCCCTCATTCAGGGCAATCGCAATGAAGACCTTTTGTTTGTCAGGGGAAATGGAGACCTGACTGGATTCCACGTTGAAATCGAGATACCCACGGTCAAGATAGAATGACCGTAGCGATTCCAGATCGCCGCTTAGCCGCTCTCTGGCGTACTTGTCCGAGTTGGTCAGGGAATTCCACCAGCTCGTGGACTGCAGCTCGAACAGTTCCTGCAATTCCTCGTCGCTGAAATCCTTGTTGCCGATCAGGTTGATATGGTGGATCGCAGCGACCGACCCCTCGTTGATATCCAGGCGAATCGCAACGCGGTTTCTGGGCAGTTCCTCGGCCGTCGCCTTTACCCGGGCGTTGTAGCGCCCCTGGGCAATGTAAGAGCGCAGGATTTCAAGCTCAAGACGCTCAAGGGTTGCGCGCCGGAACACCTGCCCTTCCTGGAGCCCGGCACCTGCCAGCGCGTCCATCAACATCTCGGTTTCGATGTTCTTGTTACCCTCAATCTCGATATCACTGATGGAGGGACGTTCGCGCACCGTCAGGATGAGTACGCCGGCATCCCGGCTGGCCTCAATGTCGGTAAAAAGCCCGGTCCGGAACAGCGATTTGATCGCACCAGCCAGCTCAGTCTCGTCCACCTGTTCACCAATATTGACAGGGAACGCAGAAAACACGGTACCCGCAGATACCCTCTGCAAGCCTTCCACCTCAATATCCGCCACCGTGAACTGATCAGCAAGTGCTGGCTTCAGGCCGGACACAGCCACAGCGAGGCCAACGGCTACACCTAGAAGAGAACGTCTCATTCAAATATTTCGCCTGGTTAATGCGCGTAAGGAGCTCGCAATTCTCACAACCGCATCAGGTCGTTGTAAAGAGCAAACACCATTAATGTGAGGATCATTGCCATACCAATTCGTAATCCAAACGCCTGAGCCTGCTCGGAAAGCGGCTTTCCACGGAGGGCTTCGATGGTGTAGTAGACGATATGACCACCATCAAGAACCGGCACAGGTAAAAGATTCAGAATGCCCAGACTCACGCTGAGATAGGCAAGAAAACGCACGAAGTCTTCGAATCCGGAGCTGACACTGGCTTCAGCCACCCGGGCAATGGTGATGGGCCCACTGAGATTGGTGGGCGACAGCAGGCCAGTAAACATCTTCTGGATGGCCACCAGTGTCAGACGGGTATCTGCCCAGGTTTCGCTGAGGGCAACCGGAACCGCAGCAAACGGGCCGTAGCTGACATCCCGCAAAACCTCTTCCGGCCAGGAAATGGCTTCCACACCGGCACCGACAAAACCAATCGACTCCCCGCTTTCTTCGGCCCTCGCCTCCGGCGTGACACTGACAGCTTGTTCCGCACCATTGCGTTCGATGGTTACCTGCAGCGCTTGCTCCGGGGCATTGCGGATAAACTCAACCAGCTCGAACCAGCTGTTGATCGATTCCCCGTTGACGGCCACTATGCGGTCACCGGGCTGAAGTCCTGCCGCCTGAGCGCGGCCACCGTCGGAAATCTGCCCCAGTACCGGGGGAACCGCCGGGCGCCATGGTGTGATACCGAACTCGGCCAAAGGATTGGGGGTATCATCACTCAGGCCCCAGCCGGAAAGCTCGCCGCTGATAGTCCCGCGCGCGCCATCCTCCGAAACCTCCATGGAAATCAGGCCATGCTCCCCGGTTCGCTCCAGAATGCGCATATTCACATCGCGCCAGGAGCTTACCCGGTGACCATCCACCGCGTGGATCTCCATGCCTTCCTGCAAACCTACCCGCTCGGCCACGCTCTCATCGGCAATCTGCCCAACAATGGGCGCGACATGGGTAACGCCGACCACGCTCAACAGCCAGTATGCGAAAATAGCGAAAATGAAGTTGGCCACGGGACCGGCTGCGGCGATGGCAATACGCTGCCCTGGCGGTTTGGAGGTAAAGGCCTGATCCCTCAGTTCTTCTGGCACCGGCCCTTCGCGCTCATCCAGCATTTTCACGTAGCCACCCAAAGGAATGGCGGCAACCGCAAACTCGGTTCCATGCCTGTCGTACCATGAAAACATCGGTTTCCCGAAACCCACCGAGAAACGGAGCACTTTCACGCCGCAACGCCGGGCAACCCAGAAATGACCGTATTCGTGCAAGGTCACGAGGATACCCAGGGTAAGTGCGAGTGCTAGGACGGTTTCAATAATCTGCATAGCGTTCCTGATTGAATGGCTTCAGCCGGGCAGCATTCCGCTGCGACTATCAGACAGTTAACAGACCTATCTGTTCCCGCGCACGAGCCCGTGCTTCTTTATCCTTTGCAAAGATAATGTCAAAGCTGTTTGCTGGTTCAACAGCAGTCGCAACCAGCGTTCGCTCTATGATAACGGGGATATCCGAAAAACACAGGCTGCCCTCGAGAAAAGCGGCAACAGCCACCTCATTGGCGGCATTGAGAACCGCCGGCGCAGTGCCACCTGCCTCGAACGCTTCCGCCGCGAGGCGCAGACACGGAAAACGACCCAGATCCGGACGCTCGAAATGAAAGCGACCGATCGCAAACAGGTCGAGAGGAGCAACGCCGGCATCAATGCGCTCTGGCCAGGCCAGGCCGTTGGCAATCGGTGTTCTCATATCGGGACTGCCAAGCTGGGCCAGAACGGAGCCATCGGCATATTCAACCATCGAGTGGATAATACTCTCAGGGTGGACATGCACCTCAACTTTCTGGGGCGTGGTATTGAACAGCCAGCAGGCTTCAATGAGCTCCAGGCCCTTGTTCATCAGGGTGGCCGAGTCCACGGAAATCTTCTGCCCCATGGACCAATTCGGATGGGCACAGGCCTGGGCGGGCGTTACCGATCGAAGATCCTCGGCAGAATGTTCCCTGAACGGGCCCCCGGAGGCTGTCAGAAGTATACGAGTGATGCCGGCACCGGCAGGGTCCCGGACCTTGTCGGCCGGCATGCACTGGAAAATCGCGTTGTGCTCAGAGTCGATCGGCAGCAATTCTGCCCCCGCTTCGGCCACGGCATCCATAAACAGTTTGCCGGACATCACAAGCGCTTCTTTGTTGGCAAGCAATACCCGCTTTCCCGCCCGCACCGCCGACAGTGTTGGCGAAAGACCCGCTGCCCCGACGATAGCCGCCATCACGGTATCAACATCGGGGGTGGAGGCCACCTCGCACAACCCTTCCAGCCCGCCAAGCACGCGAGTTTCAGGCAGGTCTGCCAGCAATTTTGAGAGGACATCGGCCGCTTCAGGGTCAGCCATGACCGCCACTTTCGGACGGAATTCACGGCAGAGGACCGCGAGCTCTTCCGCACGGGTACTGGCCGTAAGCGCATAGACCGAGAAGCGGTCAGGGTGGCGCCGAACAACGTCCAGGGTACTGAGACCGATGGAGCCGGTCGCCCCGAGAACACTGATAGAGCGGGTTACCATAGTCACCAGTGCCCGGTTGTCAGCCAACCAAGTTTGGTAATAATCAACGCAAATACCGGAATGGCCGCCGTCAGGCTGTCGATCCGGTCCATGATGCCACCGTGACCGGGTAATAGCTGACTACTGTCCTTGATGCCTCGGTGCCTCTTGAGCATGCTTTCCAGCAGATCGCCCAACACTGAAACAAGACCCGTGGCGAGGCTGGCAAGAATTAGCAGCGAGGTCTGAACCGTCCCCGCCGAAGCCAGCCAGCTGACAACCAGGGCAAAAACCCCGACGGCCATCAGGCCGCCCCAGACGCCTGCCCATGATTTGCCTGGACTGACACGGGGCGCCAATTTTGCCTTACCAAACGCCCGACCGGCGAAGTAAGCACCGATATCGGCAACCCACACCACACAGAATACGTAGAGGATGAGCAGCAGGTTGTTGGTACTGTCACCAAACTGGAAACCGCCGGTTCGCAGGTGATTAAGGCCCACCCACGCCGGCACCAGAACGAACAGCCCCATGACGGCTCTTGCGGGGAGACTGCCCCATTTTTCGGAGCCGGCGGGATAACCGCGAACCAAAAGAAAGCAAACGCCCCACCAGAGCAACGATAACCAGAGGACCGCCACAAACGGAACGTTCAGCAGACCGTAGAGAATGATAGCGGTGGCCAGTGCGTAGCCAACCCGACCGGCAGGACTCTCAATACCGGACATGTTCGCCCACTCCCAGGCGCCCAGGGTAATGATGGCACCGGTAAAGAGCGCAAAACCCAGGGGCGGGAGGAAAAAGATCCCGCCAATGGCGATAGGAGCGAGGATCAGTGCGGTGATAATTCGGGTTTTTAACACGGTTGACGTCGCTATCGTTCGTTATTGTTGTACAGCCTTGGCCGCTATCTGATCATCCGTCTGGCCAAAGCGACGCTGTCGGCCGGCATAGGCCTGCAGGGCCTTGAGCATCTCTTCCTGCTGGAAGTCAGGCCAATACACCGGTGAAAAGTAAAGCTCTGTGTAAGCCAGGTGCCAAAGCATGAAGTTGCTGATTCTTTGCTCACCGGCGGTACGAATCATCAGGTCCGGCATTGGCAGGTCACCGATGCTGAGGTGCTGCTGAATCAGGTCATCGGTGATGTCAGAGGGTGCCAACTGCCCGGAACGGACCTGCTCGGCCACCTTGCGTGTGGCCTGCGTGATATCCCAGTGACCACCATAGTTGGCGGCAATTACCAGGGTCATCCGGGAGTTGTTGCGGGTCAGCTCTTCAGCCGCCTCCATGTGTTCACGCAGTGAAGCGCTGAACGCTGACCGATCACCGATAATGCGCAGGCGGATATCGTTCCGGTGAAGTTTGCGAACCTCGCGCTCAAGGGCGAACAGGAACAGCTTCATGAGCGCGGACACTTCGTCCTTGGGCCGCCGCCAGTTCTCGCTGGAAAAGGCAAACAGCGTGAGCACTTCCACGCCTTCACGGGCACAGGTTTCCACCACTGCCCTGACCGCATCGACACCGGCCTTGTGCCCAGCCACTCCCTTAAGCCGACGGGCCTTGGCCCATCGATTGTTCCCGTCCATGATGATGGCCACATGCCGGGGCCGACTGTCTGCCGACACCGGAATCTCTGCGGATACAGTTCCCGTCATGAAATCCCCTGTGCGGCCGGAGCGCCTCGGTGCTTCGGCCTTTCAATTCGCGTGCAAGTAGGTCCGGACGGTTAAACCGCCATCAGGTCCTCTTCTTTGGCCTTGAGCATCTTCTCGACTTCTGCAATGTAGCGGTCAGTCAGCTTCTGGATATCGTCCTCGCCCTTGCGCTCGTCGTCTTCGGTGATTTCCTTTTCCTTCAGCAGATCCTTGATCATGCTGTTCGCGTCACGACGCGCATTACGGATGGAAACACGACCGTGCTCGGCGTCTGCTTTTGCCTGCTTGACCATTTCCTTACGGGTTTCTTCTGTCAGCATGGGCATCGGGATACGGATGATATCGCCGCTGGTCGCCGGGTTCAGGCCAAGGTCTGATGCCATGATAGCTTTCTCGATGGTCGGCATCAGGTTTTTCTCCCAGGGAGAGACCGTCAGCGTGCGGTTATCCTCGACGTTGACGCTAGCCACCTGCTTCAGCGGCGTCTCCTGGCCGTAGTAGTTCACCATGACACTATCCAGGATAGAGGGGTGGGCACGGCCGGTGCGGATCTTGTTGAACGCGGAGTTAAGGGACTCCAGGCTCTTTTTCATTTTCTTTTCGGCTTCTGCTTTGATGTCGTTGATCACTTCAGCATCCTCAATTCGTTCGTCATGTCATTCTGTAATCTGGCGCCACGATCCTGTGGGGCCGGGACAGCGATTCATTCGATCAGTGTACCTTCTTTCTCGCCAGTTACGATGCGAGTAAGGGCGCCGGCACGGTTCATATCGAACACCCGCAGCGGCATGCCGTGGTCACGGGCGAGACAGATGGCTGTCAAATCCATCACACCCAGTTTCTTGTCCAGAACCTCATCATAGGTGAGGTAGTCGTATTTCTCTGCACTGCTGTCGAGGTGCGGATCCGCTGAGTATACGCCATCCACTTTCGTAGCCTTCAGCACCGCGTCGGCCTCGATCTCAATGCCACGCAGACATGCAGCGGAATCGGTCGTGAAGAAAGGGTTACCGGTACCGGCGCAGAAGATCACGACATCGCCATCCTTCAGATCCCGTACCGCGCGACGGCGGTCGTAGTGCTCCACGATGCCGCTCATGGGGATCGCGGACATCACACGGGTCCGGATGTTCGAACGTTCCAGGGCATCACGCATGGCCAGACCGTTCATCACGGTGGCCAGCATGCCCATATGATCACCGGTAACCCGATCCATGCCGGCCGCATTCAGGGCTGCGCCACGGAACAGGTTGCCGCCACCAATCACCAGACCAACCTGCACGCCGATGCCAATCAGCGCACCGATTTCCAGTGCCATGCGGTCAAGAACTTTGGGATCAATACCGAAATCGTGCTCTCCCATCAGGGCCTCGCCACTGAGTTTGAGCAGAACACGCTTGTATCTGGGCTGGGTTTTCGATGATGTCGGCATGATGATCCCCTTGTCGTCTGTTGGCTGCTATCCGGCGTGGTACCCGTTGCAGGCTTGTATCTGACATACTCCTCATAAAAAGGGGTATCTCAGATACAAGCCCGCCACGAGAGCCGGGAATTCCCGGCTAACGTGGCAGACTCAGGTGATACAGTGGCTCAAAGCCCGCTGCATCGAACGAAGGATCAGGCCTTGCCTGTGCCGGCTGCAGCAGCAACCTCGGCAGCAAAGTCCACTTCTTCCTTCTCAATGCCTTCACCCACTTCCAGACGAACGAAGCCAACCAGCTCGCCGCCGTTGGACTTGATCAGCTCGCCCACGGTCTGGTCCGGGTTCTTGACGAAAGGCTGCTCAACAAGGCTGTTCTCCTTGAGGAACTTCTTGATGCGGCCACCCATCATCTTTTCGACGATCTCGGCAGGCTTGCCTTCCATATCCGGCTGGGCCTTGATCACATCCTTCTCTCTTTCGAGTTCTTCAGCCGGCATATCTTCCGGCTTGCCGACACGCGGGTTAACCGCAGCTGCGTGCATGGCGATGTCACGGGCAACTTCAGGATCACCGGCAGTCAGGGCGACAACCGAAGCGATCTTGTTGTTGCTGTGGACGTATCCACCAACAACCGGGCCTTCAACCTTGACGACACGACGAACAGTAATGTTCTCGCCGATTTTCTGAACCAGCGCTTCACGCTTGGATTCCAGATCGCCTTCCATCAGCTTGGCTACGTCGGTTTCGCCATTTTCAAACGCAACGTTCAGCACGTCGTTGGCAAAGTTCAGGAAGTTGTCATCGCGAGCAACAAAGTCGGTCTCGGAGTTCACTTCCAGAATAAAGGCAACGGTGTTGTCGTCAGAGATCTTGATCAGTGAAGCGCCTTCAGCGGCGGTACGGCCGGCTTTCTTGGCAGCTTTCAGACCGGATGACTTGCGCAGCTCTTCGATCGCAGCGTCAACGCTGCCTTCGGCTTCAACAAGTGCCTTCTTGCATTCCATCATGCCAAGGCCGGTACGCTCACGCAGCTCTTTGACCATTGCAGCGGTAATTGCAGCCATGTTCAATCCTCTCAACTGTTCCGAATTCGGTGGGGCGGTGTGCCTCGGAAAACACCGGGCACACCTTACATCTAAAACGTGAAGGTAAAACGTTACTCAGCGGCTGGAGCAGCGCCTTCAGCGTCTTCGCTGACTTCAACAAACTCGTCAGCACCGGCACCAGCAGACTGGGCTGCTTCCATGCAGGTATCAGCAACGGCTTTCACGTAAATCTGGATCGCACGGATAGCGTCATCGTTGCCCGGGATCACGTAATCGACACCGTCGGGATCACTGTTGGTATCCACAACACCGATGACAGGAATACCAAGCTTGTTGGCTTCCTTGATGGCGATACGCTCGTGGTCAACGTCAATCACGAACATCGCGTCCGGCAGGCCGCCCATGTCCTTGATACCACCAATGGAGCGCTCGAGGCGGTCCATTTCACGGGTACGATCCAGTGCTTCTTTCTTGGTCAGCTTGTCAAAAGTACCGTCCTGACTCTGGGTTTCCAGGTCACGGTAGCGACGGATAGACTGACGGATGGTCTTGTAGTTGGTCAGCATGCCACCGAGCCAGCGGTGGTTAACGAACGGCTGACCGGCACGCTCGGCTTCTTCCTTGATAATCTTGGCCGCGGCACGCTTGGTACCAACGAACAGGATCTTGTTCTTGTTCTCTGCCAGCTGCTGAACAAACTTCAGCGCGTCGTTCATGGCAGGAACAGTCTGCTCAAGGTTGATGATATGAATCTTGTTACGGGCGCCGAAGATGAACTTCGACATTTTCGGGTTCCAGTAGCGGGTCTGGTGACCGAAGTGAGCACCTGCCTTAAGCAGGTCACGCATATTTACCTGAGCCATGATAGTTACCTTTTTAGCTTCGGGTTAGTCCTCCACGTATCCGATTACCCCAACCTGACTCCTTTAAAAGCAGGAGCAGGCACCCTAGGATAACGTGCCGACACGTGTGTGAATTTGCTGGATTCGTTTCCAGCGGGCGCGTTTATACCATATTCGCCCCGACAAACGCCATTATTTTTGACGGCGAGCTTCCTTGTACCCGGGCAGCAGGCCCCTTAAAATGCCGGTTTGGCACAAACAACGGGAAACCCAATGCAGGTATCGATCAAGACACCGGAAGAAATTGAAAAGATGCGCGTCGCTGGCCGCCTGGCGGCCGAAGTGCTCGAGATGATCGGCGATCACGTCAAGCCCGGCGTTTCCACCGAAGAGCTCGACCGGATTTGCCACGACTATATTGTCAACGAGCAAAAGTGCATTCCGGCACCGCTCAACTACAAGGGGTTTCCGAAGTCCATCTGCACGTCGGTCAACCACGTTATCTGCCATGGCATCCCGTCTGAGAAGAAAATCCTCAAAGATGGAGACATCCTTAATATCGATGTCACCGTAATAAAGGATGGCTACCACGGCGACACCAGCAAGATGTGGATTGTCGGCAAGCCGAAACCTGGCACCGAGCGGCTGATCCAGATAACACAGGAATGCCTCTATAAAGGCATTGAGCTGGTCAAGCCGGGAACCCGTCTGGGGGATATTGGGCATGTGATTCAGCAGCACGCCGAGAAACACCGCTATTCCGTGGTTCGAGATTACTGTGGCCATGGCATCGGCGCAGTATTCCACGAGGAGCCTCAGGTAATGCATTACGGCAAACCCGGCACCGGTCTGGAGCTGCAGGAAGGTATGACGTTTACAATTGAGCCGATGATCAACCAGGGCAAGTACCAGACCAAGCTTCTGCCGGATGGCTGGACCGTCGTGACCAAGGACCACAAACTCTCTGCACAATGGGAGCACACCATCCTTGTGACGGCGGACGGTCATGAGGTCTTGACCAAGCGAAAGGAAGAGTCCTTCTAAGTGGACCAAAGCGAGCTGGAATCCCGCATCAGTAATGACCCATCTCCGGTTACGGCGGCCCGGGAGCTGTTAAAGGGCAGGTATGACGCCGATGCCGAGGCCTTTCGACAAGGCGCCGATGTGCGCGCCCTTGTCCGCTCCCGGGCTGACACGGTCGACACAGTTCTCAGATTGATCTGGAACCGCTACCCCTTTTCCGATTCACCGGACATTGCCCTGATCGCCGTCGGCGGCTATGGACGGGGTGAGCTGCACCCGCATTCGGACATCGACCTGCTCATTCTCACCCGTGCCGGCATCGAAGACAGCTGGCACGAAGACCTGGGCGCGTTTGTTACCCTGCTGTGGGATCTCAGGCTGGATATCGGCCACAGTGTTCGCAGCATCGAGGAAAGCAAGACAGCCGCCCGCGAAGACATCACCATACTGACCAACCTGCTGGAAACGCGCACGATTGCCGGCCCGGATGAACTCCGGTCAGATCTGAGCGAGCAAGTCTATTCCGATGATGTCAGCACCGACCGCGACTACTTTATTGCGAAGCGTGAGGAGCAGCAGCAACGGCATCAGAAATACGGCGATACCGAATACAACCTGGAACCAAACGTGAAGGGTTCCCCGGGCGCCCTGCGGGACATACAGACGATCGGCTGGATTACCAAGCGACATTTCGGACTGCAGAACATCGCTGACCTGACCCGCTTCAGCATTCTTACCGAGGAAGAGCATCAGATTCTGTTCCAGGGTGAAACCTTCCTCTGGCAACTGCGATACGGCCTGCAGCTGCTCGCTGACCGGAATGAAAACCGGCTGCTGTTCGATCATCAGCGAGCCCTGGCCCAGATGCTCGGTTATAGAGATGAAGGTAAGCGGCTCGGCGTCGAATTGATGATGCAGGCCTACTATCGCACCGTCCTGGCCCTCGCCGAACTGGCGGATGTGATTCTGCAGTATTACGACGAAGCGATTCTGGGTAGCCCATCGGAAGACGCCATCCAGCCCATCAACAAGCGTTTCCAGATTCGTAACTACTATATTGAAGCGGTCAACAACCAGGTCTTCGCCTACGCGCCCTATGCCATCATGGAAATCTTCGTTCTGATGGCTCAGCACCCTGAGATCAAGGGCATCCGGGCCACGACGATCCGGTCGCTTCGGGCCCACCGGCATTTAATCGATGATGCGTTCCGATCTGATCTGGCGGTGACTACCCTGTTCATGGAGCTGCTCAGAACGCCCCATGCCCTGGATCAGACGCTGTCTGCCATGAAGAAGTACAACGTGCTCGGGCGCTATCTCCCGGAGTTTGGCCAGATCATTGGCCAGATGCAGCACGACCTTTTCCACATTTACACCGTGGATGCCCACACCATGCGGGTCATCCGCAACATGGTAAGGCTTGGCGGCTCGGAAGCCCGAACCGAGTATCCGCTGGCATCTCGCCTGATTCACCGGCTGCCGAAACTGGAAACTCTCTACATTGCGGGCATTTACCATGATGTGGCCAAAGGCCGGGGTGGCGATCACTCGGAACTGGGTGCCATCGACGCCGAGGCCTTCTGCCAGCGGCATCACCTGAGCGAACGGGACACCCAGCTGATTTCCTGGCTGGTGGAAAACCACCTGCTGATGTCCATGACAGCCCAGCGCAAAGACATCTCCGACCCGGACATTATCCACGGGTTTGCCAGGGCAGTGCCGAGCCAGGCGCACCTGGATTACCTGTACGTTCTAACTGTGTGCGACATCAGCGCTACCAATCCGAAGCTGTGGAACACGTGGCGGGCCTCGCTGTTGCGCCAACTCTATATCGAGGCAAAACGGGCTTTGCGTCGGGGCACTGAAACGCCCATCGACCGACAGGAATGGGTTCGCGCTACCCAGTCGGAAGCCCGGGAAATCCTGCATGCCCAGAACATGACCGATGAACAGATCGACGCCATCTGGGACACCGTGGACGAAGACTATTTCCTCCAGGACTCGACCGTGGACATCGCCTGGCAGACTGCTGCCATCATCAGACACGGCGACAATACGGACCCGCTGGTGCTGATTCGAGACACGCGGGGCGGCCCGACGGACGGCTACTCCCAGATCATTATCTACATGAAGGACCGGGTTGCCCTGTTCGCTGCGACAACGGCGGTCCTAGAACAGCTGAACCTGAACATCGTGGACGCGCGCATCAGCTCAAGCGAGGGGCCCTACTCGATCAGTTCCTATGTGGTACTTGATGAGAAGGGACAGCCTCTGGGAATCGACCCTGCGAGAAAAGAGCGAGTGCGTTTGCGCCTGATCGAAGAGCTGGACGACCCGGATGACTATCCGGACATCATCCACCGGCGCACGCCACGCCAGCTCAAGCATTTCGCTTTCCCAACGGAAGTGACGTTCTCGAATGACACCATCAACCAGCGCACCGTAATGGAAGTGATCACGCCCGACCGCCCGGGGCTTCTGGCCCGCATCGGCCAGGTGCTGCTGGAGCACCGGGTACGCCTGAGCAACGCCAAGATTGCCACCCTGGGCGAGCGCGTGGAGGACGTTTTCTTCGTGACGGACGAACACGGCGAGCCCATCCGGGAGCTGGCGGTATGCCAGGCCCTGCAGCAAGATCTCTGTAAAATGCTGGACGACATTCAATGAATCCGAACCTGGACAGACTTCATCCCTACCCTTTTGAAAAGCTTGCCAAACTGAAGGCAGGCATCAGCGTGCCCGATCATCTCCGGCCGATTTCCCTGGGGATTGGAGAGCCGAAGCACCCTTCGCCCGATTTCGTCAAACAGGTCATTGCGAACAATCTGGACAAGCTTGCCAATTACCCCACCACCCGGGGTACGGATGAACTTCGCGAGGCCATCAGTGGCTGGGCAACCCGCCGATTCAATCTGAAGGCCGGCAGCCTCAGCGCGGCGAACAACATCGTGCCGGTAAACGGCACACGTGAAGCCATCTTTTCCCTGGTTCAGGCTGTCGTGGATGCCACCAAGCCTGCCACCGTAGTCAGCCCCAATCCGTTTTATCAGGTTTACGAGGGAGCCGCCTTCCTTGCAGGCGCGACGCCCGTATACATCCCCTGCGATGGCTCAAATGGCTTCATTCCCGATTTTGATTCAGTGCCCGAATCCATCTGGCAAGAATGCCAGATACTGTTTCTGTGCTCCCCGGGCAATCCCAGTGGTGCTGTTATCTCCCGGGAGGCGCTGACCAGGGTGATAGCCCTGGCCGACAAACACGACTTTATCGTTGCTTCCGACGAATGCTACTCCGAACTCTATCCGGAGGAAGGCAACGCGCCGGAAGGCCTCCTGCAAACCTGCGCCGCCATTGGCCGGGATGACTACGCCCGCTGCGTGGTGTTCCACAGCCTGTCCAAACGCAGCAACCTGCCCGGCCTGCGATCGGGTTTCGTAGCCGGGGATGCAAACATTCTTGACGGCTACCTGAAGTACCGCACCTATCACGGCTGCGCCATGCCGATCCACAATCAGCTGGCGAGCATCGCCGCCTGGAGCGACGAGGACCACGTTCGGGAGAATCGTGCAGCGTACCGCGCCAAATTTGAGGCAGTGGTCCCGATCCTCCGGGAAGTTATGGATGTTGATTTTCCGGATGCCGGGTTTTACCTGTGGCCGATAACTCCGATGGACGATGAAACGTTTGCCCGGGAGCTCTCGGCGCAACAGAACGTGCACGTGTTGCCTGGGCGATATCTTTCCCGAACCGTGGATGGCCATAACCCCGGAGAAAACCGTGTCCGGATGGCCCTGGTCGCCCCGCTGGAAGAGTGCGTAGAGGCAGCGGAACGCATTGTTGAATTTGTTAAGGCGAACAAGCCATGAAACTGTACGGCATCAAAAACTGCGACACCGTAAAGAAGGCCCGGAAGTGGCTGGACGAACAAGGTATCGACTACGAATTCCACGACTTCAAGAAGGATGGCCTGCAGAGTGAGTTGCTGTTCCGCTGGGAGCAGGCGGTCGGATGGGAAACCCTGCTGAACCGCCGTGGCACCACCTGGCGCAAACTTCCGGAGGACGTTCGTGATACCATTGACGCCCAAAGCGCTTACGAGATCATGCTGGAGAATCCATCCATTATTAAGCGCCCCGTTGTCGAAAACGGCGGTGATGTGCGCGTAGGTTTCAGTGCAGACGAATGGTCCGCATGGCTGGCCTGAATCTCGGGCAAACCAGATCCAAACTTTAATTTCAGGGGTCTTGAGGCATTGCCCTGCCCCCACATTCAAAACAGGAGCAACCATCAGATGAGCTTTGCATTCGGTATCGGTATCGGCACCCAGAACAACCAGGGCGAGTGGCTGGAAGTGTTTTACCAGCAGCCGGTCATGACACCCGATAACACCCTGATGGACGTCATCTCCAACGCCCTTGATTACAAGGGTGGCAACCAGGCGATCAGCGCGACCGCCGAGCAGCTCAGCCAGCTCGCCAACGCCTTGCGTCAGATCGGCCAGACAGGCCAGGCATCACTGGCGGACAAAGCGGCCGCCAGCAAGCGCCCGGTGGTTGTCACAGTACTCGAAACAGATGACACCGCGTCCAGCACCCCGGAGGTTTACCTCAAGCTTCACCTGATTTCTCATCGCATGGCCAAACCCCACGGATTGAAGCTGGACGGCATTTTTGGCCTGCTGCCGAATCTGGCCTGGACCAGCGAAGGCGCGATCGATCTGAACGAACTGTCCGACCGCCAGCTTCAGGCTCGCCTGGAAGGCCGCACACTGGAAGTCAAATCCGTGGATAAATTCCCGCAGATGACCGATTACGTGGTACCGAAAGGTGTCCGCATTGCCGATACCGCCCGGGTTCGCCTTGGCGCCTATGTGGGTGAAGGCACCACGGTCATGCACGAAGGGTTTATCAACTTCAACGCCGGCACCGAAGGCACCAGCATGATCGAGGGCCGTATTTCCGCCGGCGTCATGGTTGGCAAGGGGTCTGATCTGGGCGGTGGCTGCTCCACCATGGGCACCCTTTCCGGTGGAGGCAACATCATCATTGCCGTTGGCGAGAACTGCCTGATCGGCGCCAACGCCGGTATCGGCATCCCGCTGGGCGACCGTTGCAAGGTTGAGGCCGGGCTGTACATCACCGCCGGCACCAAGGTTGCGCTGCTCGACGACAACAACGAGTTGGTTGAGGTGATCAAGGCCCGCGATCTGGCCAACCAGACAGACCTGCTTTTCCGCCGTAACAGCCAAACTGGCGCGGTGGAGTGCAAAACCAACAAGTCTGCCATCGAGCTGAATGAAGAGCTGCATGCAAACAACTGATTCCCCGACCCTCGAACTTGCCGTTGATCTGATCCGCCGGCCGTCTGTCACGCCAGACGATGCCGGCTGTCAGGAACTGATGATGTCGCGCCTTGCGCCTCTGGGCTTCACCGGCGAGAACCTGCGCTTTGGCGATACCGATAACCTCTGGGCCCGAAAGGGCTCCGAGGGGCCGGTACTGGCCTTTGCCGGCCATACCGATGTGGTACCAACCGGGCCGGAAAAGAACTGGTCGCACCCACCCTTTGATCCCGTGATCAGGGATGGCTACCTTCTCGGCCGTGGCGCCGCGGACATGAAGGGCAGCCTGGCAGCCTTCGTAACTGCCTGCGAGCGCTTCGTTGCAAGCTACCCGGACCATCGGGGTTCCATAGCCCTGCTGATTACCAGTGACGAAGAGGGGCCAGCCCAACACGGCACGGTCAAAGTGGTGGAAACTCTCGAAGCCAGGAACGAAAAGATCGACTGGTGCCTGATTGGCGAGCCGTCCAGCACCCGAGAAGTGGGTGATGTGATCAAGAATGGTCGACGGGGCTCTCTGCATGGTTACCTGACCGTGCATGGGGTTCAGGGCCACGTAGCCTATCCGCACCTGGCCGAGAACCCGGTTCACCTGGTTGCGCCTGCCCTGGATGCGCTGGCAAAGGAGTTCTGGGATAACGGCAACGACTTCTTCCCGCCAACCACCTTCCAGATCACCAAGCTGGAGGCCGGTACGGGCAGCAACATTATTCCCGGTGAATGCCTGGTGCACTTCAACTTCCGCTACTGCACGGAAAACACTGCAGAAAGTCTGGAGGAACGGGTGGTAGCCATCCTGGACCGCCACAACCTGAAATACGATCTGCAGTGGCACCTCAGTGGCCGTCCGTTCCTGACGGACAAGGGCGCACTCGTGTCTGCCAGCCAGAGCGCCATTCGCACGGTGACAGGCCGGGAAACCGAACTTTCAACCTCCGGCGGCACCTCGGATGGTCGCTTCATTGCACCTACCGGCGCGCAGGTGGTCGAACTTGGCCCCATCAATGCGACCATTCACAAAGTGGATGAGTGCGTAAAGGCCGACGATTTGAATACCCTGTCTGAAATCTACGAACAGATTCTGATCGAACTGCTGGCATAAAAGCGGGAACCGGAATCCAACGAAAAGGGATCAGATGAAACCTTCATCCGATCCCTTTTTTAATGTGCCATTATCAATAATGAGGGGGAGGTGTTTCGTCCTGCTCTGACTTGATATTGGACGGTGAAACATCTTTCAACTGTTTGTGCAGCAGCCGCTTGGCCTCCCACAACTCACGGATATCCATTTCCTGCTTGGCAATTTGTTCGCTCAGGGTATTGATAACGTCGTCCTGAAAGGCCAGCCGCGTTTCCAGCTCGTCCAGTCGGGTTTCCAGATCGTTCTGGCTCATCGGGTATTGGTGCTCCCCTGGGTAGTTCTCTCTAGAATGTGATCGATGACACTGCTTATTCCGTTGCTTGGTCAGCGCTCGGGATAATCTGGTATCATGCCGCTTTTGCCCGCCAGCACTCCCGTTTTTCGGGGTACTGTCGGTTTTCACCGGCCGGATGTGCGATTTTACCCGATATCCGGTTTTTATCGTTAGCGTTACAAGAATGGAGAAATTTCAGTCAATGCGTAATCCATCCAAAGCGATCCTTTTTTCTCTCCTGATCGCCATCCCCGCACCGCTGGTGCTTGCCCTGTTGCTGTCTTTTACACCAGAGCCTCTGCGCCTGATCGCTGCAGGTCAGCTTATTGAGGCCCTCGGTAGCACTCGTGGCATCGCAGCCTACATTATTACGCTGATCGTTTTCGGCATTGCGGGCTTCCTGGCCATTGCGCTTTCAGTCAAGAAACCGGCCGAACAGCAAAGCCCAACCCGGCCGAGCAACCGTGCCCCCAGCCAGAACCACAATGATGACGATGATGATGGCTATGACGAAAGCAGCCCTGAGGGTGATGAAGAAGGCACCGTAAAGTGGTTCAACGTCAAGAAAGGCTTCGGCTTTATCGTGCGTGACAGCGGTGACGAGGTATTTGTTCACTTCCGGGCGATTCGTGGCCGTGGGCGCCGGGTCCTGCGACAGGGTCAACTGGTCCGCTTCAATGTTGTGGAGGCAGACAAAGGCCTTCAGGCCGACAACGTATCCATCCTGAGCGATTGAATCGCCCACTGAAAACAAAGAGGCAGCCCAAGGGCTGCCTCTTTCAGTTCCAGACGACCTGTTGCTCGCCCCGGTGGTCCAGACGCCACCATTTCTCATCCTCTACCGGCTCGCCCTCTTTCCAGTCTCCCGGACTGCAGCGAATCTCGGTATCCATGGCACGCCATGCGCTTCGGGCGCAGTCCAGATCACTGTTCCAGGGTACCCGAGGCCCCTCAATCACCAGAGAGGTAAAACGCTTGCCGAACGCGCCGGGATAAAGCGATATTCGAACCCTGTCACCTTCATAGCGCGCGAAGCCCTTGATCACGCTCGCTACGTCACTGTCATTCAGTTCCAGTTGGTCCACATGGTTTTCAAGCCACCCGGAAACCGCCCCCGGCTCCAGATCACGAATGTATATTTCCAGATCCTGCACCCGCTGAATCTCCATCCTGCTGATTACAATGCAGCACATAGTGAACCGGCCCGGGTCCCGCTGCAACCCGCCGCTCCAGTTCCCGACGCAAATCTTCATTACAGAGCTGACGCAACGTGCCGGCCGCTTGTCGTTCGTGCCAGGCCACTTCCGCTGCCACCCGGTGGAGCTGTATCTCTCTCAACGACGTTTCAATATCTTCGAGCGGCTCCTTGCGTGCAAGCGCCACCAGAGACTGGCGCCTCAGTGTGTCTGCCTGTCCTGAAAGAGCGACCGCATCGCCTGGACCTCTGCGGGCAAAGAGATTTAGCCTTGCAGCCGCCCGCTCAAGCCACTGAAGCATTCCCCCCGGCGTGCTGACGCAACGGCTTTGGCGAGAGGCGACAAACCGGATCACCGAGCGGGGAATCTGGATATTCCATTGCTTCTCGATGGCGGCCTGATGTGCCGTTAAAATGGCCTGACGCTGGACCACGCTCGTAACAGGCATGTCAAAGATGTCGAGGCTCCGGCCCAGGCGATGCTGAAGTGAGACAGCTGAACGGCTTTCTGTGGGCTCGTCAGGACCCAGCAAAAGTATTGGGCCCGCCCACTGGAGCACGAGCGCTGACGCCAGCCCATCAGGGAGATCCATCAGCGCAACCAGGTCTGCAGGCGAGACATTGTCCAGCACAAGCACCGGCCAGCGTGAGCCGCTCTCTCCTGGAGCACTTTCCAAAGTGCGCTGGGGCAGGACCGGAAGATCACTGGCCATAATCTCCGCTTCACGCCTGAGATCCAACTCGACGTAATCCTGCTCCAGTGCTGGGAGCAACGATTGCAGCCAGGCGGTCTTGCCCGACCCACGTTCGCCACGCACCCAGATCATGGCGGACGAAGACGCCGAGAGACTGATCGCGACATCTTCAGCCAGCTCAACCCATGCCGAATCGGCCACTACCACAGGTGCTCTCTGGAATTGATCGATCGGCGCCGGTTCCCGCTCATCGGAAGGATCCGGCCAGCGAGTAACAAGCTCAAAAACCGCCACATAGGCTTTTTGCTGCAACCGGTCCGCGTGCCGAACGAGCGCCTCCAGCAGGTGCGACCAACCAAGCCATGGCGAATCGCTGGCTTCCCGGGCCGCCGCAAACCAATACATCAGCTGGGAAGATAATTGCCCCTCCCCACCAACTTCCGTCACGATCGGTTGTTCGCACTGAATGGTGCGGGTAAGCTCATCCATATCCACGCCGCAGCCGCGCAGAAAGCGGGCAATAGCAGGCGCGGAGTCCAGAAGAGCAAGCAGGTAGTCTTCAGCGGTAATCACCGAGCCGCCCCTGCGCTCAACGCTCTCCCGGGCTCGTAATAATGCGGTCTGGCACTGGGGATCCAGGCATCCTTGCCAATCGTCCATCAAACTTCTCCATGTTCTGAATGCATCGTCCTGATGCGAACGCCATATTGCGGGCGGCCATTATAGCATTTCCGACGCTTCGCAGCGGCCCGCCCAAACACTTACCAGGTTCCGGTGTTTTCCATGCTGGCCCAGGGCTCTTTCGGTGGCAGCGCATCGCCTTTCTGCAGCAGCTCGATAGAAATATTATCCGGGGTGCGGATAAAAGCCATATGTCCATCACGGGGCGGACGATTAATCGTTACACCATTGGCTTTGAGGTGCTCACACAGCGCATAAATGTCATCGACGCGGTAGGCGAGATGGCCAAAATTCCGACCGCCCGTATATTCCTCAGGGTCCCAGTTGTAGGTGAGCTCGATCATCGGCGCCCTGTCTTCACGGGCCCGCGCCTCGTCGTCGGGTGCAGCCAGAAACACCAGGGTGAATCGACCTTTGTCGCTGCTTTTGCGACTGATCTCGACCATTCCCAGCAGGTCGCAAAAGAAATGGAGGGTCTCGTCCAGGTTGCTTACCCGGATCATCGTGTGAAGATATTGCATGAAGCCTCCTTCAGAACTGTATGGATCATCGTGCCTTGGGGACAGTTTACGGTATTCTGGCCATATGGATGCAAAAACAGCCCACTACGCGACTTCAGAGCTGACCACCCCGGCGGTCAGGCACCTTGCGTGGCTATGCCAGGCGCCCCAGTTGCTGCAGTCCCCACTGACATTTGAGCCAAGTCGTTCCCTCAGCAAAAATGTTGATGAGCAACTCCGGGCGTGGGATCGCAATCCGGAAAAGGCACCTCCGCTGCTGAGCGAGACGCCGCCAAAGCGGCTCGGATTTTACTTTGAACAGCTTTACCGGGTATTGCTTGAAGATCTTCTGGGCTGGGACATTCTGCTGCAGAACCGGCAAATCCAGTCCAACGGTCGAACCATTGGCGAGCTGGATTTCGTGGTGCACAATCGTTTGGAAGATCGCATCGAACACCATGAAATCGCGATCAAATATTATCTGGGGGTTCCGGAGCAAGCCGGAAGAACACTCTGGTACGGCCCTAACGCAAGAGATCGGCTGGACCTGAAAGCAGACCGCATGCTGAACCTGCAAAGCCAGCGAACCAGATTGCCCGAAGCCAGGGAACTGCTCGCCGAAGCTGGAATCAACGAACCCGTGACGCCCCGCATCTTCATGCCGGGCTATCTGTTTTACCCGAGAGAGACGCGGGTAATAGCGCCCGAGTCAGTGCCTGCCAATCACCTCCGCGGACACTGGTGCTACCTCTCACAAATCGAGTCGTCGGACATCCACGGCTGGGTGGTGTTGAACAAACCCCACTGGATCGGGCCGTGGCGCCAGAGCGAGCCACCCGCAGCGGATGCCATGACAACCGCGCTGAACACCATTGAGCGGCACAACATTCCCATGCTATTCGCTAAACTCGAAAAAAACGACAGCGGCGAGATATGGCAGGAGACCGATCGGATATTTGTTGTGCCGGATAGCTGGCCGTAATCAATAATCAGGCATCGATCAAGTCTGTTGCCCAGTCGGGCAGTCTTTCCTGTAAAGAGCGCCAACGCCCCTCTTCCCAAACCGCAACACGCACATAGGGGTGATCGAGACTGGAGTTATCCACAAGATGCAATTCGTCGACAAGACCAACGCACTGACGGAGATTCTCAAGAGTTCGCGGAATCCGGGACTGGATCTTGGCATCGGGGACGCTATGGCCGCCGGACTTGACCCGCGAGGCAACCCGCGCCTTGTTGAGTTCTGCAAACTCCAGGTGAAAATAGAACAGCCGAATCCGGAACCCTGCCGCCTTTGCAGCCCCAACAAAATCCACCTTGGAAGGATGGGAAAAGACCGTTTCAAAACAGAAAGTCTGACGCTCCTCAAGCAGTCGGAACCGCTCCCTTTCGGCAACAAGCGCCGCTTCGTAACTGTGCTTTTCAGGAGCATCCGGCCAGACACTTTTGGCGATGTTATCGGCATTCACCAGCGGGATTTTGCGACGAGCCAGGAACCGCTCATAGAACGTTGTTTTCCCCGCACCATTACCGCCAACTAACAGCCAGAGCTCAGGCTGCGTTGTCACGGTCACTCAGTGCCTCGAAACGCCCGTTGCGAAACTGGCCGAGTTCTCGGCTACCGTCCGGATAGATCGCTTCCAGGTAGCCGGGTTTCTCATCAGAGGCCTGGTAAACCGTTCGCCCCCGGCCGATAGAGCGCCCCAGGTCACCGCTTTCCCTGGACTGATCCACCTCGGCCCAGAGCTCATCGCTGGACACAGAGTCAGCCACCACCGGCTCGACCCGAACCTGGCGTATACCCTGCACAATGGCAATCAGATCTTCGGCACTCACATCGCCGGCAACAGCACGCCCGATTTCGGCCCAATACTCAATCTGCTTGGGTGTCGAGCGCCGATTAACCGCGCCCTCGGCGGCGGCGTGACGAACGAGTGAATCGTCGAGACGGACGGCGGTAGTCATGGTTACCTCCAGGGAAGATATCTATTCACACTTAAAATTATGGCACTTGTTGCGTTTCGCTACAACTGGATCAAAACGTTGCAAACAAGCAGGCACCAGCTAAACAGTTGACCCGCCCATCATTCTGCTGCACCCTAATCTGGTTTCATTATGCAACCGGAGAGAACAAGTGAGCGAATACAAGAACCGAGCCGTCGTGCTCAAACAACGCCCACAGGGCGAAATCCAACAAGGCGATCTCGTTTTGGAAGAGCGTCCTGTCCGTTCCCCTAACGAGGGAGAAGTTGTTGCTCAAGTGCTCTGGCTTTCACTGGACCCCTACATGCGTCCACGCATGAACGATGCCAAGGGTTACATGGACCCCATTGGCATCGATGAGCCTATCGTCGGCGAGAGTGTTGCACGTGTTGTTGAGTCCCGCTCGGACGACCTTAAAGTCGGCGACCTGGTTACCTGCTACTCCGGCTGGCAGGAATACGTCACCTTCCCGGCGGACGCGCCGATGGTCTACAAAATTCAACATCGGGACAATGTGCCCCTGCAAACCTACCTTGGCGTTGCAGGCATGCCAGGGCGCACCGGTTATTGCGGCCTTATGTACGTCGGCAAACCGAAAGCCGGCGAAACCGTGGTTGTCTCGGCAGCCTCCGGCCCTGTCGGCACTGTGGTTGGCCAAACCGCAAAAACAGAGGGTTGCCGGGTGGTTGGCGTTGCCGGTGGGCCTGAGAAGTGCAATTTCGTGGTCAATGAGCTGGGCTTCGACGCCTGCGTTGACTACAAGGCGGGGAACCTGGAAGCGGATCTCAAAGCGGCCTGCCCCGACGGCATCGACATCTACTTTGAAAACGTGGGTGGAGCCGTTACGCGCGCCGTTGCCCCATTGTTGAATGAGGGGGCCCGGGTGCCCATCTGCGGTTTTGTCTCTGCCTACAATGCAAAAGATATGGCCAGCGTGGAAACTCCCTTCCACGTGCTCGGGGCGCTTGATCCGGCGCCGGAGCATCGTTTTTTCCTCGTGACCGAATGGCAGGACCAGCATCAGGAAATCACGGACATCCTGGCCTCAAGGGTTGCTTCCGGAGAACTTAAATACCGCGAAACCGTTGCCGAAGGGCTGGACAACGCCGTTGATGCCTTTAAAGGCATGCTCAAAGGCCAGAACTTCGGCAAACAGCTGGTTCACATCGCAGACTGACTGCAATACCTGAGACGCGTGTGGTCTGTGTAAATCAATCCGAGATTTTCAGGAGCACCTTGCCGGTGTTCCTGTTCTCGGCCACATAGGCCATCGCCTCTTCCACCTCTTCTATCGGCCAGGTGCTATCGATCAGAGGTTCAATCTGGCCGGCTGCGAGCAGTGGCCAGACGTGCCTGTAGAGCGCCTGCATCACCTGGCCCTTATCCTCGACCGTGCGTGAACGGAGGGTGGAACCGATCAGGCGCTGGCGTTTGATCAGCATGATGCCCAGATCCACTTCGGCCATACGGCCACCCATGAGTCCGATGAGCACAATCCGGCCATCGACGTTCAGAACCCGCTGATCTTCGGCAATATAATTGCCACCGACCGGATCCAGAACCATATCCACGCCACCCCACGCTGTAACAGCATCAACGAAGGAGCCTTCGTTCCGGTTCCAGACGCCACTGGCTCCCAGATTGCGACAAACCTCCAGTTTGGCCTTATCACCGGCGGTCGCAAAGACCGGATTGCCAAACGCCGTTGCGAGCTGAATTACCGCAGTGCCAAGGCCGCTGGCACCCGCATGCAGGAGCACACGCTCGCCCGGTTTCAAGGCTGCTTCGTGATACAGATTCAACCAGGCGGTAGCAAAAACCTCGGGAATGGCCGCAGCTGTCTCCAGCGACACCCCTTTGGGAACGGGCAAAACCTGCACCGCGGGTACCACCACACGAGTCGCATAACCGCCGCCGGTCAGCAGGGCGCAGACTTCATCACCGGGTTTGAGGTGGGTAACGCCGGATCCGACCGAAGCGATGCGACCACTGACCTCCAGCCCGAGAATATCGGATGCTCCCGGAGGCGGGGGATAGACGCCAGCGCGCTGCATGAGATCCGCACGATTGATGGCTGTCCAGACAACCTCGATTTCGACGTGGTCTGCGGGCGGTTCACCCGGTCCTTCCCAGGGCTCCCAGCTTAGATTGCCCCCGGTTACCTTGATTGCTTTGATCATGTATGACGTCTCGGCCTTGCTCATATGGGCACAGGATACCCCAAGTTTTCCGAGCATTGCACAAATGGCGCAAAGACAGGATCAGCCGGTAACTTCCAGGTTGGACAGCCACACACTCTGATAAGGTTTCAGGGTGATCGAGCCAGACAGATCATCAATAGTCATACCGGAAATCAGATCCAGCCAATGATCGGTGCCGATGAGATTGATGTCGCTCAGCGCTACCTGCTGTACCTCGTTACTGATGTTGTGAATGCAGAAGATGGACTGGTCCCGGCGCATACTCTGGCGCCAGAAACCAAACAGCTGCAGGCCAAGATGCAGGGTGAACTGGGTGGCGTTCGGGTGAAACGCTGGCTGTTTACGCCGGATGGCAATCAGCCGTTTCAGCTCCTGGAACGCCTTGCTGTGGTGGCTCAGGGGATCTGCGAGCTTCTGCTCCAGAGTATCCAGTTGCCACTGGCTGCGGTTAATGGATCGAAGCCGACCGGTGTGCTCCACCCGCTCCAGATCGTTCTCAGTCGCCAGCAGACTGTGAATGTAGAAGGCCGGAATCCCCTCCAGCGCCAGCATTACGGTGTGGGCGCAGACGAAGCGCTGCAACTGCCAGTGATCCCGACCCGACTCCGCCGTGCCCTGCAGCGCATCGTACAGGGCGATGTTGATTTCATAGGGCTGGTCGCGGCCATCCGGCGTGCGCCGGTACGAGACCTTGCCGCCGAACGAGTCCATGGTGTTGATCAGCCGCTGCTTCTCTTCCTCCGTCAGCAGACCATCCGTTGGCCGCATACCCACACCATCGTGGGACGCAATAAAATTCAGATAGGTGGTGCCCATCTGCGCGGGCGGCATGCTCATCAGCCAGGTTTTCAGGTGCTTGCAGTCACCGGTAACCAGGGTATTGATCAGCAGGGGCGGCAGGGAAAAGTTATAGATTACATGGGCTTCGTTGGCGTTGCCGAAATAGGTGAGATTTTCGCGGTTGGGTACGTTGGTCTCGGTAATCACCACCGCATCCGGGCTGTGGTGCTCGATCAGAAGGCGCAGGATCTTGATCAGCTCATGGGTTTGCTGCAGATGGATGCAGGGCGTGCCCGGCTCTTTCCAGAGAAAGGCGACGGCATCGAGCCGGAAGATGATAATGCCACGCTCCAGATAGCGCCGGATGATAGCAGCAAACTCGATGAGCACCTTCGGGTTGGCAAAATTCAGGTCAACCTGATCCTCACTGAACGTACACCAGACATATCGCTCGCCATCATCGGTCTGGACCGGGTTAAGGAGCGGTGAGGTACGGGGCCGCACAACGGCACTCAGATCATCCCTTGGATTGCCCTCGAAGAAATAATCCTTGCCCGGGTCTACCCGTTTGCGGAAATTCTCGAACCAGCGGCTGCGGGCCGACATATGGTTGATCACCAGGTCCGCCATCAGCTTGTAATCCCGGGCGATGCCCTCGATATCCTCCCAGTTTCCGTGGGACTCGTTGACGGCCAGATAATCCATGACCGAGAAACCGTCGTCGGAGCTGTAGGGGAAAAACGGCAGAATGTGCACCGAAGAAATTGAATCTGACAGGCAATCCGCGAGGAACCGATGCAATGTCTGCAGTGGTTTTTCTTCCGCCCGCTGAACCGTATCGGCATAGGTAATCAGCACCACATCCGATTCATCCCAGTTATTCTGGTGCGCAGGCGGCGGGGCCTGGTTGGGCTCCAGACCCATAGTGGTCAGCAACTGTTCGGCCAGAAAGTCACAGTCCAGCTCTGGATAGACGACATCCAGCATGGAAACCAGCTTCGCTTTCAGAGCCTGGGTCATGGCCGGAATTCCTCATTATCCAGCTCAACGGCCTCCAGCAACTGCTCCTTGATGTCGGGAATCGCGCTTGTGACCCGGTTCCAGCTGGGAATAAAAGGTGTGTCCATCGGGTTATCGAGGAAATAGGCGCCCGCCCGCATCACGTTCTGGGCGAACAGCTCCACCGCCTTTTCTTCCTTGTGTCGATCAAACGTCAGGCCGTTGATAATGGCGTCGTTCTGGTAGGTCTCCACGAAATCCAGGGCAATGCGGAAATACGTGGCCTTGATCGTCCTGAATTTCTCATTGGAGAAAATCTCACCGTTGGTGGCCAGCTTTCGGAACAGGGCCTTGGCAATATCCATGCTCATTTTGGACAGTCCCTTGCTGGCATCCTCTGGCGAAAGCTCCTGGTGCTTGTGGTCGTAGACATCGGCAATATCCACCTGGCACAGGCGGTTTGTGGCGTAGTTGCGCTTCATCTCCGAGAGCACACCGATTTCCAGTCCCCAGTCGCTGGGAATACGCAGGTCATTGATCACATCCGTGCGAAACGAAAATTCCCCGGCCAGTGGGTACCGGTAACTGTCCAGGTAATCCAGGAAATCGTTGGGGCCGCAGACCTTCTTCAGGGATCGGATCAACGGTGTTACCAACAGGCGACTGACCCTTCCGTTCATTTTTCCGTCCGCTACACGGGCGTAGTAGCCTTTGCAGAACATGTAGTTGAAGCCGGGGTTAGCCACAGGGTAGATCAGGCGGGCCACAAGATCCCGGGAATACGTAAGGATGTCGCAGTCGTGCAAGGCAACGGATTTGCTGACACCCGAGGCCAACACATAGCCAAAGCAATACCAGACGTTTCGCCCTTTACCCATTTCCGTTGGTGCCAGGTTCTGCTCCCGAAGCTTCAGGTCAATGTTCCTGAGTCGAGGCCCGTCGTTCCAGAGCACCTTGAAGTTCTGTGGCAGCTCGGAGAAGTACTCCAGGGCGTGGCGGTATTGTTCCTCGTTGGCTCGGTCCAGGCCAATGACCACCTGGTCCAGATAAGGCACCTTGCCCAGCTCATGCACGATATTTTTCAGGGCCGGCCCTTCCAGCTCCGAGTACAGGGAGGGCAACACCAGGGACATGGGCCGGGTCTTGCGAAAACTCATCAGCTCCGCTTCGAGTTCCTCTACCGGACGCCGAACCAGGTTATGAAGGGTTGTGATAATGCCATTCTGGTAAAAGTCGCCCATGGCGGCTCTCCTTTTTTATACCCACACTCGAACGGGTCAGTACCCGTACTCAAACAGGAGATTGAGCACGCACTCATTCCAGCCCTCGGGGCCGGGCTTGAGGGAGCGAATGGCGTGTTTCGCCGAGGGCAACTGAACCTCTTCGCTTTTTACGCCCCGGATCACCACCGGTATATCCGCCGATTCCAGCATCTGCTGATCGTTGGGGCTATCACCCAGGGCAATGGCCAACACTGGCCCATCGCCATACTGCTCCCGGTATTGCTCTTTGTATTTGTTTAGCAAGAACCGGGCCCCATCGGCTTTATCAAATATACCCATGGCATGGAGAAAACGTCCGCCCGCTACCAGGCGGAGATCCTCGGCACTCAGAGCCGCTTCAAACTCCGCCAGCTCCTGCTCAGAGCCCTGCCAGATCAATGGTTCGGTTCCCAGCCGCTCTTTGGCCCGCCCGGCCGCTGCCGGATCCAGGCCGGTCTGCGCTGCAAGTTCATCGGTAGACATGTCGGCAAAGCCCCTGAATCGCGCGCCCTTCTTCCGTTGCGCGCCCAGCACCTCAAGGACACGTTCCCGGGTTGCACCAAAATTCACCACTTCTTCTTCCGCATTGCCCAGGGCGTGGGGAGGAACAACCACGGCTGCACCGTTTTCGACAATGAACGGATCGTTATTTCCAAGTTCTTCCCTCAAAGCCCGGATCTCCGGCATGGTTTTGCTGGAGTTAAGCACCAGGGGAATATTGGCTGCCTTCAACTTGGCCAGGGCGGGGCCCGCCGCCTGCCAGCGGTAGTCGTCGTGGTCCAGCAGGGTGCCATCGAGATCTGAGAAGAGGATCAAATGGGGTCTGGCCATGGCCGGTCTCCGTTAGGCCTCGCGAAACTGCGGAAGGCCGAGGCCATGGTCCTCGGCCACGTTGATCAGAACATCAGCTCGCCCAGGCATTTCTGCGAGGCAGGCACGGGTAACCCGTTCATAGTGCATCACGAAGCGGCCGACTTCTTCGTCGGTCATAATGCGCAACTCCTGTGCACCATCATGGGGCCCGCCACTTTCTGGTGCATTGCGGATTTTATTTGCCAGCTTTTGTTCCTGGAGTCGACGCCACTCAAGAACACACGCCATGGAGGGAGCCTTCAACATGATCAGAAAATCGATTTCATCAAAAAATTTCCGGTATTCCCCTTTCAACTGATCATTAACATAGCTGCGCCAGACGCCGTCCGGGTCCTCGTTCTCCTCCAGAGGATTCATCGGCTGGGCAAGCGCACTGTCTTGCTCCGGTCGCGCATCAAGGCACCACCCCTCAAGAAGAATGACCTCCGCACTTCCCCCGAAGACAGGCCACTGATCCCGGGGAACCCGGTCGTCCCGCGACTTGTCGAATGCAGGAATCGGGGTGGCATCTTCAGGCACTGCACTGCGCAAGCGGTTCAAGACCTGTTGCCCGAGCGCAACGTCGTGTGTTCCCGGCACGCCACGGGTTATAAACAACGGGTGCACCCGTTCGGCGAGGTCCTGGCGTTCACCTCTGGTAAGGTAAATATCATCCAGGGAAAAATTGGCCGCAGACCGGTTGCGGTGGCGCAGCAGAATTTCCCGTAAAAAGAGTGTCAACGTAGACTTGCCCGTACCCTGGGCTCCGTGAATTCCAACCACAATGGGTTGCTTTTCCGTATCATGGAGCGCACAGATTCGGTCTGCGAGCGGCAGAATGGTCTTTTCTACCGTTTCGGCGTAGGCATCGGGCAGGCCTTCCTGCTGAATCAGGGCACTGATGGTTTGTTCTAGCGAGCGATCAGACACGTTGGGTTTCCAGTTCAATGGATGACTTAAGAGAGACGGCAGCAGAATTCATACCAATGGGAGTATAGGCGTTTTATGAGTGGCAACGATTTTCGAATAGAGCATCGCTACCTGGAGCTCCCGGACAGTTTTTACACCCGGGTTCAGCCCTCACCACTAAAAGACGCAAAGATGGTGTGCTTCAACCACAAGCTCGCGGAACAGATGGGCTTTCGCGCCGATTCCGAATCGGAGTGGACCGGCGTGGGTGCAGGATCAGAGTTACTTGAGGGCATGGAGCCTGTGGCCATGAAATACACCGGCCACCAGTTCGGCGCCTACAATCCCGATCTGGGCGACGGCCGTGGACTGCTACTGTGGGAAACCGTTGGCCCCGATGGACGACGCTGGGACTGGCACCTCAAAGGCGCCGGCATGACTCCTTATTCCCGCTTCGGGGATGGCCGCGCCGTGCTTCGCTCCACCATTCGCGAATACCTGTGCAGTGAAGCCATGCACGGACTGGGTATCCCTACCACCCGGGCCCTATTCATGGTGAGCGCCAAAGACCCGGTGCGCAGGGAATCCATCGAGACGGCGGCTACACTGGTGCGCGTAGCTCAAAGCCATATTCGCTTCGGACACTTCGAGTTCGCCGCTCACCACGAAGGACCTGAAAGCGTAAAGACTCTGCTTGAGCATGTGATCTCGCTGCACTCCCCTCATCTGATCAACCTGCCGGATGACGATCGATACGCCCGCTGGTTCGAGGAAGTGGTGGAACGCACCGCAAGAACGATTGCGGACTGGCAGGCAGTCGGCTTCTGCCATGGCGTGATGAACAGCGACAACATGTCCATCATCGGCGACACCTTTGATTATGGCCCTTTCGCATTCCTTGATGATTTCGATGCCGGCTATATAAGCAACCATACCGACCAGGGCGGGCGCTACGCCTACAACCGTCAACCACAAGTCGGGTTCGAGAATTGCCGCTACCTGGCCACAGCCCTGCTCCCGGTAATGGAGGAGGACGACGTGCGCCGGGGGCTTCGCCGCTATGAGGTGGCCTACAACGAACGCTTCCTCCAGAACATGCGAGACAAGCTCGGCCTCGCCATCGAAGATGAAGCGGACCTGAGCCTGATCATGGATACCTTCAGCATGATGCACGAGCACCATGTCGACTACACGGCCTTCTTCCGGGCGCTCTCGAATCTGCACAGCCATGGCCCTGGGCCGGTGCGGGATCTGTTTGTAGATCGAAGCGTGGCAGACCAGTGGCTGGAGCGTTATGAGGAGAGACTCCTGAACGAAAGCCGCGCTCATGATGAGCGGGAATACGCCATGCGCCGCGTGAATCCAAAGTATGTGCTGAGGAACTATCTGGCCCAGCAGGTCATACAGGAGGCGCAAAACGGGGATTACGAACCGATGAAAGCACTATTGAAAGTTCTCGAGCGCCCCTATGACGAGCAACCTGAAAATGAGGCTTATGCTGCATTGCCGCCGGATTGGGGCAAGCACCTGAATATCAGCTGTTCAAGCTGAGGTAGCTGCGCCAGCCAACGAAAAAGGGCCGGACGATATACTCGTCCGGCCCTTTTGTTTTTTCGGCAACCTACCGAGATCAGACCGCCTTGGCAGCAATGATCTTCTCGTGCCACTCCGCAGGACCTGTCTGGTGCACAGACGAGCCGCGTGAATCAACGGCGACTGTGACCGGCATGTCTTCGACCTCGAACTCGTAAATGGCTTCCATACCCAGTTCCGGGAAGGCAACCACTTCCGCATTCTTGATGGCCTTGGAGACCAGGTAAGCGGACCCGCCCACGGCCATCAGGTAGACCGCACCGAATTCCTTGATGGCGTCGATGGCCACCTGACCGCGCTCGGCTTTACCGATCATTCCGGTAAGGCCGGTCTTTTCGAGCATGGTGTGGGTAAACTTGTCCATTCGGGTCGCAGTCGTCGGGCCTGCAGGACCAACGACCTCTTCGCGCACCGGATCAACCGGGCCAACGTAATAAATGAACCGACCTTTCAGGTCGACCGGCAGTTCCTCGCCTTTCTCGATCATGTCGACCATCTTCTTGTGGGCAGCATCCCGGCCAGTCAGCATCTTGCCGGAGAGCAGGACAGTTTCGCCCGGCTGCCAATCCTTTACGTCTTCCGGGGTCACCGTATCGAGGTTCACGCGACGCACGTTGTCGCCCACTTCCCAGGTGATTTCCGGCCAGTCTTCCAGGCGCGGCGGCGTCTGCAAGGACGGTCCGGTGCCATCCAGAGTGAAATGCGCGTGGCGAGTCGCAGCACAGTTCGGGATGATGGCCACCGGCTTATTGGCAGCGTGCGTTGGGTAATCCTTGACCTTAACGTCCAAAACGGTGGTCAGGCCACCCAGCCCTTGGGCACCGATACCCAGATCATTCACCTTGTCGAACAGCTCAAGACGCAGTTCCTCGGCTCTGTTCGACGCACCGCGCGCTTTCAGGTCGTGGATATCAATCGGATCCAGCAGGGATTCCTTGGCCATTTCCATCGCCTTTTCGGCGGTACCGCCAATACCAATGCCCAGCATGCCAGGCGGGCACCAGCCAGCCCCCATCTGCGGAACCATTTTAAGAACCCAATCTACAACCGAATCGGACGGGTTCAGCATCGCGAACTTGGACTTGGCCTCTGAACCACCACCTTTGGCAGCCACGTGCACTTCAACCGTATCGCCCGGAACCATCTTGTAGTGGATGATAGCCGGCGTGTTATCACCGGTATTCTTACGCTTGCCGTCCGGGTCATCCAGAATAGAAGCGCGCAGCACGTTGTCCGGATGGGTGTAGGCGCGACGTACCCCTTCGTTGATCACATCATCCAGGGGTAGCTCGCAGTCCCACTGAACGTTCATACCAATGTTGACGAATACCGTCACAATACCAGTGTCCTGACACAAGGGCCGATGACCTTCCGCACACATGCGCGAGTTGATCAGGATCTGGGCCATGGCGTCCTTCGCCGCCTGGGACTCTTCCTTTTGGTAAGCCTCATACACACCATCAATGAAATCTTTCGGATGGTAGTAGGAAATGAACTGCAGCGCGTCCGCTACGCTTTCAATCAGATCGTCCTGGCGGATTACGGTGGTCATAGGCGCCTCATCAGCTTGATATCGTTATGTCGTGTCATCAAAAATCGGGATGCGAAAGTTTACCAGAAAATCGCTTTGGCGAGTGATTCGACAGATGGCGAAGCAGTCATAAAAAGCCGTGAAAAACGGCACAGGAAAAAGGTACCATCCTAACCAAACTAGAATAACACCCCAGGAGCCACCGTGACTGACCTCGTCCTCACCGAAATCAAAGCCCGGATTCTCATCGTTCGGCTGAACCGGCCAGAGCGCAAGAACGCCCTCACCCACGCCATGTACACCGCCATGGGCGATGCTCTGGAACAAGCCAGGGATGATGCCAACATCCGGTGCGTACTCTTTACCGGCAGCAGCGAGTGTTTCACCGCCGGCAACGACCTGGGCGAATTTGCCGCCGGCTTGCCCGGTGATTTCGAACAAACGCCCGTAGGCCGCTTTCTTTTGTTACTGGCCAGTGCAACCAAACCCGTGGTGGCGTCGGTCAATGGCGCGGCAGTCGGCATTGGAACCACCATGTTGCTGCACTGCGATCTGGTATTCGCCGGCAACAACACGGCATTCCAGATGCCCTTTGCCAGCCTCGGCCTGTGCCCTGAAGGTGGCTCCAGCCTGCTACTTCCCTCCTGGATTGGGCGGGTGCGCTCCGCGGAGCTGCTGATGCTTGGTGGTGCCTTCTCCGCGGAAGAAGCTCTTCGGCTTGGCCTGATCAACCGGGTTTGCGAACCTGAGCAGACCGATGCCAATGCCTTTGAAGCCTGCCAGAGGCTCACTGAAAAAGCCCCGGCGGCGATTCGAGCCACCAAAGCGCTTCTAAACAAGCCAACCATTGAAGCACTCCGGGAAACCATGCTGGAGGAGGGACAGCTGTTTGCAGAGCGTCTGAAATCCCCGGAAGCCGCCGAAGCCTTCCGGGCCTTCATGGAAAAACGCGCACCGGATTTCTCGCGCTTCGAGTAAACCTCGACTGCGCCTCAATTTCCCTGTTGCCGGACCTCGACAAACCGTTATCCGGCAACTATTTTTCTCAAAGGCCGAACTCCAACTGTGCGGGGAGGATTCAATCCAGAAGAATCACACTTTTGGCTGATCAACACTTGCCATACTGTCGCTATAGTCAGAGATACAGAAATTGGCTTACAGCGCTGGCTACAATTTCAGACAACAGTTTAAGCAGAACAGGCCACTGACAACGGGCTTACCGGATCAGACCGGCCCCGTCAGCTGCCGAACATAACGACACAACAACAGGAAAAGGTTCCACCCATGTTCAAGAAAACTCTAATAAGTCTTGCCGTGGCGTCTTCCGTTGGACTTACAGGCTGCTTTGATAGCGGCGAGACGGGGGCGAATGCTAATCCGGAATATTTAATTGAAGATACGACGATTGATAAATCAATCGTCCGCCCAATTTACGATCCGAACCCGATCGCCGCAGAGCCAAAGTTCCCAATCAACTCTGACCTAATCCTGTTGCTGGGTGCCACCCAGAGCGCCAACTATGACTTTACAGGTCTCTCTGGCGGCACTTCTCCGGCCGATGATGCGGTTAACGATCTTTCCGGTTTCTCTACCTCCGGCGCGTTCACACTGAAGTTTGACGGATCCCTGAATCCTGTATCCGTTCAGGCCGGCGCCACAGTATTCCTGCTGCCAGTCAATGTGGCAGACGCCGTAGAGGGCGTTCCTGAGGCTCTGCCGAATACCAATCCATCCGGCATTATCCAGTCAAACCCGTTTGATCTTGCTGCAATTCCCAACTTCCGCGCTGATGTGGTGAGCGTTGACGGCGGCAGCGATAACGCAATTCGAATCGTACCTCTTGAGCCTCTCGCCGAGGGCCAGAAGTATCTGGTGATTGCAACTAATAACATCGTTGGCGCTGACGGACAGCCAATTGAGCGGTCTGTTCAAGACGTAAATCTTGCCGATGGTGTACTGGGCAACCCAGCCCTAGCTAACGTGAAATCGATCCTGCAGGCCTCAGACGCCCTGGCGAACGGTTTCCTCGCTCAGGCGATTCCTCAGGACACCCCAGAGTCGGCACTTGCCTATACCTTTACCACCAATTCTGATACCGACGTGTTGCGCGCTATGATGGCGCCGGCCGCATTTGGAAACGCGTTGGGTCAGAAAATCGGCTTTACAGCTCAGTTGAAAGCCGTCAGAGACAATTATCCGACGCTCAATTTCTCTCAGTTGACCACCAAACTCGGTGAAATTGCACAGCTTGCTGCGGACCTGCAAGCGGGCGACATAGATCCAAGCGACCTGGATGCCCAAGAGCTGGCAGCAATAACCGCTCTAGCTACTGTCGGCCCTCTTACAGAGCCAAGTGACCTGCAAGCAGCAATCGGTGCAGAAATTGGTGATACGCTTCATTTGCCGGTTCCCAGACCCTCCTTCTTTAACGCAGCTGAACCGGCGACTGATCTAGCTACTATCCAGGCATTGGCAGCAGACCCAACCAATGCTATCGCGCAGGCTGCACAGCAGGTGCAGGTTTCTGAAGGTGCCATCGCTCTGCCGTACTTCCAGTCACTTCCGGGTGAAACCGGAGCTGGCATTGTGACTGGCAGTTGGAGCGGAAGCACAAGCCTGGAAGAGGATCTGAATGAGAACCTGGCACCCGGCCAGACCGTTTTCTCATTCCTTCGCGACATTGACGGCACGCTGAACGTGAATGGGTATTTCCCGTTCCCAGAGCAGAATGCAACCACGACTGTCCCTGTGGTGGTGTTCAGCCCGGTTCTCGATGGCAGCCCAGCTCAGCCGGCCGCATGCGCGGGAACCAATGGAGCTGGGAAACCCGAAGGAGTAACCATTTTCCAACACGGCATCACGGTAGATCGCAGTGTTTCCATGCTGCCCGCTATCCTTCTGGCACAAAGCGCATGTCAGACTGTCGTGGCGATCGACCAGCCACTTCACGGCCTCGCAGGTGCTTCAACGGGCACTGTAGCAGGACTATCTGCTCTTGATGCGGACGCACTTACCACAGATGTAGAAGCTGCTATCAACCTTCTTGATCCCAATGACCCAAACCAAGCAGCAGTCATTGCCCAGCTCAACGCACTGATTTCGGCTGACTACATTGGTGAGCGTCATTTCGGATACACCGCTAATGCCTCCCTACAGCCGGTTCAGGCGCCGTTGGCCGATATCTCATCAGGTAGTCTGTTTATCAACCCGCTCAATATGATGAACAGTCGCGACAACCTGCGTCAGGGCGTTGTCGATCTGCTTAACGTTGCGGCATCAATTCAGACCTTTGATATCAATAAGGACTTCGCACCGGGCGACCTGGCTGGTGTACCGGTGAACTTTATTGGCCACTCTCTTGGAGGCATCTCCGGAACTGTCTTTGCCTCTCTGGCAAACGACGCGACCTTGAACGCCACTCTCAACGGCACGTATGCGCAGGCCGGAGTTCCTCTTTCGAACTTCACATTCCCGACGCTTAACTCGGTCGTGTTGCACAACACCAGCGGCCAAGTTACTCGCCTGATCGAGAACTCTCCGGCCTTCTCCGGCCAAGTTCTTGGTGGGCTGGCTAACGCCGGTGTCACCCAGGGAACCTCTGATTTCGAGAGCTTCTTCTACGTCTTCCAGTCAATCTCAGATGCCGGCGATCCGGTGAACTTTGCGAAAGGTCTTGGTGCTTCTACCAGCAACCTTCTGGTCACAGAAGTTGTTGGCGACACCACGGTTCCCAACGAAGCCAACGTCAATCCGCTCAGCCCGGCGTTCTCTGCACCGCTGACAGGCACTGAGCCTCTGATGGCACTCCTTGATCTGGGCGCTGGAGGCAGCAACCTCGCTGATGGTAATGACCTGAACCTGCTGCAGGCGGGCGACACCTCAGGATCACCCACCCCAGTGGCTGTGTTCTTCGATGGCAGCAACCCTTGCACAACTGCCAATCACGGAACCTTTGTCGCACCAATCGTTCCGAATGAAGCGTGCGGAGGTGCGGCAGACACCAGCGCCGCCTTCAGCGTGATGGTGACCCAGACCGCCCGGGCCTTAAGCGGTCTGTCCGTGCCGGCAACACCGAGCAACATTGATGCTCTCGGAACCAGTCCTACTCTGGCGAACGCACTCGATCAGGACGAACAGGCTGCTCCGTAAGGACTAGCTTCTGCCTACAAGCCCCGGCATCGCCGGGGCTTTTTTTTGGCGAGCCCCCACATGGGTCAGAGACGAACCATCAACACATCGAAGAGCCTCCACCCCCCCAGAGCTCTTGCAGCAATGCAGCCGCAGACATTGTTGGGACAACCATAAATTCTGAAGATGTTTGACGGCGCCCAGATAGCCAGAGGAACAGGCGTGTAGCGGAGGAAAGGTGGCTAGAAAGCAGGGACTTGCTCGCTTTACAAGTGGTTAGATCGCGCTCTTAATTGAACTCAACGGCATGACTAAGAGCAACAAAAAACGCCGCACTCGTCAGAGCGCGGCGTTTTCATTCTGGTTTAAGTCTTAATCTGAAGAAATAACAGTCTCACCCTGCGGCAACAGGTTTGCCTGAATATCTTCCTCAGTAAAGAACAACTGGCGGTAGTCCTTGTTGGAATACTGCTCGCTCTGATCACTGAAGAATGGTGACATGGCATCTGTAGACTGGGAATAACTCACGAGGCCATAAGCCTCCGGGCCATTGTCCGTAAATTCCAACCCGAAGTGCCAGCTAGTACCCCTGGCCATCAGCCAACCGTCGATGCCATCAGAGCCGTCTGATAGCCCTGCTGTGTTATCGATGGTTGAAGGTGCAATCCGCGGGAACCGGGTATCCTCCAGGAACGGATCTGTCACCACACCGATCGCATTGAAAGCCCCGTCAATGCTGCCGTCACCGCCGTGCCAGGGAATTGGCTGGGTCTGGAAAACGGGAGTCCCACCGGAACCGGGAACCACACCACCGGAAGCGCGGTAATATTGCAGGTCGCCCAATGCATCAGTCGGCAAAATTCCCTGAGACTGCAAAGCACTCACACCATCAGCAAGCGCCAGAAGCATCGTGTCGCTCGCTGTACCTGCATTCTCGTCGGAAGGATCCGCCGGTGTGCCTACAGGGTCAGCCGGGCTAAACGGCGTTGTCAGATCTGAATCCAGATCATTACGATAATTCGCCATGAACACCCGGAAAATATGAGCGCCCACGCTGTCCCGATTGTACAGGCCATCCCAAGTGCTCAGAGATTGGCACCAGGAAGACAGATCGACGCCATTAACTGCCGTACTACCAATCGCATCACAACGCTGCAAAAGCTCCGGCAGGAACTGTTCTGCATACCAGGCCCGGTTGTTCCAGATTACGCCGATCAACTCTTCTGCACTGAACTTTCCGTCCTGTCCGGCTGGAAGCGGCGCATCCGGAAAGCCAGGATCCATCAGATTCTGAAGCATCTTGATGCCCAGACGCGTCCGAGCATTGATAGGGGCTTTTTCATCACCAAACAGAGGTGAGAAGCCTGTCAGGAACTCGTCCGGATTGGTTGACCAGTAGCTGCTGTTGGAGTTCTGTACCCAATCCGATCTAACCAGTTTTGGCTTCTGGTCATAAGGCACCAAAGGACCACAAGCGGTCTCCACCCAGTCCTCCTGGGAGAGTCTGCCGTCGAGCAACGTAACGCCCTGGTCAAAGAGGCCAGCGTATGCTGCACTGCCTGCCCTTCTGAAATTCACGAGCGCAATGGCTTTCTCGGAAAGGTTCGGTACCGAGCTGCTGTCGATGTAGAACGCATTGCCCTGATCATCCGCATAGGTGGTATTGGTCCAGAGGGTGGAACCACAGTTCTGGAAGACACCCTGGAACTCCTCAAGATTACTGGCTCGACTCATACCCAACCAGGTGTCCAGAAGACCACCAGTGTTGGCATTGGCATCACGATAGGTGTGAGCCACCATTGAGGAGGTATTCAACGCACCGTTGTCACCCCAGGATGGCAGCTGATTACTGACAGCGTTCGCGGCGATCATCGGGCCGTACTCGGAGAAGTAGAACGTTCTCTCCAGAACCACAGGTTGAGCCATCCCCATATCGACCTCAATCTGATAGGTCTCAGAGGTGATCGGCTTTTCCACTCCGTCTTTCACATAAGTGAGAAACTCTCCGTCGTCCTTGAGTACCAGCTCATACCAGGTAAAACGACGGCTGGTTGTTACTGTGTGAGACCAGGCAAGATTCTCATTAAAATTGATCAGAGGAATCGCCGTACCAAGCAGTCCAGCGCCGTGGACGTTCAGGTAACCTGGAACAGTCATCTGGACTTCATAAAGCCGGCGATGGCCTGTGTATGGAAAGTGCGGGTTTGCCAAGAGAGCGCCACGGCCCTGCTCGGTCAACTCGCTACCAATACCCCACGCGTTACTGGCAAGGCCCATATCCGCGAAATTGGTCTGTGATTTCGCGCCAGCCTCTGCAGTTGCCACAACGTTCTTGAGAAGCTGATTAACCTCATCAACATTGGTCACCGAACTTACCGGTGTCGGTGCCGGAGTCTCTCCCGGAGGAACTGCGAGGAAAACCGCCCCTGTGGCAAACAGCGCACCGCTGGCGTACTGACCAACAATGCGATAATGAGCCAGCAAATCCACCGGCGTTATCGGTTTAACCCAATCCTGATCCGCACATTCTACAGGGAACTGAGAGGCATCGGTTTCGTTGACGTACCGGTTGTACCCCTCTGTAAAGCCTTCAATCAGCGCTCGACTCTCAGGGCTCAGCGTGGGGAACTCGGCCTCTGCGCCGGCGTATATCTGCTGAGCCTTGTAACTAAAGTCATTGACTATATTGATACCGACACCAAATCCCGCATCCGGTCCAGGCCCAAAGTACTTCGCTCTCTCGCTTCGGGCCTTCACAACCGCCTCAGCCAGCATACAAACATTGTCCTGCGCCTGCGCATAGCCATGTCCGAAAGCCGCAGATTTCAGGTCGTCAGCGACGATATGAGGCACGCCGCCCGTAGTTCGACGGATGGTCGCCTCTAGCTGACCATCAGACGGAAAAAGGTTAGGATCCACCTCAGCCTGTGAGGGGCCGGAAGAGTCGTTATCGCTATCAAAACAACCTGCCAGCAAAGTACTGCCAAGCAGCGCGACAGTTAGACTGAGGGCATGTTTGCCACTCGGGGTTTTCCTGAGCTTCATAGTGTATTCCTTGTATTTGTTCACTACGGTTCCACCGTTTCCGGTGACATTTATAAAACTAGCAGAGCCCTCCTTTTCAGCCAGACAAAACTGAACACTTATTCACGTTATTTTCTTCTAAAGAAACCGATCGTTATCAGCTCCGAGCATTTTCCCGATCCGGGACGTTTCCGATGGCGTTTTCTCGAACTTGATCGGGAATCCGATCTGCGGTTGTTGAGTGCCATCCCCTCTATCAACACCAATCACCATGTCCCTGGCCTTCAGCTGTGGGTGCTCGGCGGCCTCCGAAATGGTCAGAACCGGCTCCACGCAGGCATCCTCGTCGGCAAAAATCTCCTGCCACTCCGCCAGGGGTTTCTCTGCAATCTTTTCTTTCAGAACCGCTTTAAGGTGTTGCTGATGCTCAGGATTCTGGCTCATGGCGAGGCTGGTTACCTCAGAGATCCCGAGGGTGTGGAACAAGCGGGAAGCGAACTGCGGCTCGAGACTGCCAACTGAAAGCCAGCGACCGTCGCGCGTCTGGTAGTAGTCGTAAAAGGAGCCGCCGTTCAGCAACGCGCGTTCCGGCTTCTGTTCCTGGCCTCCGGCGAGGCAGGCCGCCCCAGCCATGGCGTTCAGCGCGAACGCGGCATCTGTCATGCTGATATCAACAAACTGCCCTTCTCCGGTTTGTTGCCGGTGAATTACCGCAGCCAGGATGCCCATCACGGCATGGTGAGAACCACCAGCGACATCTGCAATCTGTATACCCATTGGTGGCGGCCCGCTGTCGGCTCGGCCGCAGTGGCTGCTGACGCCCGCCAGGGAGAGATAATTGATGTCATGGCCCGCGCGGTCCTTGTAGGGGCCGGTCTGGCCGTAACCGGTAATGGAGCAATAGATGAGACGAGGATTTACTGCCTTGAGGGCCTCGTAGCCAATGCCTAGCCGGTCCATCACTCCCGGGCGAAACTGCTCGATAACAATGTCGTGGTCTTTGACCAGCTCCAGGACTTTTTCCCGGCTCCCCGGCTCTTTGAGGTTGAGACCGAGCGACTTCTTGCCTCGATTCAGAAAACCATGAGCCGTGCTCACCCCCGCATCATGGGGCGGCATCACCCGTGTCAGATCCACCCGGTCCGGTGCTTCCACACGCAATACATCTGCCCCCATGTCGGCCAGCAGCATGGTGGCGTAGGGACCGGGCAACAAGGTACTGAAGTCCAGAACTTTCAGCGAAGTCAGAGGACCCGCCATGATGATCTCCTTTTTATTGTGAGAGTTGTCCGAATAGCATTCGTTTCCTTCATGCTGCCCGGTTTTGCCAACGGGGCCAACTGCCGGTTCCGTCATTCCGATTGGCCGTTTCTACCAGCCTGTCCGGACGGCTTCGGTTGCATTGTTCTGCCGGGGTTTTATGATGGGTTTCGTTTTTATGGAATGGCGAGCGTGATGTCCGATCTGACGGTTTCAAAGCACTTTGTTCAGGCTGCGCTGGGGGGTGCTGAAAGACTTGGTTTTGATACCCGGGAAATGCTCCGGGAGGCAGGAATCTCGCCCGATCTCCTGCGTATCGAGATGGCCCGGGTCAGCAGCGACCAGTTCAGCCATCTTATGCAGGTACTCTGGAACCGGATGGGGGACGAGTTCATGGGGCTTGGGCCCCGGCGGGCCCGGACAGGCACCTTCGCAACCATGTGTGCGCTGGTGATTGACTGCCCCAACTTGGAATCGGTGTACCGGCAAGCCTTCCAGTTTTCCCGGCTCTTCGAGCCCATGGTGTCGATGGAGCTCGAAATCGGCGAGGACAAAGCCCGACTGGTGGCGCGGATGGAAGGCGAAATTAACGATCCCAGTTTCTTCTTGAGGGAAAGCATCCTCGTAATCTGGCATCGCTTGGGCAGCTGGCTCATCGGGCAACCCATAGAACTGGAAAAGGCCGAATTCGATTACCCCCGGCCGCCCCACGGCGACGAATATCGGCACATTTTCCACTGCCCCCTGGCATTCGAATCCGACAGGATTGCCCTCACCTTCGACAAACGCTTCTTGTCTGCGCCAGTTATCCGCGACAAGCCGGAGATGCGGCAATTCCTGAAGACGTCGCCCGCAGACCTGCTGTCCCGGCCTGACGAGAGCAACACCTTTACGGGGCGGATTCGTGCGCTGATCGGGCGAGATTTCTCAAAGCCGTTACCGGATTTCGAATGGATTGCCGCAGAGCTGCATACCAGCCCGCAAACGCTGCGTCGCCGGCTGAAGCAGGAAAACACCTCGTTTCAGGAAATCAAGGACCTGCTACGGCGGGATATGGCGATTTACTACCTGAGCCGGCAGGACCTGCCCATCAACGACATCGCGGCCAAGGTTGGCTTCACCGAGCCCTCAACCTTCCACAGGGCTTTCAAGAAGTGGACGGGGGTGACGCCCGGCGCATACCGGGAGGGCGAACGAGGCAACCTCCCTGATTGAATCAGGATCCGGACGGTAGCTGAAGTGTCCGGATCAACTGCCCCAGCGTCTCAGCAATCTCCTGAACCCGCTCACGGTTCGCGGCCAGTTGAAGCAGGCGGGAGCCATCCCTTGGATCGTAAACCCAGCAGGTCGAAACAGCGGCTTCACAACGCCACTCAACCTGGGGGTTAATGCCAAACACCGACATCGGCTCGGTGCTCCTCAGTATACGGCCATCTTCGGCTCGCCTGATTTCCTGCACCTGAATCTCGTCTCCCTGGGTTCCCAGGCGATATTCCACATCTGCCGGCCGGTCCAGCCGCACCACTGCCTGATCACGGCGCCAGCCTGCGAGTTCAAGAAGGCTGTTGATATGAAGGGTCAAGGCTTCACGGTCTGAATCCGCCAGATAGAGCTTGCGCAGTGACTCAACCCGGCCCTCACCCGCTGGTTCAATAATTGCAACCGGTTCGCTTTCGCCAGCAGCCTGTGGTGCGACAGCGTTCTGTCGCCTGGTCTTCTCGATAGAGGTGATCAGCTGAAGGGACTCCTGATAGTGGGCACCCTCCGCACCGGCACGGCTTACATAGGTCTCAAGGGCCGACTGGGCCTCGTTCAGATGGGAGGACTGGAGCATCACGCGGCCCCGATAAAAATAGTAGTCTTCCGGCTTTTCCCCCTCCAGTTGCTGCAACCGGTTGAGGTATTCCGCAGCCTCCCCCCAGTTCTCTGCAACAACGGCCTCTTCCGTAGCCAGCATCAGCCTGCGGGTTTCATGTTCGGGCGCCAGCGCCAGCGCCTGCCCCGCCAGGAGCACCGAAGCCAGGGCGGCCCCCAGGACAAAACAGCGACCTGTTCCAAATAATACTGCCATGGCATCTACTCCTGCTCGTTATCTGCACCAATCGCCTGCTCCTCAGAATCAGGCCGGTCGTCGTCCCCGGAATGAAGGAATTCGTCGGAATCGTCCACTTCCGCCTGATCCATGATCCCCTTGGGCAATTCTTTCTTGACCCGAACACCCAGCTCAACAAAGCGATTGGCCTGCGAGATCAGGTTACCCCGCCCGCGGGTCAGGGTGTTCATGGCCGAGTCGTAGGTTCCCTGGGCGGTATGCAACTGGGTGCCAAGGCGTTCCATCGCTTCCACGAACACCCTGAGTTTGTCATAAACCGCGCCTGCCCGCTCGGCGATTCGTCGGGCATTCTGGCTCTGACGCTCATAACGCCAGATGTTTTCGATTGTTCTCAATGTTGCCAACAAGGTTGTTGGAGTTACCACAATAATCTTTCGCTCAAAGGCTTCTGCGAAAAGGTTCTCGTCCTGTTGAAACGCCGCCACAAAGGCAGGCTCGATTGGCATGAACAAAAGCACGAAATCCGGCGAATGAAGGCCATGCAGTTGGCTGTAGTCTTTTTCACTCAACGTACGGATGTGATTTCGAACGGCCTCAACATGCTGTTTCAAAGCCTCTTCCCTGACCACGGAATCCTCGTCTTCCGTGACCCACTGCTGATAAGCCACCAACGACACCTTGGAATCAATGATCAGGTTACGGTTGTCTGGCAGATGCACGATGACATCCGGCCGATACAGCTGATTATCGCTGTCCCGATAACTGCCCTGGGTGTCGTATTCAACGCCCTTACGAAGGCCGGACTTTTCCAGTACACGCTCGAGAATCAGCTCACCCCAGTTGCCCTGGATTTTCTTGTCACCCTTCAGTGCGCGGGTCAGATTGGCGGCTTCTTCAGTGATCTGTCGGTTCAGGTCCTGTAGTGATTTGATCTCACTGCGCAGGGCCTGACGGTCCCGGGTTTCATTGGTGTACACGTCCTCGACGCGCTTTCGAAAGTCCTGCAGCTGATCCCTGAACGGATTAAGCAGGGTATCCAGGCTGGTTCGTGTCTGCTGGCTGAAACGCTCGCTCTTCTGCTCGAAAATCTTGTTGGCAAGGTTTTCAAACTCCTGCTTCAGGGCGTCACGGTTACGCTCAAGCAGCTCCAGCTTCTCACTGGCTGACCGGCGCTCCTTATCAATTGTCACTTCCTGCTCCCGGAGCGACATGCGGGCCTCACCCAGCGCTTCGGACAGCTCTTCCGCCTTTGCCCTCAGGGTCTGACGTTCGCTTTCCACCTGCGCAAAGCGCTCTTTCCGGCTCTCCAGCTCCGACTCAAGCCCGGCCAGTCGGTTCTCGAGGCTTGCGGCATGCTGCCTCCAATGTTCGACGTCCTGCTCAAGTCGACCATTCCTGCCCCGAAGCCCTTTCAGAACGACCAGAAGAATCAAAACAACCATCAGCGCCGCCATCAGATCAGGACGGGACAACATCTGTTCCATGATGGCTTCAGGCACCTGGCAATACTCCCATTAAAACTCTTTTCAGATGAATGATCGGTACGATTCTGCTTGAACACAGTCTAACCCACGCAGGGAACCTTTTGCCCGGCGCACCGTCAAGTTGACTGGTGCTGCCAGTAAGGACCACGACTGTTTGGCAATAATTCGAAGCCCGGGCATCTAGCTCTGGACGCCCAACGTAATATCGTCTAAAAGGGTAAAATGTTCACCCGCCAAGTGGTTATTACCCTTTGGTAACCGTATGACGGGCACGGACGGGATCAGAAATGGATAACAGATCATGCTGAAAGAATTGTGGCGAAAGCTGGGGGCGGAGTTTCTCCACGATGACGGCTCCAGTCAGGACAGCCAATCCGGATTGTTCGGGACAGGCGCATCCGGCAACAAGGAAGCATTCAGAATCCTGCCGCACATTACCCACACTGGCGAGTTTCACCTCGAGCGCCTCACCAGCCTGCTTAAAACCCGGTACGGAAAGAGTTTCGGGATGCCTTCCAGCAGTGCCGAAAGCGACGAGAACATCCGGGAGCTGATCAGTTTTGCCGCCCGAATTCAGGATCAGGATGTGCAGCGCGAACTGCTGCTTTTCTACCTCAATTGCTCCCCCGTGATTCAGGAATACCTGCGTGCTGAAACCGTGCTCGGTGAAGGACATTTCCTGTCACGGTAAACACTACTGCCCCTTAACCATCTGTAAATCAACCACACAGGTTGGATGTTGTATACTTCCATTCCGTTCTTATCCGGTTTCACATGCACAGACAGTCATCACCGTTCCCACTCGGGTATGACAGGCTGCCAGCTCAGGGGTTATTCATGGGTTTGAAATGTTTTCGGGCTGGACTGCCTAAACCTTCCTTCATCGCACTCGCAGGCATCCTCACACTGACGGGATGTTCGGCAGACCGTTATTTCATGGTTCCCAAAACAGACCTCAATGAGCTTCAGGGATCCGTCAAGAGCCAGCGTGCGACTCTCGTTACCATGGAAGAGAATGCAGCGACTCGACACGAGCAAGCCGTTGCCCAGACCCGCTCATCGACTCAAACCATACTGGACGCGATCGCCACCCAGGTAGAAAAGCCCGAATGTCCGCCCGTTCAGGTCCAGAAGCAGTGCCCCGCAACAGACAACTCAAAAGGCCGCGCTGATCGCCTCAAGGGGAAAGTCATTGTCGGTGAGGTAGAGAATTTCTACCTCGCGGGCCCCGGCTTGATCTACAAAGCTCGAATCGACAGCGGCGCCGAAACTTCCTCCATCGACGCACGCAACATCACCCGGTTTGAGCGGGATGGCAGCAACTGGGTGCGGTTTGATGTACCCGTTCCCGGCGCCGACAAGTTCGTGACACTGGAGAAAGAAATCTCCCGTCGTGTCCGGGTTATCCAGGCCAGCGCGGACGAGGCTGAGCGCCGTGTTGTTGTCGAACTCCAGTTCTTTATTGGCGACCATCGGCAGGTAGCCGAGTTCACACTTGCCGACAGAACAAACCTGACCTACGAAGTCCTGATCGGCCGCAATATTCTGCGTGACGTAATGCTGGTCGATGTCGGCAAGGAGTACGCCACCGAATTGCCTGAATCCATCCGCAAAAGCAACGGGAACGAATCGTGACCACCCGCTCGCGCCTGCCGTTTTATATTGCCGTTTTTCTCCTCATCGCAGCGGGCATTTCGCTTGCTGTCTGGAGACACATTGAGCTTGGCATCCCCTGGCTGACAGGCGAGCAGCGTCCTGTCTGGATGGTCGAGGCCCGAATCGATTTTGACGCCGGCGACGGATCAGTGCTTGCCAGCCTCAACATACCCGAGCAACCCCCGGGATTCCGTATCCTTACCGAGCAGGCTGCATCACCTGGCTACGGCTTCTCTATCATCTACAGCTCGGGAAGCCGCCGGGCGGAATGGAGCAAGCGGGAAGTCTCCGGACCGCAGACACTGTACTTCAAAGCCCAGTTTATTCCGGACGCTAACGCTCAACCGGAAATTCCCGTGCGGGAACCGAAAACACCGAGGACCTTTTGGGAGGAACCCGAAGCCACAGCCGTTCAGGAAATACTGGACCAGGCCAGGGCCCGTTCGAGTACTCCAGAAAGCATGACCCGAGAGCTTATCCGGCTGATGCAGCCCGACACCCGCACCCAGAACACCACCCTGCTGGTCTCGGAAGAGAACTACCTGGACCTTCTGGTCGATATGCTCAACCATAGCGGTATCGCTGCCAGGATAGCCGACGGCCTCAGGCTTGAGGATGCGCGCAGGCGGCAACAGCTGATGCCCTACCTGCAAATCTACAATGGCAAACAGTGGCTCACCTTCAACCCGAAAACCGCTGAACAGGGCGTACCTGACGATCTGTTGCTCTGGCGCCAGGGCTCTGCTTCTTTGCTGGATGTCGTGGGCGGGGAAAACTCCGAAGTGAGCTTCTCCATGCTCCGGCAAACTGTCCCGGCCCTGCAACTGGCGACCATGGAATCCGCCTCCAACGGCCTCGGTTTCCTGAGCTTCTATGAGCTGCCCATTGAAGAACAAAGCATGTTCCGGATGCTGCTGTTGCTGCCACTCGGTGCACTCATGGTGGCCTTCATGCGGATCGTCATCGGCATCCGTACCTCTGGCACTTTCATGCCCGTGCTCATCGCCGTGGCCTTCGTCCAGACAACTCTGGTGCCCGGGCTGATTGCTTTCCTGTCGGTTGTCGCCATAGGTCTGCTCATGCGCGGTTATCTGTCCAGTCTCAACCTGTTGCTGGTATCTCGAATATCCGCCCTGATCATTCTGGTTATTTTCATCACCGCGGGCTTGAGCATTATCGGTTACCAGATGGGATTCAACACTGGCATGACGGTCACTTTCTTCCCGATGGTTATTATTGCCTGGACGATCGAGCGCATGTCCATCCTCTGGGAGGAAGAAGGCGCCCACGAGGTCATGGTTCAGGGTGCCGGCAGCCTGTTCGTGGCCATCTGCGCCTATCTGCTGATGAGCGCGCCTCTGGCTGGCCATCTGACCTTCAACTTCCCGGAGCTGCACCTCGTGATCCTCGGGCTGATCCTGTTGATGGGCCAATACACCGGCTACAAGCTCAGCGAGCTACGACGGTTCACGCCAATGAAGGCGTACGACTGATATGGATTGGATTTCACCGCGATCTCTCAAGAGGCTCGGGATGCTCAATATGAACCGGAGAAATGTCGACTACATTTCCCGGTACAATGAGCGCTCGTCGTACCCTCTGGTGGACAACAAGCTGAAGACCAAGCTGGTGGTTGCCGAATACGGGGTAAAAACGCCCAAGCTGCTTCAGATTGTCCGCCAACAGCATGAAATATCCCACTTCCGGGAGATGGCTGAAGACCTTGAGGGCTTTGCGATAAAACCGGCGAAGGGGTCTGGCGGCAAAGGCATTACGGTGATTACCGGGCGCGATGGTGATGATTACATCAAGGCTTCCGGTTCCCGTGTCGATTCTTCATTCCTTGAGCGTCACCTGACCAATATTCTGGCCGGTCTCTACTCTCTTGCAGGCACTCCGGACGTTGCGATTGTCGAGAACCTGGTGGAATCCGCTCCTTCACTGGCAAAGTATTCGCATCAGGGTGTGCCCGACATCCGTATTGTGGTGTTTCAGGGTTACCCGGTGATGGCCATGCTGAGACTGGCGACAACCGCATCGGACGGTAAAGCCAACCTGCATCAGGGAGCCGTCGGCGTCGGTCTTGATATCGGGTCTGGTCGAAGTCTGAACGCAGTTCAGTTCAACCGTCCCATTACACTTCACCCGGATACCGGTCTTGCTCTGGAAAACATCCAGATTGAAGCCTGGGACGAGATGCTGGAAATGGCCTCTCGTTGCTACGAAGCTACCGGACTCGGCTACATGGGGGTTGATCTGGTGGTCGACGCCAACGAAGGGCCGTTACTACTGGAGCTGAACGCACGCCCCGGACTCGCCATTCAGATGGCAAACGGTCGGGGGCTGCTGCCCCGCCTGCGAGCCATCGAAGCGCTGAAACGCCCGCACTTCACACCACTGGAGCGTTCCCGTTTCGCCATGGACACGTTCGCCAGTTTCTGAGTGCTTCCAGACATAAAAAAACCGGGGCCAAGGCCCCGGCTTTTTATTTTCACAGCGCTCTTAGGTGAGCTCGCCCCTGGCAATCAGGAGTTGCCGCTCGTGACTGAGGCCTTTCAGAAGCCCCCACGTCATGATCAGCAGAACCACCGTAAAGGGCAGGCCAGCACTGATTGCTGTCGCCTGAATCGCGCCAAGTGCATCTTCACCGCCCCCAAAGATCAAGGCCGCAGCAATGGCACCCTCAGCAACTACCCAGAACACACGCTGAGCGGTCGGAGCGTCGGTCTTGCCGCCGGCTGTGATGCTGTCGATAACCAGCGAGCCGGAATCCGAAGATGTTACGAAGAACACCAGCACCAGAATAATGCCCACGAATGACAGGATCCCGGTCAACGGCAGATTTGCAAACATCTGGAAGGTTGCAAGAGACACTTCAGTCAAGCCGTTCTCTGCCAGCTCACCAACACCCTGCTGGATCTGTTCGATAGCAGCGCCACCGAAAGCACTCATCCAGACAACCGTGATAACGGTCGGAACAATCAGCACTGCAGTCACAAATTCACGAACAGTACGTCCCTTGGAAACACGGGCAATAAACATACCTACGAACGGTGACCAGGAAATCCACCAGGCCCAGTAGAACACAGTCCAGCCCTGGAACCAGGCTTCGTCTTCACGACCAAACGGGTTACTGAGCTGCACAGCGTTACCAACATAGTTGGAAGAGGTAACCCACAGGGTCTCCAGAATGGTCATAGTTGGGCCGGCAAAGATAACGAACAACAGCAAGACGGCGGCAACGCCCATGTTGATGTTACTCAGGACCTTCACCCCACCGTCGAGGCCCCTGAGCACTGAGATCAGCGCCAGTGCTGTAACCCCGACAATGATCGCCATCTGGACATTGATTCCAGCGCCGATGCCAAACAGGTAATTGAGGCCGGAAGCTGCCTGCTGGGCACCAAAACCGAGGGAGGTCGCAAGACCAAAGATGGTGGCTACAACCGCCAGAACGTCGATAATGTGGCCAGGCCAGCCCCACACTTTATCTCTCAGCAGAGGGAAGAAAGCAGAGCGGATGGTCAGCGGCATGTTTTTGTTAAACGCAAAAAATGCCAGGGAGAGCGCTACGATTGCATAGATGCCCCAGGGGTGCAGACCCCAGTGGTACATAGTCGCGCCCATCGCAAGATTGCGGGCTTCATTCGTACCCGCCTCTACGTTCAGTGGTGTCTCATACCATCCTGTGTAGTAAGCCACCGGCTCGGCAACGGCCCAGAACATGAGACCAATACCCATGCCAGCCGCGAAAAGCATGCAGAACCACGAAATTGTAGAGAACTCAGGTTTGCAATCCTGGCCGCCTATACGGATCTTGCCCATTGGCAGGAAGATCAACGCCAGGCACACAACCACGAAAATATTGGCACTGATCAGGAAAAACCAGTCAAACGTCGCGATAATGTCCCACTTTGTTCCATCGAGAAGCTCCTTCGCTTCCCCTGGGAACATCAGGGTTCCTATCACGAACGCAAAAACCAGTATCGCCGTAATCGGAAATACCGGTGCGTGGAGATCCAGCCCGAACGGTGTGATATTGTCCTGGCCGGCCACGTAGTCCGTCGAATATTCGTCTTTAACTACCTCGCCCACGTTATGGCGCCTCCTGAGTTGGTAAGTCGTTTATTCAGAATCGGAGTTCAAACATTACAAGAGCGTTATCATAATGTTTTGAGTTCAAAACATCAAAACTACAATTATTACCGCCGCCTTGATATTTATCATAGACCATGATCGACAACGGACCAGCCAAAGTCCGGACCAATCGCGGCAGAACTCCGCTTCGTAGGACTAAACTCTTCTTTATCCGGTGAGCCGGTCGAGCCGGTTTCGTGAGACAACCAGAGGATTCCATGGAAAAAACCAAGACCTTTCCGCTTCGCTATTCGGCCTACGCGCTCAGTATCATCGGCTTTTTCGTCTCTTTTGGACTGGTCATGTTCGCAGACGTAAGTTTGGCGTTTCCGCTGATCTTTGGTGCCTTCGCAGCCCTTGGCACCTACGACCTGCTGCAAAGACGGCACACGGTCAGCCGGAATTACCCGATCCTGGCCAACTTCCGGTACCTGCTCGAATCCGTCGGGCCAGAAATCCGCCAGTATTTTATCCAGTCAGACACCGAGGAGCGCCCCTTCTCTCGGGAGCAGCGCACGATCGTCTATCAGCGAGCCAAGAATGTCCTCGACAAACGCCCTTTTGGCTCCCAACTCGGAATGTATGACGAGGGATTCGAGTGGATGAACCATTCACTCGCTCCCACCCGCCTCGACAGCAGTGACTTCCGGATTCTGATCGGCAGGAACTGTGATAAACCCTACAACGCCAGTGTGTTCAATATTTCCGCAATGAGCTTTGGCTCGCTTTCCGCCAACGCCATCCTGAGCCTGAATACCGGGGCCAGAATGGGCGGTTTCTATCATGACACCGGAGAAGGCTCCATCTCCCGATACCACCGACAGCCAGGTGGCGATCTGGTCTGGGAGATCGGCTCAGGGTACTTCGGCTGTCGCCACAAAGACGGTTCGTTCAACGAAGATATGTTTCGGCAGAACGCCACGATTGAACAGGTCAAAATGATAGAACTCAAACTATCTCAGGGTGCGAAACCGGGCCACGGCGGAATTTTGCCGGGTGCCAAGGTGACTCCCGAGATCGCCGAAGCCCGGGGCGTTTCGGTGGGTGAGGATTGCGTTTCTCCCGCCAGTCATTCGGCGTTCTCAACCCCCATCGAGATGCTTGAGTTCATTGACCGTCTGCGTGAACTGTCTGGCGGCAAGCCCGTCGGCTTCAAGCTTGCCATTGGCCACCCCTGGGAGTGGTTCGCCATCGTCAAAGCCATGCTGGAAACCGGTCGAAAACCTGATTTCATCGTCGTCGACGGAGGTGAAGGCGGCACAGGAGCCGCTCCACTGGAGTTTATCAACCGCCTTGGCATGCCCATGACTGAGGCACTTCTGCTGGTTCACAACACACTGGTCGGCACCCATTTGCGGGAAGACATCGCCATTGGCGCAGCGGGCAAGATCACCTCGGCCTTCAACATAGCCCGAACCCTGGCCCTTGGTGCGGACTGGTGCAACGCGGCCCGTGGCTACATGTTCTCCCTGGGCTGCATACAGGCGCTCAGCTGCCACACAGGGCGCTGTCCGAGCGGCGTGGCCACCCAGGACCCCAGGCGCGGCAACAAGCTCGACGTAGAGCTCAAGAGCCGGCGGGTGTACAACTACCATAAGAATACTCTGGACGCGCTGCAAAACCTGCTTGAGGCTTCCGGGCTCAAGCATCCATCCGAGCTTGGTCCGGAACACGTTGTCCGGCGGGTGTCTAAAACCGAAGTTCACTCTTACATGGACCTTTTCCCGTTCCTAGAACCGGGGGCCCTGCTGGAGGGAAAAACAGACCTGACTGTGTTCGATAAGTACTGGGAATCAGCCCGGGCGGATACCTTCGAACCACCGGAATTCATCCTCAAACTTCGGGAGACCAAGCTACGCTAAAAATTGCGATCAAAATCGCCGTCGGATGTTTATTTTTTCCATGGGCTCGTGTAGACTTCGCTCCCGCTAAGCCACTGAGAATACTCTCAAGTTTCGATGTGGCAAAGAGCGAATCGGGGCGTAGCGCAGCTTGGTAGCGCACTTGCATGGGGTGCAAGGGGTCGTAGGTTCAAATCCTACCGTCCCGACCAATTAGATCAAATACTTAGCCCGACCTCGAAACAGCTGGGCTTTGTTGTTTCTGGAAAACAGCCTGTCTTGTCACCGTTTGGTCACCGTTTCTCAAACCCTTGGAAATCTCGTCACCACTCGGTCACCGTTTTGCGTGCTTTGCAAACATCCCTTTTGTCAGGAACGGCTCCACCAATCGGCCGAAGTCTTCACCGCCCATCTTCTCAAAATCCCGCTCTAATTGCCTGCGGCGAATGCGCTCTTGCTTCAACTGCTCCTGCAACACCTGATTGTGAAGAAATAACAACCCCGCCAGATCGCTCACACTCAAAGATTCATGCTCTGCCCTAGCCAGGACACCCTTCAATTCAGAGCATTGCTCACGAAGCTCCTGCGGACTCTCCCCGATGCCAAAATCTGACATGGTTAATTCATCCAGATATTTCAGCATCTTAGCCCAACACACCTGGGCATCGCCGAGCAGGCGTAGAGCGTCCTTTTTTGCGGATTCACCATCCACGCTCCCTGACCGTATATCCCGCTGAAGAATGTGGCAGTCCGATTCAAACCGCTTTTGCTGATCCTGAAGACACGAAACCAATCCCATAACAGCACTCCTTTCTTGTTGTGTTCTAAAAACATTACCAACAGAAAGTCGCATGGCCCTGCACGAGTTGTGGCGAATAATGGCAATCGTACCAACACCGAATTCCAGGCGCTGGCACGCGGCTGATTTCCGGCAAATATTATGAATGAAAATAGGAGTGGTGTTATGAAAGTGCTGAGACTCGCAGAGGTAATCGAGAAAACCGGCCTGGCAAGATCAACGATTTACAAGTACGCCGATTTGGGCAGGTTCCCCAGACCCATACCGCTAGGTGGCACATCGGTAGGCTGGATCGACTCCGAGATACATGAGTGGTTGCAGGAAAAGCAGGTCGAGCGTGATATGCGGCATGGGCCATCTAGGGGGTGGGGACTTTAAATATTACTGAGAATTCTCTGGACGGTAGTAGCCGTGTGTAGACCCAAAATGAGCCCCTCGGCTAATGTTGAGCTACCGTAATACACACTTTTTGTACGACCTACCTTCCCGCAGTAAAGTTACCGGCATTCTAGACATAATGTTTGACCTGCCCGCCCTCAACGATCGTGGGTTATTGTTGGGAATCGGCAAACAATCCCTGAACATTGCCACATTGAGGAGGGCAGGTCATAACCAAGTTTAACGCTGAATCCACTTCAATTCACACCGTTGGTGCGCCCGTTGAACCGGAGCAAGTGCCAGTTCATACCGCTTATGTTGGCCGGGATGTCCATAAAGAGACCATTGTAATCTCGATTGCTGAGCCTGGGCGGCGGGAGCCGGGTTACGAAGGTGAGATCGCCAATACCCCCAAGCGGGTGGAACGCAAGATTCAGCAACTCAGCGAGCGGTACGGCGGTGGCCTGCTGCAATTTGTCTATGAGGCCGGACCCTGCGGCTATGGTCGGTATCGTCAATTGTTGGCCAGTGGTCATCACGTCCAGGTAGTGGCGCCTTCGCGAATTCCGAAGGCCCCGGTGAGCGGATCAAGACGGATCGGCGTGAAGCCGTCAAACTGGCGCGCCTGGCACGCAGTAGCGACCTGACGCCGGCCTGGGTTCCAGATACCGAGCAGAAAGCCATGCGGGATCTGACCCGGGCGCGTGACGACATGAAGACTCAGGAGCGTAAAGCGCGCCAGCAGCTGAACGCCTTTGTGCTGCGCCACGGTCACCATTGGTCGAAGGGCCGTAGCCATGACACTTAAACTGGCCGACAAATGGGGGGGGGGCGCATCAAGACAATCAGGAAGCTAAGCTGGTCGTGAAAAACACCTAGTTTTATGGCAGGGAGCAGTGAACTGATGAACAGGACTGTTGCTCAACCGTCCTCCACAACATTTGAAAGCAGCTCTACGACGAAACCCCGGGGCAGTTACAGCGCCGATACGTCCCGTGCTAGGGCAGGCGCCGGGGCGGCAGCGATCGAACGGCATATCAGCTCGGACATAGCATATGCCAATTGTTTACTGTCCCAGTTCCCCTCGTTGGAGAACCATTTCGGCACCCAGTTGACCGCCCCGAAAATGGCGAAGATGGCGAGTTTGGGATCACAGGCAATGATGCTGCCGTCGGCCATGCCCTCACATACTAGCTCACGCAGTTCCGCCTCGAACCGATCGCGCTTCGCAACGATAGGTGCCCGCTGCTTAGGCTGCAAGGCCTGTTCCTCGGCCAGAATGACGCAGCGACTCAGTTCGCTAAGCGTCGACTCCAAATAACCGCGTATGGTCAGTTGCAGCTTTTCAAAGCCCGTACCAGGGTGAAGTTTAGCTTTCTCGAGGCTCTCGAAAGCGACCTCCAATACGTGTTCAAAGGCGGCAGCCAACAGAGACTGCTTGTTCGGAAAATAATAATAGAGCGAGGCTTTAGTCACCCCAAGGCTCTTACCGATATCTTCCATGGATGTGCCGTGAAAGCCCCTTTGATTGAAGGCGTTCACTGCCTCGCGAAGCAAAGCATCACGCTTAGCTTTATACAATTGATCTCGGCTGGGAATAACATCCTTCCAGATAGACACAATTCAAAATTCCCTTAATGTGTAACTCTTGCGGACGCGACGCCTCGCGACGACTAACTGATGAGTAAGTTTATCAAATTATGGGTCGAAATGCTAAAGCTCTTCTGATTTGGCAATATCTGGGCGAACTCACGGCTGGAGCTGACGCGTGGGCATCACACATATTTCCTGCAAGTTCACGTTCGCCGGCTGGGCAAAACCGAATACCAGCAAACGGGCAATGTCCTCCGCGCTCAAGGCCTGCAGCTCGTCACGTCGCTGCTTCAACTCGCCCTCAGCGAAGCCATGACCCCAATTGGTATACACAGCACCAGGCTCGATCAGTGACACGCGTATACCTTCGTTTCCAAGTTCCTTACGCAAGGCATCGTGGAAACCCACCACCGCGAACTTGCTCGCACTGTATACAGCCAAATCCTCCACTCCACGCCTCCCGGCAACACTGGCGACGCTGCTGATCATCGCCCCAGAACGACCTCGAAGCAGAGGAATAGCCTCTTGCGTACAGTTGAAAACTCCGAACACATTGGCCTCGAAAGTACGCTGCCAATCCGCAGGGTCGCTCTCGGCGAAAGGCCCGGCATAACCTACACCTGCGTTGTTGAACAACAGGTCCACCCCCCCGTGGCGCTCTTTCGCGAAGGAAAACAGGCGTGCGACCTGCCCCCTGTCGCCCACGTCAGCAACCATCACGCTCGCCCGCTCGCCCAGTTCATCTGCCAGTGCATTGAGCTTATCGACGCTGCGAGCACTGAGCACCACGTTCATGCCCTCTGCAATCAGCGCTCTTGCCGCGGCTGCCCCTATACCACTCGAAGCACCGGTGACAACCGCCGTCAAATCGCTTAAATCACGTAGTTGCATACCACTCTCCGGCTCAGGTATCTGATGCCTTACCACCAAGGTAAAGCTCCGTTAGGGTGCCCTCGTAGGCTTCGGCAGCAAAGGCGAACGTCTCCGCCAGCGTAGGGTGTGGGTGCACCGTCAAGCCGATTTCCGCCGGTTCCAGGCCCAGCTCGATTGCTAGTGTAGCCTCAGCTATCAGGTCTCCGGCACTGGGGCCGACGATACCTGCGCCGATGAGCACCCCACTGGCGGGGTCCACCAGAATTTTGGTCAGTCCCGCTCCCGCACCCATCGTTTGCGCTCTGCCGCTGGCCATCCATGGGAAGCTAGCCTTCTCGTAGCGACGGTTCTCCCGCTGTGCCTGAATCTCAGTCAGCCCCACCCAGGCCACTTCCGGATCAGTGTAAATCACCGACGGAATCACCTTCACTTCATTGGCTACTGGTAGACCCGCTGCCACTTCAGCGGCCACCTTGCCTTCATGCGTGGCTTTATGGGCCAGCATGGGCCCACCGGCCAGATCACCGATGGCGAACACATGGGCCACATTGGTACGCTGAAACTCATCAACTGCGATAAAACCCTGGTTGTTCACTCGAACACCGGCTTTGTCGGCATCCAGCAGGCTGCCATTAGGTAGGCGACCGGCTGCACACAACAATTTGTCAAAAATCTCCGGCGAGCGGTCACCTTCGAAGCTCACCTTCAAACCACCTGCCTGTGACTGCACGCTAGCCACGCGAGTGCCGGTGTACAATGCCTCGTAGCGCTGCTCCAGCTCCTTTCGCAGCGGTTCCACCAGATCACGATCACAATCCGGCAGCAGGCCCTCAGCCTGTTCCACAACAGTGACTCGGGATCCCAATGCCGCATACACCGACGCAATTTCCAGGCCGATGAAGCCGCCCCCGAGGACCAATAGACGCTTCGGGATATCCTCCAGCTCCAACGCAGCGGTGGAGTCGAGAATGCGCGAATCCTCGGGCAGGAATGGCAAACGTGCCGGGCGTGAACCGGCGGCGATAATTGCTTTGCTGAAATGCAGTTCTCGCCTACCATCTTTGGAATGCACGACGAGACTGTCGGGGCCGGTAAATCGACCCTCGCCCCGCAGCACCCGCACTCCTCGTTGGCGCGCTAACCCCGCCAGACCCTGAGTGAGCTTGCTTACCACCGACTCCTTCCAGCCACGCAACTTATCCAAGGACAATTCCGGCTCGCCAAAGTCGATGCCCTGCGTAGTCAGGCCTCGGGCCTGATCCATGATGTGGGCAGTGTGCAGCAATGCCTTGGAGGGGATACAGCCGACGTTCAGGCAAACGCCACCAAGCGTGGCGTCACGTTCAACCAGCACTACGTCCAGCCCGAGATCCGCCGCGCGGAAAGCTGCCGTATAGCCACCCGGTCCGCCACCCAGCACCAGCAGGTGTACCTGTTCCGGCTTGCTTTGTTCGCTATTACTCATAGATTCCACTTAGCCTAGGTAGGCGCCAGCTACGCCGTCGCCTTTTAATTGGTCACTCTCTCCTGACTGAACTACCTCGCCCTGGCGAAGCACATAACCCTGGTCCGCCACCTTGAGGGCAAGACTCGCCATCTGCTCACTGAGCACAACGGTGCGTCCACCTTCGTCACAGTATCCACGGATAAATTCGTAGATCTGACTGACAATGATCGGCGCTAGGCCCAGAGAGGGCTCATCCAGTAACACCAGCCGTGGCTCATGTAAAGTAGCCATGGACAGGATCAACATTTGCTGCTGCCCTCCGCTGAGGGTGCCGGCCTTCAAACGGCGACGCTCGGCGAGGATGGGGAAATTGGCATAAACCTGATCCACAGCGCGCTTGAAATCACCGCTCGGATGCCGAAAGTGCCAGGCAGTAACCAGGTTTTCCTCCACCGTGTGCTGATGGAACAGCCGCCGCCCCTCGAGGGCATGGGCGATACCCAGACGCGCCCGTTCATGAGGCTCTAGCGCGCCGATGTCGTAACCGTCCAGCAGGATCTGGCCAGCCTTGGGCTTAACCAGCCCGGAGACGGCTTTTAGTAGCGAGGACTTGCCGGCGCCATTGGCTCCAATCAGCGCGGTGATAGTCCCGGATGCAGCGCTTAGGTCAACGCACTTCACCGCGTCAATGGCGCCGTAGCTCACCGAAATATCGCGCAGCTCAAGCATGATTCGTTTCCTCCTTGCCTAGATAAGCCTCGATCACAGCGGGATCGTTACGCATGCCCGCCATGTCGCCGCGATAGATTTCTTGTCCCGCGTCGAAGGTCACCACTTCATCAACCAGCTCCTCAAGGAAGTCCATGTGGTGGTCAATTAGCATCACACCCACCCCGTGATCACGCGCCATCCGAACCAATGCCATCAGCCGTTCAGCCTCGGTATCAGACAGACCTGCCGCTGGCTCATCGAGCAACAGCAGTTCGGGGTCGGAGGCCAATGCTCGGGCCACTTCCACCAGACGCTGAATCCCGTAGGGCAGGTCCCCGACCGGATCATCGGCATAAGCGCTTAAGCCGGCTGCCTCCATAAGCCCTTGAGTGCAGGCGAGGAAACGCCCCTCTTCACGTTGCGCCCCGGCGCTATTAACCGAGGCCGCGAAAGCACCGTGAGCATACAGCCGGTGCGCACCCATGAGAATATTTTCCCGAACACTAAAACTCGGCACATTTCGAGGATCCTGGAAAGTGCGAGTAACACCCGCCCGGGCCACCCGATGAGCCGGCCAGCCAGAGATCTTTTCGCCCTTGAAGTAGACATCACCAACGGTAGGGGTATACATTCCGCTGATGACGTTTACCAAGGTGCTCTTGCCCGAGCCATTGGGGCCCACCAAGCCTGTCACCGTGCCGCGACGTACTGTCAGGCTGACCCCATCTAAAGCGCGCAAACCCGAGAAGCTCATGACAACGTCACACACCTCCACTAGCGCCTGCCCGCTCCCGCTTCGTTGGCTCAGAACCGAATCAAGCTCCAGCTCCTGACCACTTAGCTGATCATGCTTACTGTAGCGAGTTTGGGTACCCAGCAAACCGGCCAAGCCCCGGGGCAAGACGGTGAACGAGAACACCAAAATCAACCCGTAGACGATATACTGATAATCACTGAAGGCCTGCAATTGCTGGGGCAGATATGTGAACAGCCCTGCACCCAGCACCTGACCGACAAGGGATCCCAGTCCACCCACCACCGCCATGACCAATATCTCCACCGAGCGCATCAACGTGAAACTTTCGGGGGTAATGTAACCTACAAGGAAAGCATAGAAACCCGCCGCCAGACCGGCGATGCCACCGCTCAGTGCATAGGCGAAGCGCTTTGTGCCGCCTGAGGAGATTCCCAAGCTGCCGGCGGCGATCTCGCTCACATGGATGGCATAGAATGCCCGCCCGAAGTGACTCTTGATAAAATTGCGCAGCATTATCATCATTCCGATCAAACTAACCAACATGATGCGGAAGTACCACTCCGGGCTGACCCTCCAACCAAACACCTCCAATGTGCCGAGCCCGGGTGACGGAATGCCGCGCATGCCCATCACCCCGCCGGTCATACCGCGCCATTCTCGAACCAACTCATAAACAATCAGACCGAAAGCAAGAGACATCATTGCCAGATAGAACTCGCGTACCCGCCCCGAGGGTATGGCCAATACATAGCCCACCGCCGCCGAAATCAATACCGATGCCACGACAGCCACAGGAAAAGTCAGACCATAGTCCTTCAGGAGAATCGCGGCCGCGTATGATCCAATGGCGAGAAACCCCGCGTGCCCCAGGGATATCTGACCAGCAACTCCAGTGAGCACGTTGATGCTTTGGGCTAGCATGATGTTGACTATCAAGAAGCACCACATCTGTACTGTGCCTTGATCCGCGAAGCTCGCGCCAGCCGCAGCAGCAATACACACCCCCCCCACTAGCCAGGGGCTGCTGATCGCTTTGCCGAGCATATGCAGTGGATTCATACTTTCACCATTTCCTTTTTACCTAATAGCCCCTGGGGTCGCACAGCCAGTACAGCGACCAGCAGGACGAAGGCGACGGTCTGCGCTGCCGCTGGAGAGTAGTAACCGGCTATCAGCTTCTCCAGCACACCCAGGCCCAGTCCGGCTATTAATGCACCTACGGCGCTACCCATCCCGCCCACGACGGCCGCGACAAAAGCGAGTATCAGCAGGTGCAAGCCAAAGCCCGGGTCCACGGTGCCGGAAATCTGGCTAACCAAGATACCGGCCACACCGGCGAGAAGACCGCTGACTGCGAAAGACAACAGCACCACCTTGCGCACGGGGATGCCCATCAGAGAGGCAAGTTCCCGGTCATGAGCCACCGCCCGTACGCCGTATCCCCAAGTGGAACGGCGCAGAAAAAGCTCCATTAGCCCGACGATGACGACGGAGATTACGAACACAGCGATGTACTGCACTGAAACCCAGGCACCGAAGATCTGGAGAGTGGCAGAACTGCTGAACAAAACGTCTGGGAAAGCCACCGCCTGAGTACCGAATACCAAACTGGCCAGACCTTGCAGGAACACACCCACACCCAGAGTCGAAACCACCCAACCCATGCTGCCGCCAGCCTTGAGCAACGGGCGTATTGCCACCATCTCAGTTACTATCAACACTAGGCAGGTTGCCGCCAGGGCAATCAGCACTGCTAACAGCAAGTTCACGCCGTAGCCAATCAGCACCGCAGTGAGCATAGCTCCTATCATCAACACCGAGCCCTGACCGAAATTCAGTACCCGTGTAGTCCAGAAGGTAAGATTCAACCCCAACGCAATCAACGCATATACCGCGCCCACGCTAAGGCCAGCGAAAACCATTTGCAGGAAGAAAACCATGGTCTTAATGCTCTCTGCCAAGAAGATTCGGGCGGACCCATAGGGCCCGCCATGCATCACTGAACCCTGGCGACTACTGCTCGCTCACCGGTACCAGCGCGAACTTGTCACCATTCTTGACGTATTCGAAGACCTCGAGGCCGTCCGCCTCGATGGCGTGGTGACGATCTTCGGAGAAGTTGTAGACAGCATTGACCCCTTCGTATCCCCGTATGGACTCGATGGCCTGGTTGATGGCCTCGGGATCGGTGGAGTCAGCACGTTTGATACCCTCGAAAAGAATATTTGCCGCGTCGTAGCCGTTCGATACCGAAATCGCCATGAACAACTCCGGATTTTCCTCGTCATCACCCCACCAGCGGTCGGTGCCGTACTCGGCCTTATAGGCGTCAACGAACTTCTGGGTAGCCTCGCGCATCGGCCGTTGGCCGAAAGCACCGATCATGGTCCCCTGGACACCTTCCACCAGATCGCCGGCACCCTCCTGGAATGGCTGACCCAGTGCACCGTTGGAGGCCACCAGCGGCACAGTCATATTCAAACGGGCCATAGTCCGGCGCAGCACTGCCAGGTCACGCCCCAGACCGATGGCCGCAATAGCATCCACATCGGAACGCTTCATGCGCGCCACCTGGGCGGTCATGTCCTGAGTGCCCTGGTTGTAGCTATCGTCAGCCACCGGCGCATTACCACCGGCCGCCTCCATGGCTTCGGTGAGATATTCCAAGCCGGACACACCGTAGGCCGTGCTTTCATAAACCACACCGACCCGCTCGAACTTGTTCACCAAGTGTTCACCCATGGCCTTGGCTTCCACGTCGTTTTGCAGAGCAAAGGAGAACACATTCTTGCGCGGCGCATTACCGGTCCCGTTTGGGTAGGTCACCGTCGGCGTCTGGGCGATGGGGTTCATATAGGGCCGGCCGTCCGCCTCGGCCATATCGATCACCGCCAAGGTCGGACCGCTGCCGGCGGGTCCTATGATGCCGACAATTTCTTCATCATCGAGAATTCGACGTATGTTCTGCACTGCGCGATCTGGATTTAGCTGGTCATCCAGCAGCATTGCGAGTTCGATTTTCTTGCCGTTGATGCCGCCGTTTTCATTCCATTCCTTGATGGCGAGCTCCACTGCGCGGCGATTGCCCTCCCCAAATTCGTTGTAAGGCCCAGTCAGGGCCGAGGTCATACCGATCTTGACGGTGTCTTCTTGGGACAGCGCGGGGGTTGCGATCAATGCCGCAGCGGCTAGCCCCAGAGCGATCTTTACTAGGTTCTTTCCAGTCTTGTTGTGCCAGTTCATAGTGGTTCTCCTAACATTCTTGTTGTTGGCAACTATATGCCCCATGGTGGGGTACGACTTTATTATTGGATTTCTCTGAAAGCCTCGAGCACGTCTGAGATATCCGCCCGGGGCAAGGCTTCACTGAAGCGCTCCAGACGGTCGTAGGCGTGCCCGGGTACGCCCGTTTCCTCTCCGATGCGGCGAATCAGTGCCGACACCTGGGAGCGGTCGTAGCTGTACTCGGTATGATCGGTGCGTTGCTCCACACCCAAAGGGCGCGTCTCGCCGTCCACGTCCGCCTCGATATAGCAAGCAAGCAGACCATAGTCAGCATCGGCGATGGGCTCGACGTGGGGCATCAGCGCATTCACCTTGAGGTCATCAAAGTCGTTCATCCTCGCGACGGTTGGATGCCCGTGAACCAGCGTAGTGGCAACACAGAATTGGATACTCATCAGGCTACCCGATAGCGAACTGAAAGGGCCGACGCTGTCCATGCCCGCGTAACCCACGCAGGTGGGATTCATGCGAATGCGCACAGTAGTCGGTTCGCGCCCTGCCAGCCTTTCGCGCAGGGCCAGCGCAGCGGTTACAGGTGTCTGGTTAAGCGCGCAGACCGGATAGGGTTTAAACGTCACCTTGGGCACCGACCATTCCCGGCCCAGCTTTGTAACCAAAGCATCAACATCGCAGTCCGTGCCGGCATAAGTACGTACGAAACCGCTACGACCTTCGAAAGCTTCCGGCGCGGAGACCGAACCGGCTTCCGCTAGGCGGGCAGCGGCGAGGCCGTTGCGGCCAGCAATACCTACCTGATACCTCCACTCATCGGTGCCATCACCGAAAGATTGCAGAATACCTCCGGTGAATGACGCTGCGTTGCACAGCGCAGCGGCAGTGCGCTCAGCGTTCAAGTTCCGGAACTTCGCGACTGCAGCGGCGGCGGCAATAGTCCCGTACAAGGGCGATGCCCGCAGGCCCTTGCTGGTGGTGGTGGCCGAGTACGCCGTCTCCAACAGGCCGCCCACCTCGTAACCGGCGATCAGCGCCGGCAATAACCGTTCCACCGGACCTTCTTCCGTTTCCACCATGGCGGTGAGTAGCGGCAGTAGCACCGCACCGAAATGGGCCACACCGCATGTGTCTTCCTGGGCGCGCCCATGAAACAGGGCCGCATTGGCCAAGGCGGCGCCTGCCACGGTGGTTTTACGACCATCGCGCAGCAGGGTTGCGCCCTCTGTCCGCTCTCCGTCCATGGCCAGCACCGTCGCGGCGGCCACCGGGAAAAAGGGCGTAGCGTGTGAACCCAGGGCGATACCGTAACCGTTGAGCACGCAGGACCGAGCCTTCTCTACAACCTCTGTAGGCAATGTTTCTATATCTAGGCCGTGGACAAAGTCCGCCATAGCATTCGCCAGACTCATGGTTTTCTCCTTAGCGTTCCAATATTACTCACCACCGGCATAGGCCTCACGCAGCTTACGCTTGAGAATCTTGCCGGAGGGGTTTCGGGGCAGTGCGTCACTTAGCAGTAGCTGTTTGGGCACCTTGAAGTTTGCTAGATGCTTCCGGCAGTGAGCTTCCAACATTTCGTAGCTGAGTTCAGCGCCCTCGCGGGGCACAACTACCGCCACCACGCGCTCACCCCAGTTCTCATCGGGCAGGCCAATCACGGCGGCTTCGGCAACCTCAGGCAACTGGTAGATCACGTTTTCCACCTCGGAGGAGGCTACATTCTCTGCACCAGTGAGAATCATGTCTTTGCGCCGGTCAGTGACATAAAGAAAGCCGTCCTCATCGAGATGGCCAATGTCGCCACTACGAAACCAGTCGCCGAAGAAGCTCTCTTCAGTCTTGTCCGGGGCGTTCCAGTAGCCGCGGGTGACCTTGGGCCCACGCAGGCAGATCTCTCCCTCTGTGCTGGCTGGCAGCTCACGGCCATGCTCATCGCAGATACAGACCTCCACGTGGGCAAGCGCTCGGCCAGTGGATCCGATTTTCTCGATCTCCATACCCGGCTCCATCAGCGTGTCACCACTGCAAGTCTCAGTAAGACCGTAGCCATCAATATAACGTCCTGCGCTGAACACCCGAGTGAAGTCGCGAATGCGGCTCTCCGGTGTCTTCTCGCCCCCGCCTATGCACCAGCGAAAACTGGACAGATCGAACCGCTGCGGATTATCCACCGCCAAAATTTGGTTGAGCATCACGGGTGCGGTCCAGCCGCAAGTGAGCTGGTGGCGCTCAATGCTCAGCAGTGCTGTCTCGGCATCGAACTCCCTATGCAGACACAGAGTTCCACCCAGCCACAAGAGGGCCACCCCGGGCAGATCGAAGGCGCCGACGTGATAGAGTGGACCAACAGTAAGCAACCGATCCTCGCCAGTAAGGCCCACGGCAATCACGTGGTCCATGCACTTCCAATAGAAATTTTCGTAGCTGTGGATCACGCCCTTAGGACGGTCCGTGGTGCCGGAGGTGTACATCAGCCGAAACATCTGGTCGCTGCGACGAGGGCAAGGATCGGGGGTAGGCCAAGTAGGATCCGATAGTGTCCGGCTGTCCTTCTGAGCAGCAGTGTCCACCACCACCGTGCCATCGAAAAGGTTATGTACCGCGTCAAACTGCTCGTCTACAAACAGCAGCTTGGCGCCTGCGTCGGCGAGGATGTAGCGCACTTCTTCGCGGGCTAGGCGAAAGTTCACCGGCAGGAACACCGCCCCTAGGTAACTGGTGGCGAAGGCGATCTCGAGGAAGGCAGGGCTGTTCCTCATGAACAGCGCTACCACGTCACCCTCGCGAACGCCTCGCTGGGCGAGCAGAGCAGCCAGGCGTCGAATGCGTTTATCGAACTCGCGATAACTTACTTGGTACTCGCCGTAGATGATCGCTGTGTGATCTGGCCGCTGTCGGGCATGAAACGCGATAAAAGCGCTGAGGTTGATCACTTTGTCCACTCCTTCTTTACAAACCGGCGCGACTCTGACGATAGCGTCGAGTTGTTCCTAACCTACGGCAGCCAAATCAATAGGATTTAGGCATACCCAAGTCGTGTATTGCGATGAAGTTGAGGATCATTTCCTCAGAGACCGGCGCGAATTTGAATAACCGCGCGTCTCGCCATAGGCGCTCGACGTGGTACTCGCGTGCATATCCCATGCCGCCCATGGTCTGCATGCTGCGTTCGATGGAATGCATAGTCGCGCGGGCTGCAACCAGCTTTGCCATGTTCGCCTCGCTGCCGTAAGGCTGACCAAGATCACACTGGGCAGCCGCGCGCAAATTCATCATGCGGGCACATTCCAGCTCGGCGTGGGATTCGGCCAGCGGAAACTGCACACCCTGGTAGGCGGTCACTGGGCGATTACGGAACACCTTGCGCTCATTGCCATAGTCCACAGCCAAGCGTGTGGCTAGCTTGCCGGCACCGATCAAGCCAGCGGTGGTGACAATGCGCTCAGTGTTGAGCACCTGTAACAGCTCGCGCCAGCCACCATGCAAGGTGCCCACCAATTCGTGAGGCTCGACCCTTACATCGTCGAAGAACACAGAACTGGCGCTTAAGGTGTGAGTGCCCAACTTCTCGATCGGCGTATGGCTCAAACCCTCACGGTCGGTATCGACCATAAACATGGAGATGCCCTGGGTGGGTTTTTCTACCTCGTCGGCCTTCTGGGTACGTGCCACTACCAGCATCTTGCCGGCGGTGCTCACTCCGGTTATCCAGATTTTCTGGCCACGCAGCCGCCAACCCTCACCGTCTGCGGCAGCAAAGGTGTCCATGTTGAGTGTGTTGCTGCCGGCATCCGGCTCGGTGAGCGCCATACAGAAGTTCAGTTCACCGGCCGCGAGCTTTGGTATCAATTTAGCCTTCATTTCCTCGGTGCCAAATTGCGCCACCGAGACCCCACCGAAGATAGGGTTGATCATGAACATCTGCCCAAGCGTGCTGCCGGCACCTCCCTCGGCCAACGCCTCAACAACTAAGGCCATCTCCAGCATGCCCAGACCCGCGCCGCCGTACTTCTCGGGCAAAAGCACATTGGCGAGACCGGTCTCGCAGATTGCCTTCCAGCAATCCTTCGGAAAGGTCTTGGCCTTGTCTTGCGCTGCCCAATACTCCAGACCATAATCCTTACCCACGCGGCGGGCAGTATCAACGATCATCTGTTGTTCTTCGGTGAGTGCGAAATCCATGATTAACCTCTACGTAAAAGCGCTCGGGAGCGAAGCAATTGATGCGGCTGCTGAAGCGCGTCAATGATGCGATTGAGAAAAACCAGTGCGCCGGCGCCATCGTGCAGCCGATGATCAGCCGCCAATACCAAGCCCATTTCACGGCGCAGCTCCGGCTGACCGTTATCGTCGGGGCGGAACACCTCGCGAATGCTACCGACACCGAGGATGGCTGACTGGGGCGGGTTGATGATGGGCGTCATGTAGCTGACATTGAACATGCCGGCATTGGAGACAGTGATTGCCCCACCCTGCATGTCCTCGCGGCGGACGGAACCCTCCACCACCTGCTGTTGCAGGGAATGGGCCCGACCTGCGATTTCGTCCACGTTACAACCGGCCAAGTCCTTGATCACCGGCGCCAGCAGGCCGCGATCAGTACTCACAGCCATACCCACATCAACCTCCTGAAACTGCACAATTTGGTTGTCTAGGAAGATGCGATTGTGCTCAGGCGTAACCTCCAGTGCCCGCACCACCGCGACCAACACCATGTCATTGAGGGTTAGCTTGTCGTACCCCTCCTGAGCATTGAGCTGACCGCGCAAATCCAGTAATTCAGTAACCTCAGCTTCAGCCGCTAGGTAGAAATGCGGCACCTGTTGCTTTGCTTCGACCATGCGCCTGGCCATGGCCTGAGCCATCGCTGAAGCCGGGATGCTCTGACCGGAATCAGTGGGGGCCGTATCCGGCTGAGGCTGAACCGCCCCAGTGTTGGATGCGCCTGCCTGAGCGGCGGCGCGCACATCCTCCGCTTTGATACGACCGCGGGGCCCGCTACCTGTGAGACCCACAAGCTCCAACCCGTGCTCCCGCGCTAAGCGCCGGGCCAAGGGAGTCGCAATAACCCTTGTCTCATCGACAGCCTTTGCCACCGGTGTGTTGAGCTGCGGGTCCGCTGAAGCCTCGGCTGGAGATTCGTCCTGGACCTCCTCGTCTTGGGGCACACCTTGGCCGGGGCCAGTCCAGCGACCCACCACGGTACCTACCGGTACAGTCTCACCGACAGGTACCACGACCTCGCGCAGCTCGCCCTCAGCCTCAGCTGTGATCTCGGTGGCTACCTTGTCAGTTTCTACCACGAACAATAGGTCGCCGGGACTTACCCGATCGCCCGGTGCAATCGACCACTCCGAAATCGTACCCTCGGTCATGGTCAAACCCAGCTTGGGCATCAGAATATCGTTCAGTTCATTCATGTCTTAACGTCCGGTGAAGCTCGGCTTGCGTTTCTCAAGGAAAGCGGTCATGCCCTCATGAGCGTCTTGGGTGTCAAACACCAGACCGATCATCGCTTGCTCATGAGCCAAGGCCGCCGCCATAGGCATATCAGCACCATCGCGCAGAGCGCGCTTCATCAGCTTCAGCACCAGTGGCGATTTGTCGGCGATCTTTGCCGCCATAGCTACGGCCTCATCCAGCAGGTCAACCTGAGGCAGCACCCGGTTGGCCAAGCCTATCCGCACAGCTTCCTCGGCGTCGAAGCGCCGGCCAGAAAACATCAGTTCCCTGGCAACGCAGGCGGGCACCTGGCGAATCATGCGCTGGGTACCACCCGCACCGGGAAACACCCCCAAGCCGATCTCGGGCAGCGCCAGACTCGCGTTATCGGCCAGTAGGCGTATATCCAAACTCAGAAGCAACTCCGTCCCTCCGCCGAGAGCGTAGCCGTTTACCGCAGCGATGGTCGGCTTGTCGCTGACCTCGAATCGGCGGAACACCCGGTGGATGTCCTCGGCAAACTCCTGATAGTGGGCGATACCGTCCCTGCTCGCCATTTCCGACAAATCCCCGCCGGCCACAAAAGCCTTGTCGCCAGCACCGGTAAACACGATCACCCTCACCTCGGGATTGTTCTCGAGCTCGATGAAGGCTTGTTCCAGTTCAAGTAGCACCGGAGTGCTCAGAGAATTGTGGACCTTGGGCCTGTTGACGGTGAGCAGACCCACATGACCGCGCACCTCGCTGAGTATTGAATTATCGTTCATCGGCCTTTTTCTCCTAAGCGCAAAGTTTGCGAACGGCTGCTATTACGGCCTCCGCATCAGGTTGATATTCCTTTTCCAAGCTGGGAGCGAATGGCACCGGCACAAAGGGCGAGGCGACTCGCATAATCGGTGCATCCAGCTCATCGAAGCCGATTTGTCCGATGCGCGCAGCAATTTCTGCGCCCACGCCGAAGGCTTCTACTGCTTCATGTACAACCAGCAAACGGTGGGTTCTAGCCAGTGACTCCATCACCGCTGCCTCGTCCCAGGGCTGAATGCTCCGCAGATCCAAAACCTCTACTTCCAGCCCCTGTTCGGCAAGCTGTCCGGCTGCCCGCTCAGCTGTGTGCACGGCCGCCCCGTACGCCACCACTGTGGCATCGCGGCCGGTACGCACCAAGCGCGCCTTGCCAATACTCTCTGGTCCAGCGCCTTCGTCCAGCTCGCCCTTCATGGTGTACAGCGTCTTGTTCTCCACGAATACCACTGGGTCCGGATCGGCGATGGCTGCTCGCAACAAACCGTAGGCGTCGGCGGGATTGCTCGGACAGATGACCTTAAGCCCCGGTACATGGGCGAACCACGCTTCCAGGCACTGAGAATGCTGGGGTCCGGCGCTTATTCCGCCGCCATGTGGCGTCCGCACTACCATGGGCACCGAGGCTTGGCCACCAAACATATAGCGGGCCTTGGCGGCCTGATTGACCAGAGCGTCCATGGTCAGGGTCATGAAGTCCATGAACATGATCTCGAGCACCGGCTTGAGCCCGGAGAGAGCCGCACCTACCGCAGCATGCGCCATACTCGCCTCGGAGATCGGCGTATCCCGTACCCGATCACCGAAACGATCCTTCAGGCCACGTGTGGCACCGAAGGGTCCGCCTGCATCGGCGATGTCCTCACCGAACAGGAACACAGCTGGATCCTGTTCCAACGCATCTGCCAATGCTAGATTGATTGCCTTCCCGAACCGTATTTCCGCCATCTCAGGCAACTCCTGTCTGTGTGTACACATCCGCACGCCCGGCTTCGAAGTCCGGCGCACTGCCCTTTCGGGCACGATCCACCGCGGCATCTACCCGCGCACCCACCGCTTCCTGAAGGCTTCGCAGCTGCGCATCGGCGACGCCCGCCTTGGCAAGCCGCGGCTCTAACAGGATTAAAGGATCATGCTCACCCAGGCCTGATAACTCATCGGCATCGCGGTACTTCTGCGGGTCTCCCTCATAATGGCCGCGAAAGCGATGGGTACTGAACTCCAGTACCCGCGGGCCCTTGCCGGCACGCACGGCAACCACAGCCTGATCGCTAGCCTTGGCAACAGCTTGCACGTCACGGCCGTCCGCCTTGGCGTAGGGAATATCGAAGGCGCCAGCGAGCTTTTCCAGGGAGGCCACGAACTGTCGAGAGGTGGGGGAAAACTCCGCCCAGCCGTTGTTCTCACAGACGAAGATCAGCGGTAACTGCCAGAGGGCAGCCATGTTAAGACTCTCGTGGAGAGTACCCTCGGCCATTGCCCCGTCACCGAAGAAAGCTACCGCCAGCGCGTCGGAACCGCGCACTTGGTGTGCGAGCGCACTACCCAGGGCAATGGGAATGCTGGCACCGACTATGGCGTTCGCCCCCAGCATGCCGATGGACAGGTCCGCCACATGCATGGAGCCGCCCCGGCCCTTGCAAATACCTTCCTCCTTCGCCATCAACTCGAGGAAGAACCGCTCAACATCCACACCCTTAGCCAGTGCATGACCATGACCGCGATGGGTCGATGCCACGCTATCTTCGGGGCGCAGGACACTAGCGACGCCAGTGGCGACCGCCTCCTGACCAATGCTCAGGTGTATGAAACCGGGCACTTCGCCATCAGCGAACAGGCGACCGAGGCGAAGCTCTACCTGACGGATCAGAAACATCTGTTCATAGAGTTCAAGCAGTTTGGCGGTCTTGCGCGTCGTCACACTGTCACTCCTTGCGTTAAATGGGCTGCACACCCTAGTAAGCTTAAATTAGTATGTACGGTTAGTAATTCTACCGAACGTTTAGTAAAACATTAGGTCAGACATTTTGCGCTGTCAAGCGGGAGTCCCCCCCAAACTACAATTTTGACTAGATTTCCTGCAGCACAGCATGATTTCCATGAGATCATGGAAGCTAGATCTCCAGACAACAGCACGACCTAGGGAAAGCGTGTCTCGACAAAACATGCCTACCAAGCTAGCTCGAGAATCTCCAATATGTCCTCGTGTCGATCCACTGGACGCGGGTTGCTTCGAACCATCATATTCTGCATACCGCCCCGGGCAATAGCTTCGAAGTGCTCACGTTTTACTCCCACATCCCGCAGCCGGGTGGGCAGGCCTAGGTCCTTGATCAGCGCCGCCACCAGGTCTGCCGCCGGAACTTCAGGCTGGCCCAAAGCCTCACTGATCAAACTCTGCCGGTCGGCGTTCACCTCGTGGTTAAAGAGCAGCACACTGGGGAGCATCACACAGGAGCAGTATCCGTGTGGTACTCCGGCCACGGCGCCCAACTGATGGCCGATCCCGTGGCTTGCGCCCCAGTCCACCCGCCCCAGGCCGGTGGAGGACAACCAAACACCCAACTGACTCTGTAAGCGCGCATCTAGGTTCTCCGGTTGCCCACGGTTTATGCGCAGCGATTCATCGAGCATGCGCAGACCGTGCAGGCAGGTGGCGTCGGTAAAGGGTTGAGGCGCACGCGAGCAAATGGTCTCGACAGCATGATCGATCGCCCGCAAGCCCGTGGAGAGCCATAACCAATCGGGGGTATGTACAGTAATCGCAGCATCCAGAATCACAGCCTGACCGCCAATCTCCCGCCCAATGTAGAGATCCTTGACCTCACGCACCGGATCGGTCGCACCGCCAATTTTGCTGAATTCCGCACCGGAGAGTGTGGTGGGCACGATGATCTGGCGCAACGGCGGACTCGCTACCTCCGGCACCACCTTCGCGCCGTCCTCGCTGACCCTAACCCGGTAGCTGTCTAGCTCTTCGGAGGTTTGCAGGTCATGAGCGAGGCAGATCAGTAAAACCTTCACCGTATCGACTGGGGTGCCTCCCCCCACAGTGACGATGAGATCTGGATCCGCTTTTCGCACTGCAGCAGCAGCACACAGAACACTATCCCGAGGCACATGGGGCACGCATTCATCGAACAGACCAACAAATCGCTCGCCCAACGCGTCCTTAATACGGTCGATCTCGTCAGTTTTGCGACTCAGCGTTTGGCTAGAAACCAGAAAAACCCTGTTCGCGCCCATCCGCTCGGCTTGCTCCGCCACGGCCCGTGCCGCGGGGACACCGAACACCACCCGATCCTGGGCCAGGAACTCATATTGCCCCGTTATGCTCATTATTACTCTCCTCTTGTGCGACCCCGGAAACTTTATATGTTTGCGGCCCGGAGTTCTGAATAGCTAAATGTTTACCTTGGCTTCTCCTGCGCCTGAAACAAATCTTGAACAGGTCCGCCACCTGGTCGTAGTCGGCAACTTCAAAGATGGGCCTACCCTCAGCCCTATTGATGTCAACGATGATCTTGAAGTCCGTCATGTCCACCAAGTGCTTAATGGCTCCCGTGATATAGACGGCAATGTAGAGTTGTCAGCGGACGATCCTACCAATCGGTCCCAACCGCGGAAGCCGGACTTGATGCGTTTCTACTTAATGGTTACTTTGCTTACTGTATAGTCGGTTTCAGCCCTTTTTCCAAATCTACGAGCTGAATCGGAGCAGCCCAGGCTGCCAAAGAGGGCCTGAAATTATAGAGGCGAGCCAGTACGAACCCATGGAATGGGACGGAATAATGATAAGCAACGGTCGACCGAGGTACCCGAAAAGAACATACAAGGAACTAAGCTATGATTGAGGCCAACACACAGCTGTTCACTCCGTTCCAACTGCGGAGTGTGAAGACACGCAACCGCGTGGTCATATCGCCCATGTGCCAGTACTCAGCCGATGACGATGGTCGAGTCAACGACTGGCACCTAGTTCAACTTGGGCGTTACGCCCTCGGCGGTGCCGGCTTGGTTTTTGCCGAAGCCACTGCGGTAAGTCGTGCAGGCCGCATTACCCCCGGGGACCTGGGCATTTGGTCCGATGAACATATTCCTGGTTTACGACGGCTGGCCGAATTTCTCCGCACCCAAGGCGCCGTGGCCGGCATCCAACTCAGTCACGCCGGACGCAAGGGTAGCTCCCAACGCCCCTGGCACGGCGGCGCCCCGCTCGACCAAAACTCTTCCGGAGAGGAAAGTGCTTGGCCTACGGTATCGGCCAGCGCACTGCCCTTGCGTGACGACGCCCCGGCGCCGGAGGCCCTTGACACGACCGCAATGCAGACTCTCAAGCAAGCCTTCGTGGCTGCCGCCCAACGTGCCCTGGACGCGGGATTCGATGTAATCGAACTGCACTGTGCCCACGGTTATCTACTTCACCAATTTCTCTCCCCCCTAAGCAACAAGCGCGAGGACAGTTACGGTCGCAATCGGGAGTCACGTTGTCGCTATCCGCTAGAGGTGGTAGAGGCCTTGCGCGCAGCAATTCCTGAAGACAAGCCGTTGTTGGTGCGAATCTCCGCGGTGGACGGGCTGGAGGATGGCTGGAGCTTGGAGGACAGCTTGTATTTCGCCGGGGAGCTGAAAGCTCGAGGTGTAGATTTAATCGACTGTTCCAGCGGCGGGCTAGGCGGGGCGGCAACCGCCAGCGGCGTTCCTCGAGGGTTCGGTTTTCAAGTTCCCTACGCTGAGACTATCCGCCGACAGGCCGACATACCGACTTTGGCCGTGGGCTTGATCGTTGAGGCGCGGCAAGCTGAGATGATTCTTCGCCGAGGACAGGCGGATCTTATTGCTATCGCGCGCGAGGCCCTTAATAACCCGAACTGGGCATTGCACGCGGAGCAGGCTTTGCGCGCCGAAGCTGACTTCAATCAATGGCCTGAGCAGGTCGGCTGGTGGCTCCACAATCGCGCTCGTACACTAAAAAAACTGACCAAATCCTGGACATAATATTTTGACCTGCCCGCCCTCAACGATCGTGGGTTATTGTTGGGAATCGGCAAACAATCCCTGAACAGAGCCACATTGAGGAGGGCAGGTCAAAACATCATGTCTAGTGATTAGTAAGCCAAAAGTTGCCCGCGTCATGGGAGGACAAGACTGATGTCAGTGAATCCGAGCAAGCCAGATGGAGGAGATCGTCGCCATTTGTACCTCGTTCGTCATGGCCACGTGAACTATTTTGATGATACGGGGCGCCCCTTGGATCTGAGATCCGTACGCTTATCTGTTGATGGGGAAGCTCAGGTGGCGGCTATTGGTAACCTCCTTCAAGGAGTGACCTTTGACAAGGCCATTAGCTCAGATTATCCCAGGGCCGATCAGACACTCGAGATGATTCTTTCTGATGGGTCAGTGTCTGGTCCCATCGATTCGACCCCGGCGCTTCAGGAAGTGCGGGCGGGGCGGCTCAGCTTGATGCCTCGAAAAGCAATCGAAGCTGAAGTTTCTGGCGCTTATCAGTGGTCTCAGAATAAAGACGCCAGTTTTTTGGGAGGCGAGCGCTGGGAGGACTTCAGTGCGCGGGCTCTCGAATGGTTTCAGACGCTGCTTGCGGAGCCGAATTGGCAGAACGCCGTGATTGTTAGTCACGATGCAGTTAACAGGGTTTTGATTTCGTGGCTGGTAAACGGTGATTTGTCATCCCTGCCATTCCCCGAACAAGACTCTGCATGTATCAATATCGTTGATATAGACCGTTCACAGGGAAGTCATCCGATCACAGCCTATCTGCGCCTTCTCAATTACACCCCGTACAACCCCATGAAATCGGGAGAACGACTAACGGTTATGGAACGGATAGCTCAGTCTATGTTGCAGATGCGAATCTAATATAGGTCAGTAAGAACGAATTCCAATAAATACTATCCTGATTACGCATAAGAGTCAGGCATCTTTCTTTAGCGGCCTTTAGAACATAGGCGGTGTACGGGCTGCCACTGTCAGGAACCGCGGAAGCATGGCGTTTAGATCGTAGCGCCGAGTAAAGCGGTATTCGAACTCAGCGAGATAGCATTGGTGAGGGTGCGCAGGTACTGGCTATTCTTCGGGGACCGGATGTCAATGTATTCCCGGGGCGGTGCCCCACCAAGGCGGAGACCGGTCGGGCAGTGCCCAACTGGAACAGTCTGGCGTTGCTTGTCCAGGGCCGGCGGTGACCATCCATGATGCCGCCTTGATGAAGGCTCACGTGAGTTGGCTAACCGATTACCATGAAGCTGGCCGGGACCCGAGTTGAGCCGTCGGCGACGCGGAACCAGCCTGAGCGTAACAGAGAGGGAGTCATGCAGGGCCTGGTTGGTGAGCCGGGCGCGATGGCCGGTCTGGTACCCGGGAGTTACGCCGGTACGGATTCATCCGTAAAACTTCCTTCAACAGAGTGAGAGCAGTTCTATGAGCAATGATACCCCACCAAGAGTCTGGAAATGGGATGCGGCGAGCGGTGGCAAGTTTGCCAACATAAACCGGCCAATCCCCGGACCCACCCATGATCAAGAGCTGCCTGTCGGAAAGCACCCATTGCAACTATACTCCCTGGCTACGCCCAATGGGGTCAAAGTTACGATCATGCTGGAGGAGCTACTGTCGAAAAGCTTTGGGGGGGAGCGGAATACGATGCTTACCTAATCCGCACTATTGAAGGCGAGCAGTTCGGCAGCGGCTTTGTGAAGATCAAACCCAACTCCAAGATTCCCGCGCTTCTGGACCAGAGTGTGTCACCGTCCATCCGGGTGTTCGAATCCGGCGCCATCCTGCTTTATCTGGCGGAAAAATTTAATGCCTTTATCCCCACGGACACCGCCGAACGCGCCGAGTGTCTCTCCTGGCTCTTCTGGCAGATGGGCAGCGCACTCATGCTAGGGGGTGGCTTTGGTCATTTTTATGCCTACGCGCCTGAGAAATACGAGTACCCCATCAACCGTTTCGCCATGGAAGTGAAACGTCAGCTAGATGTGCTCGATCGTCGCCTTGCCGATAACCGCTTCATTGCCGGAAACGAATACACCATTGCCGACATGGCCATCTGGCCCTGGTACGGTGCCCTGGTCGCCAACAAAATCTACGAGGCGGCGGAATTCCTGGAAACCCACACCTATACCAATGTGCTGCGCTGGACCCATGAGATTGCTGAGCGACCGGCGGTGCAACGCGGACGCATGGACAACCGGGCCTGGCACCCGGAAGAAGCTGGATGCAGACAGGCTGAAAGCCGAGAAAATCAAAGCCAGTGTGCGCACCAAAGTGGAGCATCCGTTCCGGTACATCAAGCAGGTCTTCGGTTATAGCAAGAGCTGCTATCGCGGCCTTGCATAGAACAATAACCGGCTGCATTTACTGGCCGCGTTCAGCAACCTGCTGATTGGCGAAAATACATGCTGGCGTGGGGCCAGTGCGCCTGTTTTCCGCCAAACTGGCGGTAAACGGGCAAAAAACACACTAATAACGGGGTAATAGCGTCTGAAATTCCTGGTTTTTGCTGCTTCAAAACCATATCAGCAAAAATCTGCGGTTATTCAGACGTTCCTTAGCGAAAACCTGCTAACATCAGTTCGCAACCTACCTTTTGGAGCTTCAATGGTGTATGACCGCGCTTCGTTTGCCCCTTTTGGCTTCACCCTTATGTTTCTACCGCTTTCCACCACAGCCGATATTTTCAACATCGCCTGGGATAATGATCTGTTTACCGGTAGCGATCGCGGCTACACCAACGGGGTAGGCCTGTCGTATTTGACATCATCAGCCGAAACCTCCGACACCGGCTCTGCCCGCCTGGCAGTTGCCGCCCGGGACCATCTCTCTTTTCTTCCGGGAATTGGCTCAAACAGCCGTGACCATGCATTGAGTTTCAGCCTGCGACAGTTGATGGTAACTCCAGAGGATCTCAGCCGAACAGAGCCTCAATTCAATGATATTCCTTACGCTGGTTACCTCTCAGTGGGCGCCACGCTCTGGAGCTGGGACGCCGACAGGATAACAGGGTTTGGTGCCCAAATCGGCGTCGTTGGCCCCGAAAGCGGGGCTAAAGCCAGCCAGAAGTTGGTGCACAAAATCACCGGGAGCGAGCCCCCCAAGGGCTGGGATAATCAACTTGGGACCGATGTCGTTGGTGGTCTGACGGCGGAACATGGACGCAAACTGTGGCAGTTCGGGCAGCCCGACGACCTTGAACAACAGTTTTCAGCCGTTGGGTCCGGGATACTTTCCAGTTTTCAAACGTCTGCGTCGGCTGGCGCCGTCTGGCGAATCGGCCGCAACCTGTCGGACAATTTCATTCCGGATTATGCCGGCAGTTCCTCTACCATCGCATTGCCGGGATCTTTCAGCGACTCAAGGACCGCCTGGTCAGTCTTCGTAGGGCTGGGGGTTGAGTACATTGCCTATTCCTATCTGGAAAACAATTCCGGACCTTACCGGTTCAGTGAGAGCCCCCTTCTCGGCCAGATTGGACTCGGCGCGACCAGACAATGGGACAACCTTCAAATGGCGTTGGTTTTTCGAGCCAAAACGGGGGAAAAACAGCGTAACCAGAAGAATTTCAGCTTTGGTACGCTTTCTTTCAGTTGGGCTTTGTAGTCCCTGATCTAACCGCTAAACTTGAACATCTTTACTGATCACACCGTCTATGGCGATCTGCCAGATTAGGTCACCGATGGCATCAAGGGATTGGGTCCCGTTCGGGTCGAACCAGGTTGCAACCCAGTTGAGCGCCCCAAGGCCGATCAGGCGGAGCAAACGGCCGTCAACGTTCTTCCGGATCACGCCCTGTTCAATCATTGTTTCAAGGATACCGGCCCACAGGGACTCGTACTGATCACGCAGTTCGATGATGTCCTCGCGAGCCTCCGGGCCAAGCGCTCGCCATTCAAACAACAGCACGTAAACCGCGTCCGAATCAACCAACAGCGCCCGCAGATGCGCGTTGATACAAAGGCGCAATCGCTCCACCGGGTCATCCGAGCTGGCGTAAGCCGACCCGACCTCTGCGGTAACCAGGTCGACTCCCCGGCGCATCAGCTCGACAAGCAGCGTTTCCTTGGCGCTGTAACGATAATACAGACTCCCGGGTAGCATATTGCAGGCCTCGGCAATCTCCTTGAGCGAGGTCTTCTCGAACCCTTTCTCACGAAAAAGCCGGGCTGCGTTAGACAATACATCGGCGTGATCGCCTAGTTTGCTTGCAGGAGTAACCTGTCTGTCAACCATGGCTTAAACATCTCCTCAGCAAGCCAGTTTGTTATTCATCAGAGCGGCCACCATCTGACTCGTTGCACTGATCGTACGCCATTTCACAGGTAGCGTGCCATTTGCATTAGCAGATTCTTGACTTTTGGTTGGTTAACCAACCAAAATTCAGAAACAATGTTATTCGGAAAAAAATGACATGACAATGACCTATAAAAATCAGCTGTTTCCCAGCATTACCGCCTCTATGCTAAATGCTAACCGGGGTGCGCAGATCTGATGACGGAGTCGAACAGAGTTCAGCACAGGGACGCTGTGACGACGGCGTGGCAGTTCACCGAACAAGTTCCCCACGGCAGGGATCTGGGTATGCAGGTTGTGTCTGTGAACGGAAACCAGGTCTGCATGAGCGTGACCACACAGCCGTGGATGTTCGCCGAAGATAATACGGAAGAAATCTGCACCAGCGTGCTCTACTCGCTGGCAGACTCGGCAAGCGGACTGGCGGTATTTGCAGAGGCCCGGGAGTTGTCACCCATCGCCACGCTGGATTTACGCATGGATTACTTGCGCCCTGCCAGCGGCGAAAGTGCCCTGTTAGCGGTGGCCACCTGTCGTCATTTAACGGACGAGGTCGCGTTCATCCATTGCGACATCTTCAGTGAGGGCAATCGTGAGCTGTTAGCGACGGCAAACGCCACCTTCATGCGTAACACCCAGGGCCAGAAATTCCATGCAGGTGGACGAGGAAGGGAGGGTGCATGAGCACGATCAGCGATTCGGCACAACCCATCTCAGGCCCTACCGAAAGCGGGAAAGAATATGCCGACTGGCAGGCCCTGCTGGAGCGCACTCCCTACGCACGGCATCTTGGGCTTGAGGTTCAACGCGGCGATGCAGGTCTATTGGTTCATATGCCCTGTCGTGAGGCGCTGATTGGCAACTTTATGCTACCCGCCCTCCACGGCGGCGTGCTCGGCGCCCTGATCGAACTCACCGCGCGGGTTGCTGCGCAAAGCCAGGATACAGGCAAACGTTGCCCACGCATTCTGGATAGCCACGTTAACTACCTTCGCTCCGCGAAGGCCCGATCGACTTTCGCCAGCGCCGACATTGTTCGGCAAGGCAGGCGGACCAGCCTGGTCCGGGTGATCTGCTGGCAGAGCGATAAGAGCAAACCGATCGCCAGCGGTCAGGTCCAGTTGTTGCTCCCGACAATCGCCGTCAAACAAGAAGATCTTCATGAACAACCAGCACAACAAACCTGAACGCGACGAGTTCCAGTCGCCGGATGGCGCGGAGATCGCACTGTGGCGCTGGCCGCAATCTCAAGCGCGCCCCACGCTGCACTGGGCGCATGCAACGGGTTACCATGGCCGCTTGTATCACCCCCTCCTTGACGAACTTGCCACGAATTTCAATGTCCTGGCCTGGGACATGCGCGGGCATGGGGCCAGCGCCGGTGCGGCAAACGTTTCGACATTCCGGGGCTGGGAAACCTACTATCGCGACATGGCCGCTCTGCTGGAAAGCCTGGACGAGCCGGTCTGGCTTGCCGGACATTCCATCGGTGCGACCACCAGCATAATGGCCGCTGCCCGACGGCCAGACAAAGTGCTGGGTCTGATTCTGGCTGAGCCCGTGATCATGGATCCGGGACAGGGCCTGAAGCTTTGGCTGGCCAAGCTGTTACGCCAGTCACATCGTTTGTCACTGGCTGCCGGAGCGGCACGTCGGCGCAGGGTATTCGACTCGCACGCTGCTGCGCTGGACAACTATCGTGGCCGCGGTGGCTTCAAAGCCTGGCCCGAAGCGTGGCTGGAAGCTTACGTCCAACACGCCTTTCTGCCACAGGGCAATCAAGTTCGGCTGGCGTGTGCGCCGGAGTGGGAAAGCACCACCTTTGCCCATACCGAACACAACCCCTGGCCTGGTATTCGTCAGTTGCAGTGCCCGGTTATCGCGCTAGCTGCGGAACGCGGGTCAACCTTCTCGCCGGCGGCGCGAAAACGCCTGCAGACCCTGCTGCCTTCGGCTGACGTGAGGGTTCTTGAAGGTACGACTCATTTTCTGCCCATGGAGCAAACAAAAATCGTTCGCGATGCCATCCTGCAACTTGCTTGGTCCGGCTACCGCGAGAACTGATACCCACACCTGGATTTTGCCAATTGGGACACCTGCCATGCGCTGTATTCTGACACTGTTGATCTCGCTCCTTATTTTGTCTGGTTGTCAGCAGTCTTCGGAACCGCCCCCAGAGGCCCCCGCCCATATCCCTTGGGTGAAAACAGTGGAACTAAAGGAGGCTGGCCCAACAGCGCAGAGATTTTCAGGAACCTTGCGAGGCCGCCACGAAGTTCCTCAGGCCTTTCAGATCGCCGGTCGGGTTCAACAGCGCTTCATCGATCCCGGTCAGCGCGTGGAAAAAGGCGACTTATTGTTCAAGCTCGATACACGAGACCTTGCAGCAACGGCGGTGGGAGCCGCCGCGGATCTGAAGCGTGCTGAAGCGGCCCTGGCAATTGCCACCAATGAGCTCCAGCGCCAGCAGCAGCTCGTGGAGCGTCAGTTTGTCAGCGAACAAACCCTGCAACGCCTTGAATTAGCAGAGCGTGAGGCGCGCAGTCAGTTGGAAACGGCCTCTTCACGCAACAAGCAGGCTCAGAATGCTCTGGGGTATGCGGAACTAAAAGCCTCCAATGCAGGCGTGATTACTGAGGTCAGCGTCGAACCCGGCCAGGTTGTGGGTATCGGACAAACCCTTGCCGTTCTGGCCGCAGATCAATTGCTGGAAGTAGAGGTTTTCTTGCCAGAGGGCATTAACCCGCCTAGGCGCGGTTATCTACCGTTAGCCAATGGCAAACAGATCGCTATGAATCTGAGGGAGATTGCCGGGGCGGCCGACCCCAGAAGCAGAAGCTGGCGAGCTCGGTACAGCCTGGAGGGGCCCTACCCCTCGTCTTTAACCTTGGGTTCGGTGGTGAGTGTCCGGTTAGCACAGAAGCAAACCGAGTCCAGCCATCGCGTACCGCTGGGTGCCTTGGATGAGAGAGGTCAAACGCCGCAGGTCTGGTTGGTCTCCGACGGCACGGTGAATCCCCTTGCGGTCGAGGTTATTGATTTGGGTAAGGAGTATGCGGAGATCAAGGTCGAGATCAATGCGGGAACGTCCATCGTCGCATTGGGGACACACCTGCTGACGCGTGGCATGGCGGTGCGGGAGCTGACTCAATGAGCTTACCGAATCTTTCCGCGCTGGCAGTGCGCGAGCGTTCGGTCACTCTCTTTTTTCTTTTGGTGTCCGTTATTGCCGGATTCTATGCGTTCTCGTCCCTTGGTCGGGCGGAGGACCCTGCGTTCACCGTCCGGGCGATGGTGGTCTCTGTAATCTGGCCAGGAGCAACCCCCGAGGTGCTGCAGCGTCAGGTCGTAGATCGTCTTGAAAAGCGAATCCAGGAGGTGGCGTATACCGATACCATTGAAACAACCATTCGGCCCGGCCAAGCCACCATGCTTATCCGATTCCAGGATTCTACCCCGAGTGAAAAAGTGCCGGACCTCTTCTATCAAGTCCGCAAACGCATGTCCGATGAGAGACCCAACCTGCCCCGGGGTGTGATCGGCCCCATCGTTAACGATAATTTCTCGGATGTGTATTTCTCCCTGCTGGCGCTGACGGCACCCGGAATGCCAATGCGTGAACTGACCCGCGAGGCAGAATCGATACGGAATCGCTTGCAACGGCTGCCCGGCTTGCAAAAAGCACAGCTCTTGGCGGAGCGGCCTGAGCAGGTTTATCTCGAATTTGATCAGGACCGGCTCAACAACCTCGGTTTGTCGGCAGAAGCAGTTTTTCAGGCGATAGAGGCCAACAATCGTCTTCAGCCTCTTGGCTTTGTTGATCTTGCCGGCCCGCGGGTTTATGTTCGCAGCAACATTGATCTATCTGACATTGAGCGCCTCACCTCAGTACCTTTGCGTATCGGCGACCAGCTTATCACCGTGTCCGATCTGGCCGAGGTGAGTTTGGGTTATGAAGATCCTTTGAGCTACATCGTCCGCTCTAACGGTGAGGATGCGATCCTCCTGGGCGTCGTCATGCGTGCTGGCGAAAATGGCCTGGAGTTTGGTGAGCGGCTGCGCGAGTTTGTAAGAGCTGAACAGGGCAGACTCCCCCTGGGAATGTCAATACGGACCCTGACCGATCAGGCTGAAGCCATCACTCAGGCGGTTGATCTTTTTCAAGTCAAGTTTGTGGTAGCGCTGGCCGTTGTGATGGGAGTCAGCATACTCGCGATCGGCCTGCGTGCAGGTTTGGTGGTGGGCATTGCGATTCCCATTACTCTGGGCCTGACCTTTTTATTGATGAAAATGGCGGGCATGAACCTGGACCGAATCACCCTGGGTGCGTTGATTATCGCACTGGGCCTGTTAGTGGACGATGCGATCATCGCCATTGAAATGATGATTGTGAAAATGGAGAGGGGTTGGGACCGGGTACAGGCAGCCAGTCATGCCTGGAGCGTAACAGCAGCACCCATGCTGTTCGGAACACTGGTAACGGTGGCCGGATTTGTCCCCATCGGATTTGCCCAGTCGGGTGTGGGGGAATATACCGGCAACATCTTTTGGGTACTGGCTTTTTCGTTGTTAATTTCGTGGTTGGTGGCGGTGACCTTTACACCTTATCTGGGGGTAAAGCTCTTGCCCGATTACACCGGACACGCTGGTCAGGACCTTTACCAAAGCTCTTTTTACCAGCGCTTGCGGGGAGTGATTACAGCGTGTGTACAGTACCGGAGAACCGTCGTTTTTATCACACTGGGTTTGCTGGCGATCAGTGCTTTCGGTATGGCAACTCAGGTGCAGAAGCAATTTTTTCCCAGCTCTGATCGCCCCGAAGTTTTGATCAGCGTTTTTGCTCCGCAGGGGAGCGCTATCGCCACCACGGATCAAAGTGTCAGACGCCTCGAAGCAATCCTGATGGACATGCCAGAGGTGAAAAGCCTTTCTGCATACATCGGTGCCGGTGCACCCCGATTCTTCGTATCGGCAAACCCCGAGCAGCCGGATCCGGCATTTGCCAAGTTGATTGCCATTGGGCAGGACGTTGAAGGACGCGATCGCATCATCTCGGCGCTGGAAGCCAGAATCGCGGCAGGTGAATTTCCGGAGGCACGAGTGCGTGTAACACGTTTGCTGTATGGTCCCCCGGTGGTCTGGCCTGTCAGTTTTCGTGTGTTGGGTCCGGAATCCGATCAACTCCGAGAGATCGCGCACCAGATCCGGACTCTAATGACCGGGCATCCGAATATCGTCATGCCGCATCTCGAATGGGATGAGCGTGTGCCTACTCTCTACCTTGATATGGATCCGGAAAATCTGGGTTGGATGGGCCTGACCCCGGCAGAGGTTGCCCGGCAACTCCAGTTCCAACTTCGCGGAGTGGCCGTCACCGAGCTACGCCAGGGCATAAGGAGCGTTCAACTGATAGCGCGTAATGGCCGCAGGGAAATGATCATGCCTGGAGATCTTGAAATCAAAACCCGCGAGGGCCGCAAACTTTCCGTTCAGCAACTCGGCAAGTGGCAGGTTCGTTATGAGGACCCCGTTATAAAGCGTCACAACCGTGACCCCTTCCTGGCCGTCCAGGCTGATGTAGAAGATGCCCAGCCACCGGATGTCACCAAGGAGATCTGGAGTGCCATGACAGAACTGCGTGAGCAGTTACCGCAGGGTTATCGTATTGAAATCGGCGGTACAGTGGAGCAATCAGCCAAAGCCAACGCGTCCATCCAGACATTACAGCCGGTGATGTTGGCTTTGATGTTGATCTTCATCATGCTTCAGATGCGTTCATTTATCGGGACATTGACCGTTCTGGCCACTGCGCCTCTGGGTCTGATCGGCGCCGTGTTGGCTTTGCTGTTGTTTAACCAACCCTTTGGCTTTACTGCACTGCTGGGGCTGATTGGCCTGGGCGGAATCCTGATGAGAAATACCATGATCCTGGCGCAGCAGGTGCAGGACAACTTCAAAACAGGGATGGCTGCCCGGGAAGCCGTTGTCGAAGCGGCAGTTCAGCGTGCCCGACCCGTAATCCTCACTGCCCTGGCGGCGGTTCTGGCGTTTGTACCTCTGACTTTTGACCTGTTCTGGGGGCCGTTGGCCTATGTGCTCATAGGAGGCATAGCAGTCGGCACTCTGATTACGCTGCTGTTTGTCCCGGCGCTTTATGCCCTTTGGTTTCGCTTAAAGAAAGAAAACTGAGGAAAGTCGGAATAGTGTCAATTTTCGCAAGGTCAAAAAGGTCGGCGCAGCGCAGCACAGTACCGCACATAACCTGTTGCCGGTAAACTCTTGCTCACCCGCCCTTCTTGGCAGTGCCTCGCATCCGATTCTTGTTCATCGACTCACGGTTTCTGCTCCACGCGCTTCCTCCCCACGTCAGTCGTACTTTCTCAGTTGCGCCTCACTTCCTCCGCTCTTGCGAACTCGCGGGAGCTACTTTTAGCTCCAGCGGTGCGCCGTGCCGGGCGAGCCAAAAAAACCCCGCAGAGCGGGGCAAAGGGTGTGCGGAGACGCACATTTACAACTCAGAATTCTTGCGCGAAGTTTGACTCGTCGCTCTGAATCAGTGGCAATATCTGAAGCATCAATCTCTGAACGCGGCGAGTCCTATGAGGGTGGCGCCATCCCTATTATTGTTGACGTTGGGCAACTTACTCAGAGTCTCCCAAACACTTCCTCCGAAGTAGGCCTATTCAGAAACTGCAGCTCAGCGCCCAAGCATCTTCGCCGACTGGCCGCCAATTCCAAAATGCTGCTTGGGCATTTCGGTAATAATGATCCGGATACTTTCCACCGGCGCTCCCAACGACCGTGAAATCGCATCGGTTACCTCCCGGATCAGCATTTCCTTCTGCTCATCCGAGCGACCCTCAAGGATATTGATTTGCGCAACTGGCATGGAACCCCCTTATTCGAACCGGGCGGACACGGTACCCAGGCCCTGGTAACGAACCGTGATGTTGTCACCGGGCTCAACGGTAATCGCCGCGGTAATGCCGCCGGTCATGATGAAAGTTCCGGCCGGAATGTGTTCGCCACGCTCTGCCAGCAGGTTGGCCAACATCGCCACGCTAGAGGCCGGGTGGCCGAGAACAGCAGCGCCGGCTCCGACATCAACGACTTCGCCGTTCTTCTCGACGACCACACCTAGAGTTTTCAGGTCGACATCGGCAACGTCGGCCATCTGACCACCGGTGATGAAGCGGGTGGACGAGGCGTTGTCCGCTACCACACTTACCAGATCAAATTTGAAGTTCTCATAGCGCGAGTCGATGACTTCCACGGCGGGGATGACGAAATCCGTTGCAGCCAGAACCTGGCCGATGTGACAGCCGGGGCCTTTGAGTGGAGCCTTGGTGACAAAGGCAATCTCGGCTTCGATTTTCGGATGGATCAGTTCTTTGGTGTTGACCACCCCGCCATCGGGTACGCTGAAATAATCAGCCAAGAAGCCATAGATGGGTGTTTCAACGCCCATCTGGGCCATCTTGGCCCAGGAGGTCAGGCCCATTTTCATGCCCACGATCTTGTTGCCCCGGGCTTCCTTACGGCGGCGGATTTCCCACTGTACGTCGTAGGCATCCTCAAAGGTCATGTCAGGGAAGTCGTTGGTGACCTTGGTGATATCGTGGGCCTGAAGTTCGGCATTTTCCACGTGCTCGGCCAGGGCCAGAACCTGCTCTTGGCTCAATGTCTTGCTCATGCGTTTTGCTCCTTCTGTGCCGCCAGCAGATCCAGCGCCACATCCACGATCATGTCTTCCTGGCCGCCAACCATGCGGCGCTTGCCCAACTCAACCAAAATATCCACAGCCTTCAGACCGTACTTCTGCGCCGCCACTTCCGAATGGCGCAGGAAGCTGGAGTAAACCCCGGCATAACCCAGGGCCAGGGTTTCCCGGTCCACCCGCACCGGGCGGTCCTGCAGAGGGCGCACAATGTCATCGGCCGCATCCATCAGGGCGTACACGTCCGTGCCATGCTCCCAGCCCATCTTGTCAAAGGCCGCAATACACACTTCCAGCGGCGCGTTGCCGGCACCAGCCCCCATGCCGGCCAATGAGGCATCAATCCGGTCGCAGCCTTCCTCGACGGCAACAATGGAATTGGCCACGCCCAGGGCGAGGTTGTGGTGAGCGTGCATTCCCGTTTGGGTCTCCGGCTTGAGCACATCCTTGAGCGCCCGGAAGCGGTCGCGAATGTCGTTCATGTTCATGGCGCCGCCGGAGTCGACCACGTAGAGGCACGTAGCGCCGTAGTCTTCCATCAGCTTGGCCTGCTCTGCCAGGCCCTGTGGGGTCTGCATGTGGCTCATCATCAGGAAGCCCACGGTGTCCATGCCCAGTTTGCGGGCGTGTTCGATGTGCTGCCTGGACACATCCGCTTCGGTGCAGTGGGTGGCCACCCGAACAATCCGGGCGCCGGCGTTGTACGCGTTGTCCAGGTCGTGGACGGTGCCGATGCCGGGCAACAGCAGGGTGGCGATTTTGGCGTGTTCAATGACTTCGGACACCGCTTCGATCCACTCCAGGTCGGTGTGGGCGCCGAATCCGTAATTGAAGCTGGAGCCCTGCAGTCCGTCGCCGTGGGCCACTTCAATGGAGTCGACCTTGGCCTTGTCCAATGCACGGGCAATGTCCTGCACGTTCTTGATGGAGTACTGATGTCGGATCGCGTGGCTGCCATCCCGCAGCGTCACGTCGGAGATGTAGAGTTTCTTGCCGGGATTAAAAGTCATGGTTCGTTCCTCCTCAGTTGACCAGCGATTCGGCGATGCGCTCGGCGGTGCCGAGTGCCGCGGAGGTCATGATGTCCAGGTTTCCGGCGTAGGCCGGCAGGTAATGGGCGGCGCCCTCGACCTCCAGGAAGATGGAAGTCTTCAGGCCGCTGAAGCGACCCAGGCCCGGGACGTTCATGGGCTGGTCTTCGGGGATGTCGTCGAACTGCACTTTCTGCTTGAGGCGGTAGCCCGGCACGTAGCTGTTGACGGCCTTGACCATCTCTTCCACGGAGGCTTCCACTTCGGCCTTGTCGGCGGCATCCGAAAGTACGTAGACGGTATCCCGCATCAGTAGCGGTGGCTCGGCCGGATTCAGAATGATGATGGCCTTACCCTTCTGCGCGCCGCCGACTACTTCGATAGCCCGGGAGGTTGTTTCGGTAAATTCGTCGATGTTGGCACGGGTGCCGGGGCCGGCCGACTTGCTGGAGATGGAGGCCACAATCTCGGCGTAGTGAGCCTTGGCTACCCGGGACACCGCCGCCACCATGGGAATGGTGGCCTGACCGCCGCAGGTGACCATGTTGACGTTACCTTCGGCCAGGTTCCGCTCCAGATTGACCACCGGCACGCAGTAGGGACCGATGGCCGCCGGGGTCATGTCGATGATCTTGATGGTCTCTTTATGGCCCCGCAGGAACACTTCGTTGTGCCTATGAGCCCTCGCAGAGGTGGCATCGAACACAATGTCGATGTCGGCAAACTCCGGCATCTTCACCAGGCCGTCCACGCCTTCATGGGTCGTGGCCACGCCCATCCGGGCGGCACGGGCAAGGCCGTCCGACTCCGGATCGATACCGACCATGGCTCCCATTTCAATGTTCTTGCCGTTGCGCAGGATCTTGATCATCAGGTCGGTGCCGATGTTGCCCGAGCCGATGATCGCTGCCTTGATTTTCTTGCTCATAGCCTTTTCCTCATTGTTCTTATCAATCAGGCAAAGCGCACCGAGGCGCTGCCGATGCCGCCGATATCCACCCGCATGTAGTCGCCGGCCTTGACCGGCTCCAGTGGTACCAGGGAGCCGGACAGGATGACTTCGCCGGCCTTCAGGGTGATGCCGAATTCGCCCAGGGTATTGGCCAGCCAGGTCACGCAGTTCACCGGGGAGCCCAGTGCAGCAGCGCCGGCGCCAGCGCTCAGCACGCTGCCGTTCTTCTCCACCACCATGCCGCAGGTCACCAGGTCCACCTTGCGGGGAGACACCGCTTGGTCACCCAGTACGAACAGGCCGCAAGAGGCGTTGTCTGCAATGGTGTCCTGAATCGCGATCTTCCAGTCCTGGATGCGGGAGTCGACAATCTCGAAACACGGCATCACGCATTCTGTCGCTGCCAGTACATCGGCATTAGTGACGCCCGGCCCGCTCAGATCTTTCTTCAGAATAAAGGCAATTTCGCCTTCGGCTCGCGGCGCAATCAATCTGTCGCTGATCCGCACGGTTTCGCCGCTGTTGAACACCATGTCGTCGGTCAGGTACCCGAAGTCCGGTTGATGTACATTCAGCATGTTCTGGACGGCCTTGCTGGTCACACCGATCTTCTTGCCGATGATCGATGCACCGTCCGCGAGACGGCGTTCGAGCATGCGCAGGGAAATGTGGTAGGCATCGTCAATGCTGATGTCCTCACCACGGCCGGTCAGCGGTTCGACCGCCTCCCGGCTCAACATGGCCTGGTACAGCTCGTCGCCAAGCGCCTGAATTTTTGACTGTTCCATTAATTACCTCCGACAGCGGCCTGATCGGCTTCGGTCAGGAAGTCGTTCACTAGCCGCGCGAACCGATCGGCATGTTCGATCTGCGTCCAGTGGCCACAACGGCCGAACACATGAAGCTGAGCCCGGTCAATGAGTTCTGCCAGCCTCAAGGACGCTTCCAGTGGAATCACTTCGTCTTCACGGCCGTGTATGATCAGGGTCTCGTGGGTCAGCGCCCGGATGTCGTCTTCGTTACTGGCCAGATTATCGACCCAGCGCTGGCGCGGGGCCGGAAACATGGCCGCAAAGGATTCCTGGAACCCCGGACGAATACTGGCTTCATAGCGCATTTCCGCCAGTTCGTCGGTAAGCAAGCCTTTGTTAAAAGCAAACACATCCATCAGGCGTCGCATGTTGTCGAGCGAAGGCTCGTAACCCCAGACTTCATCCAGACCTTCGGTGATAGGAAAACGGACTCCCGCTGAACCCATCAGCACCAGACGACGAATACGCTTTGGATGCTCAATCGCCAGCGCCAGCGCCAGCCCACCCCCAAAGGAATTGCCAACCAGATCCACCTGTTCCAACCCAAGTTCATCCATCACGCCAATCGCGTGCTTCACCCATCTCTCACGGTTGTAGATCTGGTCCTCCGGACGCTCGCTGTAGCCGAAGCCCAGCATATCCGGGGCTACCACTCGACGGTTTTTGGCAAGCTCCGGAATCACCAGGCGCCAGTTCGCCCAAGCGGTCACGCCGGGGCCGGAGCCATGAATCATCATGACCGGAACACCTCCCTCGCCATGATCATGGACGTTGGTGCGGTAGCCGGCGGCGGTTATCTCACGCCCGATTTCCGGGCTCTTTTCAGGTACAGTCATGGTCAGCTCACAATTTCACGCAAATGTTTTTCATCTCGGTGTAGAACTCTAGGGAGTGCACACCGCCCTCGCGGCCAATACCGGACTGCTTACTGCCACCAAAGGGGGTCCTAAGATCCCGCAGGAACCAGCTATTGACCCAGATAATTCCAGCTTCAATCTGACCCGCGACCCGATGTGCGCGAGTGATGTTTTCACTCCAGATCGCGGAGGCCAGCCCGTAAGGCAGGCTGTTGGCCAGTTCGATAGCTTCCTCTTCGGTATCGAAGGGACGGATATGGCAACAGGGGCCGAAGATTTCATCGGTAATCACCGCCGAATCTTCCGGCAAACCGGTCCAGATGGTGGGCTGAACCCAGGCACCACCAGCCAGAGCTTCCGGCATCTCCGGTACACCACCACCGGTAACCACCGTAGCGCCGTCATCCACAGCTTTCTGATAATAAGACAAGACTTTCTCCCGGTGATTAAGGCTGACCAGCGGGCCCATATCCGCCTCGGCGTCATCCGGAGGGCCAATCTTCATGCCCTCCGCAGCCTCTTTCAGTCGGCCTACGAACTCATCGAAGATGGAACGTTCAACGTAAACCCGCTCAGTGCCCAGACAAACCTGACCACAATTGGCGAAGGCTGAGCGCATGGTGCCCTCAATGGCCTTATCTATGTCGCAGTCGGCGAACACTACGCCGGCGTTCTTGCCACCCAACTCCAGGGAGATATCCCGGATGCCCTTTGCAGCGGCTTTCATGATGACTTCGCCGGTGCCGATTTCGCCGGTAAAGGTAATGCCATCCACCTGGGGATGCTCGGTCAGGAAGGCACCGGCCGAATCTCCGCCGAAACCGTGAACCACATTGAACACGCCGTCCGGTACACCCGCTTCTTTCATCACCTCGCCTAACAGGGTGGTGGTAGTGGGCGTTTCTTCGGAAGGCTTGACCACCACGGTGTTACCACACGCCAGGGCGGGGCCAACTTTCCAGGTCATCAGCAGCAGTGGCAGATTCCATGGACTGATAACACCAATCACGCCTTTGGGGCGACGGACGGCATAGTTCAGGGCACCGGTACCATCCGGGGTCGGCATTTCAAAGGATTCGGTGGGCACGTTCTTGATCATGTCCGCGAACACTTTGAAGTTGGCGGCCCCCCGGGGAATGTCGATATGGCTCGCCATGGACTTCGGCTTGCCAGTATCGAGGCATTCCCCCTCCAGGAACTCGTCAAACCGGGCATTGATGCCATCGGCCACCTTGTGCAGGATGCTGGTGCGTTCGTCCAAGGTCATCTTGCCCCAGGGGCCCCGCAGTGCGGCTCTTGCGGCCTTCACTGCGGCGTCCACCTCTTCCCGACCGGCTTCGTGCACCTTGCTGATTATTTTGCCGTTTGCGGGATTGACGTTGTCGAACAGCCGACTACTGCAAGAGCTCACGTACTGCCCGTTAATGTAGTGCTTGATTTCTTTCATTGCTGCTTTGCCCGGTTTCATCAATTCGATGATTACGTCAGAACCGCCATGAAGCGCTCGTTCAGCGTACGGTCGTGGTAGAAGATCGCTTTGCCGAGCTCGTCCGTCGTCCAGGTAACCGGTTTGTGATCCGGATAGAAGTAATCCCCTCCACAAAACACTTCGTTGCGGTTACCGGACGGATCGAAGAAATAGATGGTTTTGCCGTGGGTGAGGCCATGACGGGTCGGGCCGATATCAATGGAGGTATCGGTCATGGTGATCAGGTCCGCGGCCCGCAGCACGTCTTCCCAGGTTTCCAGGTGGAAAGACGCGTGGTGAAATTTCCCTGGCTCTTCATGGTGAATGAAGGCAATATCGTGCTCCTTCATGGAGACCGTCAGGAACTGCGACACTCTGGTGCCTTGCGGATCCAACACTTGCTCGGCCAGGTCGAAACCGAGGACATTGACAAAGATGTCGTAGACCGCTGCCAGCTCAGGACCGTAAAACAGGCAGTGGTCAAAGCGAACGGCTTTCATACCTCGCAGACCACGAGGCCAAGCTTCCGGGTTGACACTGGACAGGCCCCACTTGCCGGTGTACTTCTTGTCGGCAAAAAGCTCGAAAGCATGCCCGGAGGGAACGGTGAAGCGAACTCGGCGGCCACAATCCTTAAGCTCTTCCGCCGGCACCTGTTCTACTTCAACGCCAAAGGTTACCAGGTCCTTCTCCAGCTGGTTCAGGGTATCTTCGTCCAGCACCTTGAAGGCCATAAAATCACAGCCTGGCTCCTCAGCTTCGCGCAGTACCACGGAGAATTTGTCTACTTCGGACCAAGCCTTCAGATAGACCCTGCCCTGATCATCGCGATCGGTTTCGATCAGACCCAGAAGGTCGGTGTAGTGTTGAAGGGCTTCGTCCATATCGAGAACTCGGAGCTGGACGTGACCGGGACGTATTACACCTTTTTTCATAACAGTTACCTCAACGCTCTTGTTGTTGTTTGCTCGCTCGTTTCGCCCGGCGCGGATGGCTCCAGGCACTCAATAGTCAGATCGGTGACCGGATAGATCCGGCAGGCCAGGACCTCCCCCTGTTCAATGGCTTCGGGCGGTGCGTGTGCGCGGCTCATCTTTCCGCACTCGTATTCACCCTCGACCACCCGGATCTTGCAGAATCCGCAACCACCGCCCCGGCAACCCACGGGAACACACTTTACGCCCTGCTGCTCCATGGCCTTAAGTACGCTCTGGCCAGCCTGGCATTTGAAGTGGTCTCCTGTTGTACGATTAGACACTTGGACTCTGACCATGCCCACTCTCCCAATCAATCTGTCTTAGACAAAGCTGAACGCCGGATGTTTTCCGCAGTCTGTCGCTCTCAGAAAATTATCTATACAGATGTTACGTTTTAGCGCTAGCCCTTGTTGCAGGGCCGCAGCATCGCAATCATTGCCCAGCTGGGTACGGGTCGCAAAATATTGAAAGTTACCGTTACCGTTATCGTGTTCGTGAAATAGAGCTCCGAATCGCTCATGACCACTAAATCCCAAATCACGGCGATCGAATATTGAAGGTGCATGTTCCAGTGTAAAAAAATTACCCTTGGTATCCGCCACCAACCGACAAAACCGTACCAGTAATATAAGAAGCCTCATCAGAAGCGAGAAAAAGTATCGCATTAGCCTGCTCTTCCGGCGCGCTGTATCGCTTCATAAAGCTCAGTTCCGTAGCCTCATCAACGATGGACTGATACCACTCTTTCTCCAATTGGCTCATGGGCTTACTATTACGCGGAATCCTCCGCTCTCCAATATCAGTCCCCCCCGGTGCAACTGCATTGATACGGATGCCATATTTAGCATTTTCAAACGCCATACACACAGTCATAGCATTTACGCCCCCTTTGGCGGCAGCATAGGGCACACGGTTAGTGCTTCGGGTTGCAAGGGAGGACACATTTACAATCACTCCGCTTTCCTGTTTCTGCATCTGCGTCAAAACTGCGTGTGAACACCAGAGGGTCGGAAACAAGGAACGACGAATTTCTGCCTCAATCTGTTCTTCGTTGTAGACCTCGTAAGGTTGAACCCATATCGTACCGCCGACGTTATTGACCAAAATGTCGATACGGCCAAAATGACTGACCGCCGCATCGACTGCTTGACAGGCTCCTGCGTACTGCTCCAGATCCACAACAATGGTCTGCACAGTTGCCGCACCGGCTACCAATGCCTCCTCGGCGACTTCTTTGACGATCTCAGAGCGATCCACTAGCAGCAGGCTGGCTTTTTCCGCAGCCATCTGCAAAGCAACTGAGCGACCGATACCCTGGGCAGCGCCAGTAACGACAGCAACACAGTTCTCAAAACGATCAAATCTCATTTAACTTTCCTTACTTATTGGCTGTAAATTTTTCATAGTAGAAACTCACTGGTTGAATACCCTTTTCCTGTATAAAACTGCTTACCGCGTCGACCATTGGCGGCGGGCCACACAAATAGATATCTACGTTTCCATCATTAAGATGTTCGGGTTCGATATGGTGCGTAACGTAACCTTTCTGGGGCCAGCTACCGCACTCTGAGGAGGCCACACAAGCACTAAACGTGAAGTTGCCGATTGCTTCAGCGAAAGCTTCAAGCTGATCCAGCGCAACAAGATCGACTTCGTGTGTAACGCCGTAAACCATATGGATAGGATAGTCGCTACCTTCTAGCTGAATTTTTTCCAGCATCGCCAAAAAGGGCGCCAGCCCCGTCCCCCCGGCTAGCATCAACACCGGTCGTTTTACCTCACGCAGGTAAAAACTACCAAAAGGGCCTCTCAGAGCAATAGAATCGCCCACGCTGCTTTTATGTGTCATGTAGCCACTCATCAACCCTTCGGGCACAACGCGCATTAGGAACGACACTAACCCGTTAGCGTGGTTGACCATCGAACTGAAGGAGTATGCTCGGAACTCATCAGTTCCAGGCACCTGTATCTTGGCGTACTGGCCCGGCAAGAACTGCATTGCACGAACTCCTTCTCCAGAAACGACAAACGACAACGCTGTGCGTGACAGCTGTTTGACTTCACTCAGTTCAGCAAAAATGTCTGACGCCCCCCCTTTCAAGCACACCTCACTCGACGCTGGTACAGTAACAACGCAATCCGATTCCGGAATCATCTGACATGTCAACACATACCCCAGTCTGACCTCCTCATCAGAGAGCGCATCTTCAATGAAGCCCTCCATTTCATAGGTGCCTGACTCACAGTGGCACTTACAGGTTCCGCAAGCACCATCACGGCAATCAAGCGGGATATTAATTCCCGAACGATAAGCAGCGTTTGCCACCGTCTCCATTGGTGAAGTTGTAATAAAACGAGTGATTCCATCCTCAAAATTGAGAGCTACCTTATACATTCTGCGCTACCTTCACATAAAATAATCAACAGCAGTAGATTGCTTCGAGAAACTCCGGGGGGGGGGGGCAGAGTTGCCTCATCACTCAAATATGATAAACATCTAATACTTGATCAATGTAGTCGTTTTTCAATATTACTTTTTTTCTAGTAATCAAAAATCCTTCGTTTCCCGCACTTACTAAATCAACAAAAGTAACTCCGAAAAACGTGTTTACTTTATTATATCTAAAGCTTTTAGTAATCCAGTTATAGCGAATACTACATACTTCAGAATTGCCATCAATTATTTCGATATTGCTAATCGAATGCAGGGTCCTTGGATCCGGCACACTGCTTGCGCCGGAACGTTCTGTTTGAACCCTAAAGATTCGATCTTCAAGACCAGAACGGTTATCGTAATAGATTAGCGATATTTCGTTTCTAGGATTTTTTGTAATATCTCCGTCATCATCCCAAGCAGGCATCCAGAACTCGACATTTTTATCATAAAATTGAAGCCAGCTCTCAAAATCCTTATCATCTAAGCATCGGGCCTCAGAATATAAAAACTTACAAATTTTTCCATAGTCAAAGCACATATAAAATCTCCAAAAAAATTATTCTTTGCATATAACCTTATCTTCCTCGTCTGACATACCCCTCAATAAAGCATTAGCCCAACATTCATGCTGCATCACGAACAGTCCTTCATCTTCACTTTTCACTCCGCTTAGAAGCGGAAATATATCAATACTTTCCGCTTCTTTATCTTGCCCATCAATCCAATGCTTAGCTCCTCTACTAAGATCGTTCCAAGGAGCTTTTGAGGCATGAAAACTAATCTGAGAAGAATTAAATTGCTCTAAATCGTCAGGAGTTGCCATGCCCGTCGCATTAAAGAAGTCTTCATATTGCCGAATACGACGATTACGCGCTTCCCCACTTTCATTTTTAGGAGCGAAACAATATATCGTGACCTCAGTCTTATTAACTGATATTGGACGAAAGTGACGAATTTGAGTGCTTGTTTGGTCCATCAAAAACACATTTGGATAAATTCCTAAGTTTCTTATATTCGAAATCATCCAATCAGCTCTATTCTTTCCATACTTCCTAGATAGCTCTTCGCGTTTTTCTGCCAATGGCCTATCTTGCGGGTTTGGCGCCTCCATCCATAATAAAGTATGGCCGTTTTTGAAGGCATACGAACCTCCCTTTTGCTTGTTCCAAGAACTAAGATCCACGCTCTTTGCACTATCTTCAGATAATCCTTGCTTTCTCCGTGCAACTGTGGCGACATAGTTCCAATGCACAGCTGAAACATGATATCCATCTACACCGTTCTCTGCCTGCACTTTCCAGTTACCATCGAAAGTATATGTAGAAGCACCGCGAAGAACCTCAATCTCATCTTCAGATTGATCGACAATCATATCAATTATTTTTGTTGTATCACCTAAATAGTCGTTTAAATCTTGAACATCAGAATTTAGGCTTCCAAAAAGAAACCCTCGATAGGAATCAAACTTCGCAATATTTTTGAGATTTAGCTCGCCTTCACAATTAAAAGAATCTGGATACCCCGATCCTTTTTCGTCTTTCACCTTCACTAGTTTTCCAGAATTATTAAAACTCCAACCATGAAAGGGGCATGTCATGACGGATTTATTGCCTTTCTTTGATCGACATAACATCGCCCCTCTGTGAGTACAGATATTAAGGAAGGCATTAAGATTTCCCGACTTATCTCTCGTTATAATTATCGGGTGGCGTCCGATATAGGTTGTAAAAAAGTCGTTATTTTCTTGAATTTGACTTTCATGTGCAAGATAAACCCAATTCCCCTCAAAAATATACTTCATTTCGAGCTCAAAAATTTCTTCATCGGTAAATGCATCTTTCCGTAATTTATAAACTCCTTTTCCCCGATCTGCGATAAGAATTGATTCGATTTTTTCTTTTATACGGTTTGACATATTTGCCTCACAATACAATTCATCAACCAATGAAAACCTCGCACGAACCTAGAATGCCTCCAATTGGACCCATTCAATTTGGCTCCTCACAATGCAAGGAAAAACATTGTAAGTAGAGATTTATAATCTACGACATCATCTATATTCTCCAAGTGAGTTATGGATCGAAATCCTCTGCCTGCATTTATTGTCCAGGTTCTGCAGGCTGATGGGCAAACGGATCTAATGAACGGCTTGCGAAAAACATTTCGACCAGATGTCTGTGGTGGAAGACTTGGACCCGGGATCGCCCATGTACCTGTGTCAATGACTCTGCTCCCAATATGCACACACGCACCGCTTCTGGTGGGCTCAGTCGATTTTGAGCCCGAAGTGCGTAATCCGAGCAACAGGGGCCATCTCTACCAGATCAACGTCATCAGGTGGTATTCCGTGGCAAATTTTATCGAATTGCTTATCCGGAAGAAGTAAGACCTAGATACGCGTCGCGGAACATAGCATAGCCCGAGCAGTCTCGACCAAAACCCGGCAGCCACTATCGGCCGCTGTATACCAGGGGGCAGGCAATTGTTCATCATTTCCTGCGTCACAGTTCTCAGGAGACGTCACTTGGCTGGTGGCGTAAAGGCGCGTTCGTTCCTTTGTGAGCCGCTGGCCCTTCAATCGCAGAAGGTTGTAGCTCAGTGTAGCGAATGCCATCACTAGATTTCTGGTGTTGAACTTAACGAAAGGTAAACGGTCCGAGTCCAGGTCGGCCATAAACTCGCTGTGGGATTACTCTCTAAAGGCATGGTCGAAGTACCAATCCATAAACTCTTAGACGCTTGCCAATCTCTCCGGTAATGCGCATCTCTGGTGCGTACCTTGACTTTGGCGATTCGGCCAACGCCAGGGTCCTCTGGCAGACCTTCGGATAGAACGGCTGCCATTTTATCGACACCGCTCAATGACCAGGCTTTTTGTCTATGGGCCCTGTCCGCCTCGGTCATTGGACCCTGCTTACGACGATTCCAGTTGATTAGGAAATCGATTTGCCTATGCTGAAGCAGAGAGTCCCGGTTTTCTCGGACATTGTGGGCGCCGTCCAAAGGCAACAGAATCGGCGAGGCTGCCAAGCGCCGGGGCTTCCGGGCACGACGCGTTTGAACGTCTCCAGAAATCGCTTAATGTCACGCTGGCTACCGGGGCATATCTCACATCCCATTCACCTGCCCTCTTGAACCGGCAATGGGTGCATTGCCGACGTAGCCCCCTGTAGATGTCGCTGACATTTTTCTTGCAGGTCTTGCTGCTGTCCATGGGAGACACATCGATGATCAGTACCGCATGGCACATGTCCAGCCGAGAGCTTGACGCTTCGAGGAGCTTCAGAAACGCGCAGGCGGCCTCTTCCAGAATGGGCGTCAGACCTTCGGCATCTTCATCAAACCGCTGCGAAAAACGGGCTGAGGATAGCGACTGCTCACTGCCCGCGGCAGAGTTGAAAAACGGATCGTTGCCGACCAACCCCAATGCTTCGAAGCGGCATTTGACCAACTTGATCAGGCCCAGATAGGCCCGAATCAACTCGATGTTCGGGAAGCAGTGACGCTTGACCACGGTACCGGGTTCTGATGGCAAGGCGTGCCGGTCTAGGCAATGGCTAATAGGGTCAGTCCACTATGCATGTGTACATTTTGGTCTTTTATTGTTGGAAAGTGAACGTATGCATAGACGATGCAATGACTGGGCAAATCGATGTCAGGTGCGATTAAACCGTCTGAAGCCTTGCGAGCGGTTGCAGACTTTGGGGTCAATTCGAGGCTTTTGAAGTAACCGATTCGGGAAACTGTTCGGAGATAGTTGACCACTACACGCTACCAAGCTAGTCTAAAATTGGCTTGTAGTATAAAAATAAAATGCAAAAGGGGTAAATACAGATGTTTACTAATGTTTTAAATCGATCAACGGTTTTCAAATCGGCTCATCCGGAGGTAGTATCGGAGTTTGTAAACAAAGAAATAGGTCGCCATACGATTGAACTAAAAAAATTCGAAGCAGCGCAGTCTTGTTTAAGCTTTGCAGAATTTTCTGAACTTAAGGTGAGCTCTCTTTCTTATGGTACCGAAGTAAAAGTTAGGAGCCCTGAGCTAGAAAAATCATTCCATTTGCAAGTTATAATGAAAGGGAACTGCAGAGTCACTTTTAAGGACGCGGAAGCTCTTTTGGAGACAGGTGATGCAATAATGTTAAATCCCAACGAGCTAATTATACTCGATTACTCCTCTGATTGCGAAAAACTAATTATCAATATACCTGAAAGTGCAGTGCAATCTTCCCTTCTTTTTTACCAGGGTTGCATTCCAAAATCCGGCATTCGTTTTAAGCGACGTCCAGTGAACCTTTTTCGTTTCCCGTCACTGATAAAACTGATAGAAACTGTATTTTTGGAAATTGAGGATTATAACTCTGACACTTTTCTCTCTTTTGATCCATACAAAGAAATAATCGTAAGAAAACTGCTCAGCACATTTATCAGCAACATTCAGCGAGACATTGGGGATCCAAACGCTAACAATTGCATGAAGAATATCACTCAATACATTGATGATAATTTAAAAACTGATATTAATGTAGATGAGCTGGCTGCAATTTCAAAAGTTAGCGTTCGTTCGATTTACAATATGTTTTCGGATTCATTATCAACAACTCCTGGAAATTATATAAAGAATAGAAGACTTCAGCGAGTTCGAGAAAAATTGCAGAGTGGCGCCGCAAGGAATGTTACAGAGGTTGCGCTCGATTATGGATTTATGCATTTAGGCCGACTTTCTTGTAATTATAAGGAGTTGTTTGGCGAGTTGCCTTCGGAAACCATTAAGAAAAGATCAGCCCACAAAACGTAAAAATCGTACTCTGAGCAATACGTCGATTTTCAACCCAGTTGTCCGAATTACTGCATTTAAGTGGCAGGCTTACTGCATCAACTTCTTGCAACTTGCTAGGATTAAGCGCTAGCGTTCCGGTGACAGCCCAGTTTCGGGTGCTTCTTAACCAGCGCCGTGATTTCCAGGACTTCGCTTCTTCATGAATGATTTTTCGATTCCCGAGGCTCTCTTGATCAATGCCACGATGCGGGTCTGTCGGGGTCATGAACCGTATTCCGCTGTGTAGGTGCCCCGTTTGTTGTAGGCGTGTTCGAACGCCGGCATCTAGTTGCACACTTCCGGCGGTGATTCAAAATCCGTTAAGGGCCATTCCGGACCACATCTGACGGTCCGAAACAACAATTCCAAGTATGGGTTATCGTTGCTGACACTCGACCGGCTGTACGACATCAAAATGCCCAGATCGGCCACCCGAGCTTTAAGCGTGTACGAGGTTATCGACCCTCCGTTGTCACGGGGGGGGGGTATTCACGCAGCCTTCGCAAAACAATGCTGCGGTCAGCCAGTTGCCTAGCCAGTTCTCCGAGTTCGGCCTTATGGATTTACCAGGCGACGATCTTGCGGCTTTAAATGCCAATAATCAGGTGCAGATTCCAATTTTGACCACGCACCGCTGACGGACAATAGCTGATGTCCCAACTCCACACCTGGTTTGGGCCTGTCGCGCCAAACCTGACACCACCTCATTCGTTTGATGCCAGTTCCGCCTTGTAATCCCAGGGCGATTTCATTTGCAGTCTTTTCTGCGGACGGCCGCGACTGTAGTTTGGACTTACCCCGATACACATGACACACCCCAGCCTCAAACGGAGGCCATTTCAAAGGCCTCTGGGCTGACGCCACCCAGGTGGGTATGACGTCGGACCCGGTTATAAAACACTTCGATGTAGTCGAACACATCGGCCTTAGCCAGGTCACGGGTTTTGTAGATCCGTTTGCGGATGCGTTCCTTTTTCAGACTGCTGAAGAAGGATTCCACGACTGCATTATCCCAGCAATTACCTCGTCGGCTCATGCTGGGGTCCAGGTTGTGAGCCAGACAGAAACGATGCCAATCATCACTGCCGTATTGGGTGCCTTGATCCGAATGAATGAGCACCTTTTCCTTCGGTCGTCGACGCCAGACGGCCATCAGCAGCGCATCCACGACCAAGCTGCGATGCAGTGTCGGTTTCATCGACCAGCCCACCACGCGGCGTGAGAACAGGTCGACCACCACTGCCAGATACAGCCAGCCTTGCCAGGTGCGGATGTAGGTGATGTCGGTCACCCAGGCCTTGTCTGGGCAGCCTACCGTGAATTCACATTGGAGCTTGTTTGGGTTAAGGATCGACGGTCTTCCGGCGATCACCCTGGGTGCTTTATAGCCTCGTAGCGCTTTGATTTTATGTTCTTTCATCAACCGGGCAACTCGGTTCTTGCCGCAGGTTTCACCGGCTTCCCGAAGGTCCAGAAACACGCGTGGAGCACCGTAGACACCAGAACTGCCCTGATACGACGCCAGGATCTGCGCCAGCAGCCGCTGGTTATCGATAGCTCGGTCAGATAATGGTTTATGCAGCCATTGATAAAGCCCGCTGCGAGCCACCCGGAGCACGCGACACATGGTCATTGTGTTGAATTCGTGTCGGTGATCGTTGATGAACCGGTACTTTACTCGGGCTCTCTGGCAAAGTACCGAGCGGCCTTTTTTAGGATATCCCGCTCTTCTTCAATCCGACGCATCTGGGCACGCAGCCTGAGGATCTCGCTCTTGGCTTCGACCAATTCGGCAGCCTGTTCATCAGACTTGTCCGGCTTCACGGCTTTAACCCATTTGTAGAGGCTGTGAGCCGAAACTCCCAGTCTTTGCGAGACTTCGGCGACAGTATAGCCCCGCTCCAGCACTTGTCGGACCGCTTCGTCTTTGAATTCCGGGGGATAACGTTGGCTGCTCATGACAGTTCCTCCTATGCTCTAATCATAGGCCAGGAGTGTCTAGTGGACCGGGGTAAGTCCATCGCCGTTTTAGAACCGTCCGTGGAAACGGGGTAGAACCCAACCCACGTGCGTTGAGGACTGGCAGTTTAGAACATCATATCTAGGGAGACTTATTCAGAGCTACCCCATGTAACTGCAATGCATGGATACTGTCTGCAAAAAAGGGATATCAACCTCGTACAATAAAGCTTTGTAATAGCATCTCCGAAAATAAGACTTGGAGTGTACAAATGAATAAAATAAAAAATTGTTTCGTTACACTAGTGTCGGGATATTTCCTGAGCATAGCCGCCACTACAGCTTTCGCATCTACCGATATAAAAGTTGGAGTGATGCTGCCATTGAGTGGAATATACGCAGGACCAGGACAGGCTGCACTTGACGGACTATTATTAGCACTGCAAGCAAATGCCCACAAATCTCATCAAAGCTCAATTGAAGTCATCACACTCGACACAGAAGCCAAGCCTTCACGTGCTCCGGAGCTTGCCTCTTCTTTGCTGAACCAGCACAAAGTGGACTTTGTGGTTGGTCCCGCTCACTCCGGTGTCGCTATGGGCATGATCAAGATGCTGCGAAACAAAGACATTATCATGATCATTCCGAACGCGGGTGCCGCAGCGGCAACGGGCCCCCTATGTGCTCCCAACATATTTCGCACTTCCTTCTCATCTTGGCAACCGTCCTATCCCATGGGCACCGTGGCGCTCGACAAAGGCTACAAAAAGGTTTACGTCATCAGTTGGAACTACGGCATGGGCCGTGAAAGCCTGGATGCCTTCGAAGAATCCTTTGCAGCCGGCGGTGGTGAAATAATTGAAAAGGTTCTTCTACCCTTCCCATCCACCAACTTCCAGCCCAACATCAGCGACATTGCGGACAAGAACCCCGATGCAGTATTCACTTTCTTCGCAGGCGGCGGAGCTACCAAATTTGTGAAAGACTACGACGCCATGGGCCTGCGCGGCAAAATCCCATTAATGGGATCTGGCTTTCTCACCGAAGGCACATTGGAATCCCAAGGTGCAGCAGCCGAGGGTATAATAACGGGTCTACACTACTCCGAAAATCTGGATATTCCAAAGAATCAAGATTTCCGGGAAGCCTTTCATACCGAGTACGGCCACTACCCGGATATATACGCGGTCCAAGGCTATGACGCTGGCCAAGCTATCGTCAACACGGTCAACCAGCTCAACGGTGATCTCAGCAACAAACAGGCTGCTATCAACATCATGGAAAAGCTGGTCATAGACAGCCCTCGGGGAAAGTTCACCTTCTCCAAGGCTCACAACCCGATTCAGAACATCTATTTGCGGGAAGTGAAAGATGGCGTAAACGTGGTGCAGAGCATAGCCGCCGAAGCCCTAGAAGACCCGGCCCGTGGCTGCAAGCTCTAAGCGCGGGCTCTGCCTCCCCCGTTGAAAGCGGGGGGGGGGTATACTGAAGCTCTCTCCCTTGCCCACACCTGAACTGACTTATCGGCAACACCGTTGGGTATCACTATGTCTACCGAACTTTTCTTCGTGCAACTTATTAATGGCCTTCAGTATGGGTTGCTTCTGTTTCTGATCGCTTCCGGCCTAACCTTGGTCCTTGGCGTCATGGGCATCCTGAACCTAGCTCATGGCTCCCTGTATATGGTGGGCGCCTATCTGATGTGGTACTTCGTGGGCGTCACCGGAAGCTTTACGGTATCTGCCATTCTATCAGCGGTTATCGCCCTTGCTCTGGGCATACTGATCGAGCGTCTATTAATACAGCGGTTGTATAAACGTAATCACTTGGACCAAGTTCTGCTGACAATCGGCATGATCTTCGTGTTCAACTCAGTGCAAAGCATTCTCTGGGGCAACGACCCCTACGGCGTCTCTGTTCCGGAGGCGCTGAGCGGCTCCGTGCCTTTCACTGACAATTCCAGTTACCCGGTGTATCGCATTTTTGCGGCGCTGATCTGCATCGCCATCGCCGCTGCCCTGTATCTCGTGGTGAGTAAAACCCGCCTGGGCATGCTGATCCGTGCCGGGGAATCCAACCGCGAAATGGTGGAAGCCCTGGGTGTCAATATTAAAAGCCTTTACACCATCGTGTTCGCCATCGGCGTGATGCTGGCCGCCATTTCAGGAATCATTGCCGCGCCCATGCGTTCGATTGTTCCGGGCATGGGGGAGAGCGTGCTGATTACCTGTTTCGTAGTGGTGGTTATCGGTGGCATGGGGTCCATCAAGGGCGCTTTCGTGAGTGCGCTGTGGGTTGGTGTTATCACCACTTTCGCCGCGGTTTTAACGCCGACCATGTCCAACATGGTTATTTACCTCTTTATGATCCTGGTGCTACTGGTGAAGCCCCAGGGCCTGTTCGCCAAGTAAGCGGAGCCGAACATGATTTTCGAAAAGCGCACTGAACGCATTGTCCTAGCATTCTTTTTTATTATCGCCCTCTGTATCCCACTGTTCCTGGAAGCCAATTCCTTCTTTGTGGGGAAAACTACCACCATCCTGATCCTCTCGGTATTCGTGATGTCCCTGGATTTTCTGGTCGGTCGTGTTGGCCTTGTCACCCTTGGGCACGCGCTGTTCTACGGCCTGGGGGGGTATCTCTTCGTGCTCCTCACACCAGAGTACGAAGCGGTCAACTTCTGGGTTTACGCCATTTACATTATGGGCATCAGTGCCCTGGTCGCATTGGTTGTTGGTGTTGTGGCTTTGCGTACCTCCGGGATCTACTTCATTATGATCACATTGGCCATATCGCAGATGGTCTACTACTTCTTCTTTGATTCGCTGGAGTTCGGTGGTGACGATGGCCTGTTCATTTTCATGAAGCCGGAGACCAGCATTTTTGGCCTAAGTTTCCTAGACCTTGACAACCCAGCGCACTTTTATTATCTGGCGTTGTTGGCGGTTCTGATTACCCTAGTTGCTATCAAGATCATCCTTCATTCACGGTTCGGCCGCATCGTGGAAGCCAGCCGTCTGAACCCCGAGCGTACAGAAGCACTGGGCTACAACATTTTCGCGTTCCGACTTATCAGCTACATTATCGGAAGTACCCTTGCAGCCTATGCAGGCCTGTTGTTCGCCCTGCAATACGGTTACGTGAATCCACAATTCCTGACCTGGGAAATGTCCGGCACCGCTCTGGTGATGTCAATCCTCGGTGGTATGGGTACGATCTATGGCGCGATTCTGGGCACCATTACCTACGAAGGCCTGCTGTTTATCTTCGAGCACATGAGCGACGACTGGATGCTGTTTATGGGCGGCGCCATCATCCTGATGGTCCTGCTGCTTCGCAAAGGCCTGGCCGGCTACCTTGAAAAGCTGCTGGAGAAATAATTATGGCGAACGAAATCATTCTGGAAACCGAATCCCTCAGCAAGCACTGGGGCGGCATTAAGGCACTGGATGACATTTCCCTGCAGTTTCAAGACAAGCATCTGCATGGTGTGGTGGGCCCTAATGGTGCCGGCAAGAGCACATTGCTGAACATGCTGTGCGGAACATTGAAGCCCACAAGTGGCTGCATTTTTCACAAGGGAGATCAGATTGAGGGCATGAAGCCCTGGGAGTTCGTCCACCGAGGCATAGGTCGCAGCTTCCAGAAAACCAATATCTACGTCGACGTTACCTGCTTGGAGAATTGCGCCATCGCCGCCCAACGGCGGTTCACCGGCAGTTTCAACCTGTTTGCATCGCGCCATTCCAACAAGCTGGTTCGAGAAGGCGCGGAAAAAGCGCTTTGTCAGGTGGGCCTTGAGAACCGAGTACACACGGTCGCAGCGGAAATATCCTACGGAGAACAGCGCCAACTGGAGTTGGCAATGGTATTGGCGACTGACCCCTGCATTCTACTTTTGGACGAGCCTATGGCGGGCATGGGTCATGAGGAATCCCAACGCATCATTGAGTTGATGAACCAACTCAAGCAAACCTACAGTATTGTTCTGGTAGAGCACGACATGGACGCCATTTTCGAACTCTCAGATCAGTTGACCGTACTGGATAATGGCACTCACCTGATCACTGGTACGGTGGATGAAGTACGCAATGACACTCGTGTCAAAGAGGCATACTTGGGCAAAGAAAAAGAGGAGGAAGCGGCATGAGAAACAGCCTTCTCGAAGTAAAAAACCTCAATACCCTGTACGGCCGCAGCCACATTCTCCACGACCTGTCCTTCCGTCTTGGAAAAGGGCAGTCGATGAGCCTGATGGGCCGCAACGGCATGGGCAAGACCACCACTCTGAAGTCCATCCTTGGCATCGTGCCGCCACGCAGTGGTCATGTGCATTTTGACGGTGAAGACATCAGCAAACTACCGACCTGGAAGCGTATGCGCCGTGATATCGCGTATGTCCCGGAAGGCAGAGGGATATTCCACAACCTAACAGTCAAGGAACACCTGCAAATGGCCGCCCGCCCCGATAGTAATGGCAAAACCAGCTGGGACTTCGAGCGTGTTATGGACACCTTTCCTCGCCTGCAGGAGCGCCTGTCCAACCTGGGCACGGAACTCTCGGGGGGAGAACAGCAGATGCTGGCGATCGGCCGAGCCCTAGTCACCAACCCACGGCTGATGATCTTGGATGAAGCGACCGAAGGGTTGGCGCCATTAATTCGTGCTGATATCTGGAAGGTTATTGCGACCATTCGGGAGTCCGGCATTTCCACATTGGTAGTGGACAAAAATATCAAGGCCCTAAAAAAGCTGTGTGACTACCATGTGGTGATCGTAAAGGGAAAAATTCACTTTGACGGCAGCTCGAAAGAGCTGGATGAAAACTTGGAAACAGTCGAAACCGCACTCAGTGTCTAAATGTACAAAAAACGGATAGGGATGTTCATTAACCGGATATTTTCCCGATCTTGAAAAATCTATAGTTCTATTTCCGAATAATAAGGAGAAGACGAATGAACTATCGACATTCACTATTAGCGCTCGCCTGCAGCCTCAGCGTGTCCCCAGCCGCTTATTCCCTCGAACTTGGCAAGTTCAACGATACCAAGTTCAGCATCGGTGGCTACCTCAAAGCCGAAGCCCTCTATGAAAAAGTCGAGGATGGAGATTCCCGTATTTTTGGTCGCTCAAACCAGTCTCGGGTTAACCTTAAAACCGTCACCCAGAAAGAAGGCCACACTATTGTCGGCTTTGTGGAAAGCGACTTTTACGGTGGAACTTACCCTGGCGAGAACAACGACTTTCGGCTTCGCCATGCGTTCATCAAGGTTGACCAGACCACAGTTGGGCAAACTTGGACCGGCCAGTTCTGGGCCGTTGCCTATCACGACTACCTGGACTTCCTCGGCGGGCCGCGCGGCACGCTAGGCGGGCTCAACTTCCGCACTAACCTGATTAGCCACGAGGCTGCCGGCTTCCGCTTTACCGCACAGGACCCTGTCAACAACGACGCCGACATGCCTGATCTTGCCGTTAACTACAACCTGAGCCTCGACGGCGGTCACCGTGTCATTCTTACCGTGTCTGGGCGCGAAGTTGAAAACGGCGACTTCGTGGGTGGCGGTGCCATTGGCTCAAAGTTCATGATTGGTCCTCACAGCCTTAATGTGAACGCCCACTACGGTGAGGGGCTTGGCGCCTTCACCGGTGTTGGCGTAAACAACAGCTTGGCGTCACCGGATGTCGAAAACGATGACGCTGTCAGTCAGGCAGGGTTTGACGTTGGCTTCCGGTACGTGATCAACAACAAGTGGCGGGCAAACGTCGCCTATACAAACGTTGAAGTGGATGACGACGCCGATACGAACTACGAGGAACATCGCGTCAACCTGATCCACAACATCACCCAAGATCTAGAAGCCGGGGTAGAGTGGCGAAAGTACAATCTCGCCTTCGGCCCACTATTGCCCGAAGGCCAGCAGATTGAAATCATGGCCAAGTACAAATTCTAATCCCGGTCTATAGAATTGGGTTCCGTGCCACAACCCGCAAAACAGGTGCCCGCCGTCTCGAGGGCCCCTGTTTGTTCCGTGTACAAGATAGCACTAGTCATTTGAAAACGGTAACGCCCATGGCAGAGGAAAGCCGAAACCGGCAGCAGGCAGTTATCCGGTTCGCAGGAAATCAGATTGTATATCCTCAACTACATCTCCGTGGCTTCCAGGCCGCCCACTATCTAGGAGCTTTCATTGGCCCTGGATCTCTCACCCGGTTGTGCCCACAAATACATCTTCAGTTTGCACAGAGAGGGACAAATCAATCAGGTATACTAAGCCCGGTACCCTCCGGGCAATTCCAGCCTGCCCCCATTAAGTGCCGCTCTCTTAGGCGCATCAAAACCATTCAATATAAGCTATAAAGCCCTCGCCCGGCTCAACTAGGAAACAGACAGAACCGTTTCGGCCACCGTCTAGAAGGGAAGCAGGCAGCTGATCACCGAGTGGCTGAATTCAAGACAGCCGATCTCAATCAATGCTCAACAGGGCGCCGAATTGCCGTCACTGGACTCCGCGTCCGGAAAGATTTACCTCCGAAGGCGAAAGGAACTGGTGGATGAGTCTTATAAGAACTCCAAGTCACCTGCTCTCAATAAGCATACGGGACACATGAACAATCGAGTCACCCAGCGCCACCGGGCGAAAAAAGGAAAAGATGCATGACAATAAAAAATTCAGACGCGCAAGCAGGTAATGCGGAGGTAGACGCTCCGTCAACGAGGCTGGATCGCCAATTACTGAGCAACGCCATCACAGGCTTCCTGTTCGGAGTTACCGGGCCGCTAGCGATCCTTCTGACTGTCGGTCAGACGGGAGGGCTTTCCGAGGCTGATCTGGCATCTTGGATATTTGGCTCCTACGGCCTGAGCGGCGTGCTGACTCTGTATTTCTGCTGGCGCTACCGTCAGCCCTTAGCCATGGCATGGACTATCCCCGGCGCCTTGTTGCTACCTGCCGCGTTTAGTCATTTGAGCTTTGCCGAAGTCATAGGAGCCTATTGGGTGACTGGATTGCTTATAGTCGTGCTGGGTTGGAGCGGTGTGATCAGTTGGGTCATGCAGCGGACACCCCTGCCTATCGTCATGGGTATGGTTGCGGGTGTGTTCTTGCCTCTGGGCATCAAGGTGGTTACCGCGTTCACAGACAACGGACTGCTTGCCAGCGTAAGTCTAGCGGCTTTTATCCTGTTTTCGGCGCTGCCCGCACTGGGTCGGCGGCTGCCGGCGGTACTGGCAGCGGTCCTGGCCGGTGGCATCGCCGCTTGGGTGACCGGTGCGATTGCGCCGCTGCCAGACGCAGCTGCCGTGCTGGTCCGGCCAAACCTCTACATGCCGGTATTCTCGCTCACGGCGATGCTGGAGCTGGTCATACCTCTGACCGTGACTGTGCTGGGCATTCAAAACGCTCAAGGCTTCGCGGTATTGCGGCAAGCTGCGCACGCACCACCGATAAAAGCGATTACAGTCGGCTCGGGGTTGGGCACGATGCTGTTCGCGCTGGTCGGTTCCGTGCCCGCCTGCCTCACCGGCCCCACCAATGCGCTGTTGGTTGCAAGCGGCGAGCGGAGGCGGCAATGGATCGGCGGAATTCTCTTTGCCTGTGCAATGATCGCGTTTGGCCTGTTTGCTCCCTTGGCCACCAGCTTCGCACTCGCCCTGCCCGCGAGCCTGATCGCCCTGATTGGTGGTCTGGCCATGATCCGTGTGTTACAGGGAGCTTTTCAAGCGGCCTTTAGTGGAGAATGTCCTTTGGGCGCCCTAGTGGCTTTTGTTGTCTCCACAGCGGGCGTGCCAATTTTCAGCGTCGGCGCGCCTTTTTGGGGGCTTGTGTTCGCCTTTGCCACTTCGTGGTTGCTAGAGCGGGAAAGCCTGCGCCGCGCCGTCGGTACTTAGTACTACAAGTCATAGCTAGTGCCCATCCATAAACAGCTATTTTGGGCGGTCCAGCTTGCTTTCGCAAAACCAGGGTGAGGAGGAGACTTCTGGATGCTCATGATCTATGAATGATAGGCGTCACTGGTCGTGAGTTGATCAATTCCTCCGACATTGCGTTTTCAAAAGGCTAGACCAATGAGACCTTTTCTACCAATGCAAAAGTTTTCAAGGCGGTGGATATTCCTGCACTTCTTCGATGGAATCGAACAGGTATTGGGCCAGCCAATCGTATCTCACCGTTCGGTTGTAACGTTCGATATACGCGTTTTGCTGCGGGTTGCCCGGCTGGATAAACACCAGCGTGATCCCATTCTTTTCAGCCCAAGTGGACAAGAGAGTGCTGATGTATTCCGGACCGTTGTCACAGCGGATCTGAGCGGGTTTCCCCCCGCCACTCGATGATCTGCTCAAGCGCACGAATGACTCGCCCAGAGGGCAGTGACAGATCTACCTCAATACCCAGACCTTCCCGGTTGTAATCGTCGATCACATTGAACAGCCGGTAACTGCGGCCATCCTCCAGTTGGTCGTGCATGAAGTCCATGGACCAACTGCTGTTGATGGCCGTCGGCACCGCCAGGGGTTCCGGTTTCTCACGCACCAACCGCTTGCGTGGCTTGATCCGCAGGTTCAGTTCCAGGTCCCGGTAAATCCGGTAAACCCGTTTGTGATTCCAGGGGTAGCCCTTCACATTGCGCAGATACAGAAAACACAGACCGAAGCCCCAATTGCGCTGGTTATGAGTTAATCGCACCAGTAGGTCCGCAATCTCGGCATTTTCGCTGCTGAGCTTGGCCTGGTAGCGATAACAAGACTCGCTGACGCTGAAGGTAACGCAGGCCAGGCGAATGCTACAACGGGCATCAGCAATCGCTTTGTGCGCCATCTCGCGGCGGAGAGATGGCTTTACAACTTTCCCTCCAGGGCTTCCTTGCGCAGCTCAGACTTGAGGCGCTCTTCGGCGTACATCTTTTTCAGGCGCCGGTTTTCATCTTCGAGCTCTTTCAGGCGCTTCATCATGGACGTGTCCATGCCGCCGAACTTAGCCGGCCATTTATAAAAACTGGCACTGCTCATGCCGTTCTCGCGGCACAGCTCAGGCACCGGCACGCCGTTCTCGGCTTGCTTGAGGATCGACAAAATCTGGCTGTCGGAAAAACGTGACTTCTTCATGCAGAATCTCCTTGCGTTTAGCTTACGGAAAATTCTACTTTTGGGCACCTTGGTTTTTCGGGGGGATTACCGATAGAATGTGAGCGAGCAACCAAACAATGATCACCCGCTCAGCATTCAAACCGTAAACTCCCCTATGCTAGTTACACTGCTAACTGAATCCAACTTCTTTCTCAACTTCGAGATCGAAGAAAAGCTCGATTGACTACCATTCGGATTGGGTACCCGAAAGAACTCCTCGACCACTTGCCCCATCTCATCCTCATCATAATCAAACAGCGCATTCCCAAATCCCTTCGCAGCCGCGGCATCCAATGCAGCCTGATCAACGCCCTCCTCTTTTACCTGCCTGGCCTTTTCCCTTGCCTCAGCCACCGCTTCCTGCAGTGACATTCCCTCCTTGACCACCAAATCCACATAGTAAATCGGCGTTCGATGGGTCTGAGTCGTGCTTTTCCCTCGCAACTTCAATTCCAACGGCATGTACGCAAGCAGAGCACCAGAGACTGCCTGGTAGTAGCTCAGCCTGGCCGCAAGGGTCCGGATGCTGTTGTAGCCGGTCGTTCGGAAGATGAAAGTGCCGAGGTCATCATCGTCACCGACCTTCACGTTCAGGCGACCATAGGGCTTGCACAGGCCACCTTTGCCGAACTCACACAGCGTTGGCCCCGGGCATGGCAAAGACTGCACTCCTGACTGCGTCAGGCGCTTGCATGTGTCGCCATTACCGACACACACGGGTCGTCCGCTTTTACGGTCAAACATGGTGTACTCGGCCCGCAGGTTGAGATCCGCGTCGTTGAACAGCATGCGCACAGGAATGGTCCGCAGCTTGCCGTTTGGCGCATCCTTCCGGAGCTCCTCGTCCATGGGATGTGCCACCCACCCGGCGTCCTTCTCCTGGATTTGGGAGGTGATAGTGAACTGATCGTCTTTTTGAGGTAGCCGAATGCCGTTCTTCTCAACGACCCGACCAATGCTGATACGCCCCAGTACGGGAGGCGTAATGGCTAAACCTTTAATCATGATGTCTCTCCTGAAAAAAGGACCACGGGGCACTCGTCACGCCCGCGTGGCCAATGGGGGTTTTATGCTTGAATGAGAAACCGCCGACTGCCCGGCTTGGTGAGTGGGTATTGATCCAGAAGCCCTGGCCGATCCTTCAGCAGTTGCTTCACGTTGAGCCCAACGGAGTCCTTGCTCCGCTTCCAGCTGACGCTGCCACTGGGGAAGGTTGCCTTTGACGCTTCGCCCATCTGGCTCTCGATGCGCTGTTTTAGGTGGGATTCAGTGGATTTGAGGCTTTCCATTTCCGAACGGATGGCCAGCAACTCATCGAACGCTTCCGACAGCTCCTTGCTTTGGCTGAAGTCCAGTGTCTCGCCTTGGTCCACCGGGTACAGGTGACGCAAGGCGCGTTCGGCGGAATCAGTACCGTCAACGGGTGGCGGCGTATCTGTTTCCACGAAATCCCAGAACTGGCGCTCCAGCACATACAGTGCCTCGATGAGTTCCTCATTCCGTTCAATGCGGTAGATCTTCAACTCCTGACCACACAGCAGCACGCACACATCTGCCGACTGTTTGCCGGTAACAGCCAGCTGATGCTGGACCTGGCACTGAATGTAGTCCGGCACGCCCTCTTTCCAGAGTCGTGCCCCGAATTCCCCGGCTGTTTTGCACTCGAGGATCTGGACGTCTTCATCGGCAACGACTGAGTAATCCAGATTGGCCAGCATCCAGTGCTTTTCCGGATCTGGATGTTGGAGCACGGCATTCACCCGGCGCACCCTGCGGCCCGTTTGCTGGCTGTATTGCTCCGCAACAATCGGTTCCAGGATATGGCCCCAGTAGACGGGGGACTCGGGATCGTCGGAATCCGGTTTGGGCAGGCCCGCATCTCTGCCTGTCTTGACCATCCAGAGCTCCAGTTGGGACTGGTAAGGGTTCATGCCGACGGCTGCAGCGGCATCGCTGCTGCCAATGCCCTGCTTGCGTACCTTCAGCCATTCATCACGGCTCAGCCCCTTGGTGGAGACCAGGCGCAAGGCCGGTCGCTGTTTCTGAATTGTGTTTGCACTCATGCCCATGGTGTTTTCCTCCAGACATAAAAAAGCCCACCAGAGCATCAGGCTCCGGTGGGCTTTATGGCGGTTTAGCGATTTGTAGGATTGGCTCAGGCCACAAGTGACATGGCCTGCTCTAATGCGCGGTTCTTGACGGCGGCACCGGTTCCGAACCAGGCGGAATCAAGCCGGTGGTCAACGGTTTTGGCCCGGCGCTGGTGATCAATGAATTCCGTTACAGCATTCAGCAGGCCGTAGGCCGTGCCTTCTGAGGATGCCAGGCTGGCACCCATGCCCTCGCCTTCATACAACCCCAGAGCCTTCGCCATGGAGCGTTCGTTGGTTTTGCCCACGCCAGCACCGGAATCGTCAGTGAACACCTTGAGGAAGTAGTTTCTGGCTTCGGTGGTTTTCACCTTACGCTCACTCAGGATCTTCAAGCGGTGCATGAAGTCATCCCAGGCGGAGACGGAGATGCCCAGTTGCTTCTTAACCAGGTCCGCATCAAATGCTGTGTTGTGCTTCACCTTCACGGCATTGGCGGCGGAGCCTTTCAGGGCAACCGCGAGGGTGTTGTTGCACACCACGCGGATACTGGTGAACTGAGCAGTCGTGGCCATGGTGCCGTCACAGGCGGTGGCCAGCAGGACATAGGCATTGGTTTGATCGTTGCCTTTGAGCATGCCGGACTGGCCGGTACGGGCGAGTGCCCACATTTTACGGCCACCTTTCAGCACGCCAGCGGTTTCCAGCTCGAAGCCAGACACCTCGGTCAGATCCCGATAGAACTCCAGGATCTCCTCAGGCTGAACCACTTTGAAGCGGTTACCGACGACCGACAGCGGAGCCTTGGTATCCGAGCGGTAAAGCACTTTGGAATCCGGGTAAGAGAGGATTTCACTCAGACTGCCACTGGAATTGGTGACGAAGCGGACAGGGCTTTCCTGAATCTGCCAATCCAAGCCCGCTTGTTTTGCCCAGACCTCCAGGGGCTGATTCGAAGTCAGTTCGTTCCCCAGGCCATGCCAAGGGGTTTGGCCCACGTAGGCCATTTGTTCGATGAGATGAGCCATGGTTGCTCTCCTTTGAAATTTATTAAGAAAATTAACGTCTTTCCGGTGTGAGTTATCTTTTCACCCGAGGGAGACCGATCGCTCCCTTGGGCGTGGGAATTTTCTCCCGTGGGAGTTCGGGGCTTCCCTTGGGCGAATGCGTCATCCCCCACGGGAGCCAGGGTCATCGCCGAAGGAATAGCCGCAGTCTAGGCAGCGGTAGTTATCAAGCACACGATCATCCAGGACATCACCCAGTATCACGCCAGCGGAAGCGCCAGTGGCGCCACCCAGTAGCGCACCGATGACGGCACCGCCGATACCACCCACGGTTGCTCCTGCGGGACCGGCAACAATTCCCAGGGCAGCACCCGCTTGGGCACCGGCCGTGGCAGCCGAATAGCCGCCATAGGTCCCGGCAGACGCGCCAACCACACCAGCAGTTTTCTTGCCGTAGTTGTTTTTGCCAATCCGCCGGGACTGGCAGTTGGGGCATTGTTCAGACATTGGAAATTACCTCTGTGAATTGGGAAGGAAGGCACTGTCAGTGCCCCGGTTCACAGGGGTGATATAGGTCCGAAGATTTTTCGGATAGGCAGTTTCCTTGCTACGAATGCTACGTGTAGCAGTCGTAGCAGGGTTTCAAGCCTTTCAGCACTTTCGCTTATCACTTGCTTTTAGCTATCCAGCCCTCCTGGAATATTCTGGAATATACCTGGAATAACAATGCGTTACCGAACCTGATCGATTTATGCTTTTACTCAGATTGTTGAGGAGGCATTCCATGACCGGTACACCCAAACGAGAAATTAAATTCATTCGGTTAAAGGTGGTGATCAAAAAAACCGGCCTGTCTCGCGCATCAATCTATAACCGGCTCAAGAAGAGCTCCAAGTACTACGACGCAGCTTTTCCGAAGCAAATCCGGATCGGAGGTGGAGCAGTGGCGTGGATAGAGTATGAGATTGAAGATTGGATGGAGCTCCAGATTGAGAAATCAAGATGTGAATGACTCTCAAAAATCGAGGTGATGTCTATGCAACAGAATGAACGATTCCCAAGACGATTAGCAGCGATACCGGGGCAGCAAAGTCTGCTTGAACGTTACAGTGAACTACCAGACCTGACGCGGCTGGGCCTGATCGGAGATGCGGTCGATAAAGCGCTCAAGGAGATACAAGCTCCCCATCCCCTAACGCTTCTTGCATGCCTCATTGCGGCCTCAACCGCGACTCAATCCCTTTACGACGTTGAACGACCGGCGGGAGGCCGAACATCTCTGTCGCTTTATGGACTGTTGATCGCAGACTCTGGCGAAAGGAAATCAAGCTTAATCAATTACTTTTTCAAACCAATTCGTGAGGCGGAGATCGCGGCCGAAAAGAAGCACCAAGAACAGCTACTGCAATGGCTACGGGACATCCAGATTTGGGAGATCCATCGCAAGGAATTGCAGAAAAAACTCAGCAAAGCCATCGAATACGATATTGCCCTGGCAATGAAGGAGGATGACAGCGATGACGAGCCCAAAGACTAAAAAAGCTCAACGTCTATACAGCGAACACGAAAAAAATAAACCACCCAAACCGAAAGGGCGCCAGACCATCTACGACGACACAACCGTGCAGGGGTTACTTCAGGGCATGCATCAGAACACAAAAAACGTTTGCGTCCTGGCCGATGAGGGAACAGGCACCCTCAACCAGTTGGTCACTCCAGGGATGTCGACATTGAACTCTTCTTGGAGCGGAATGCCCATCAAAGTCGAACGAAAAACCTCAGAGTCCTTCACGCTCACGGGGCAACGGATGGCTTTCCTACTCTCAATTCAGCCCGGCCCATTCCAAGAATATCGAGACCGCAAATCCGATCTGGCCAAAGCGGCAGGTTTGTGGGCACGGACTTTGGTGTGCGGACCGCTTTCAACGATCGGGTTCAGACAGATATCCCGTCACGAAAACACTAGGTCAGACTCGACGCAATATTTTGCGCGAATCCGCGAGCTGATCGAAAAATCCTTCGAATCTGAGGAGACTGAATATGAAGAACCTTCTGAAATTAAGTGATCGTGCGGCAGACCACTGTATCGCTGTCGGCAACGAGATTGAGGTCAATATGAGGCCTGGCGGTATCTATGCCAATGCAACGGATCACGCATCCAAGCTCTTGGAAAATATAGTCAGAGTGGCGGGGATATTACACGTTGTGAACAACGAGAGCGGTAATATCAGCTATGACACCTTGGATGCTGCCGTTCATATATGCGTATTTTTCTCAAACGAATATATGATGGTTTTCGATCACACCCCGAATCACGTCGTCAATGCCATGATTCTTAACGATTGGCTGACAAGTAATGTCCGTGGCCGGAATCAGCGATATATCCCAAAGAGGCACACCAGGCAGTACTGTCCTTCAGCAGTGAGGAAACCAGCGCAATTCAGGGACGCGCTAGAATACCTTGAATGTAGCGGATACATTCGAGTTTTCGTAAATGAAAAGAACAGGCATCTAATCGATACGATGCCTCATCTTCCAGCATAGTATGGACGCCTAACTTAACGGCCTGAATTCCCCGGGGTTCAGGCCGGATCATCAGAAAACAAGCGGATTTAATTCTGGTACTTATCCTATTACGTCTGTAGAAGCTATAAAGATATAGAGATATATAAATATATAGATATATAAATATATAGAGATAGAGGGCATATGACATACGTATATGAATCATTAGACACTATCAAGGATCTAGATGCTATAGCAACACTATCAAAAAAGATAGCCAAAGTAGAATCGTTATCACGATCAAGCAAGCGAGAAATAATAAGACTTCTTGGTATCTCAGAAGAGGGATTATCTATTGACGCCCCACTCTATGGAATGAATCCCTATGTAGAGGCCTTCTTCTCAGCAAAAAACACAGTCATATCACCACACGCCATAGACCAAGATGTAGGAAAACTCATTTCAGGGGATCTAGGTGACAACAAACTGCTCAAAGACTTCTGCCAATCATTGCAGAAATATACCTCCACCCCAGAGTTTAAGCGCACTATCAGAATCAACCGAAAATCAGAATTAAAAAGAGAAAATAGCTGTTCCCGATATATTGATGCTCACCTAGAAAATTATGCAAGACTCATCGTTGTGAGAATTGACCTACGTCTTAGAATCGACCCTGACAAGGTTAACTTTTTAAGTGATTTATTTATCGACATGGCAAGATTCTGGCGCCGACTCCGAAGAGATTTGAGAGAATCTGAAAAAATACCCAAGCCGGAAGGCTTTATCGGGAAACTGGAACATGGACATTATCGTGGTTATCATTTCCACGTTATGCTTTTTTTCGACGGGTCCAAGCACCAGAAAGATGTCATCTTAGCCAGAATGATTGGAGAACACTGGAAAAACGAGGTAACGGAGGGTCGAGGAGACTATCATAACTGTAATGCAACGGACCCTGCAAAATACAAATACTATGGAATTGGGCGTGTAGAGCATTGGGATATCGAAAAGATCGAGAATCTGAAATTTGCGGCCTGCTATTTAGCAAAAACAGACTACTCTTTAAATTCTCTAAATATTTCGGCTAATCGGACTTTCTTTCGGGGAACGATACCAAAGAAGAAGGAGAGACGAGGCAGAAAAAGGAAATGCAATCCAGTTTTTTAATGTGGATTCTTATATTTAAATTTGGGCTGTTAAAGTAATTAGTTTCTTATGAACTCGCTTATGTGTTTTGAAAGCGCTCCCCACTTCCTACTTTTAAAAATCTCGACTTCTTTTTCAACCCAAATCCAGAAATCTACAGAACTGTTACCTCTATTATTAAATGCCCTTTCAAATTCCAGAGGTGAACTTTTTAAAGTATAATGCGAACGACTGCGGTCATTTAACTTCGCATCATGATCGACTTCAGCCAACCTGTTCACGATCTCTAGCAACTTGATTTCGCCACCAGAAGAATCTCCAAAAATTCCGTCACGATAGGCAGACCAGCGACCAACCGAAATATCGAAAGCGCTATTTAATTTCTGACCCTTGCTTATGCGAAGAGTATTTAAAAGCTTTGTCATTATTTCTGCTTTCAAAATTTCATCTCTATCATTTTCTTTTCTATATCCCTTATACTCAAAAGCAACATTATTTAAACATTCCAGCGAACTACTAACCCAATCTTTATCAAGTATTTCTTTTAACTTATTTTTGCTAAAGTAGGAGCCCTCGGTTAAAATCTCAGCCTCGCGATCTGCCACCCACAGGTCTGCCAAAGTAACATCAAAAGACAACTCATCTAATGTCCTCACAACACTTCTAGGCTGCTCTCCCGCCTTAAATACCGAAAAAACATATAGCTGTTCTGATGAGCAGTATCGATTACCTAATGACCGAATATTCAGCGAGTCAGCGCCCCGTCCAGTAATTCCGGGCATTGGGACAGTTATTTCAACCGATGTTTTTTTATCGTCATCATCATCGTAATCGAAATGAACAATAACTTTGTTGTTATTCGCTTCTGCAACATTTTCAGCACAAGATATTTTCGCTTTACCGATTCTCTCAATTTCCTTGAGTGTGGAGTTCTCTATTTTAATCAGAGGGCTGAGCACGTCCAAAGGGGTGTAAGTGCAAGTAATAACCTTATCATGTCGATCAAGGTAAAGAGTCTTCACATAGACTTGGTGTTGCGGAGGACAATAGGTCCAAACTCCCGTCTCGGCCTTAACCAGTGCATCGAAGAAACTACCTTTTTCTTCGTCCCATAATTTCTTGAGATATTCAACGTCAGCCAGATCTTCTTGGCTTTTGCGGTTGAGGGCATCAGCTGTAGAACTCATCATTCAATTACCTATGCCCATATGAAACAGTTTTCGCACATGGGCACCCAGCAAATCCCATGCTTCTCTCGTCTCAGGGCCGTAACTGTGGCGCTGGTACACTCGCTTCACCTTATTTTCTTCAGTATGGTTGAGGCAACGTTCAGCCACCTCGGGTATCACACCCTGCGCGGTCATTATTGTTGCCCCAGTTCGCCGGAGATCATGTGGGGTCCACTTTCCACCTGAAAGAACGAGTGCTTGAGCCTTTGAGCTTCGCCCTTTGCTTGGCTCTTTACCGGTGGGAAGCTGTCGATCACGAATTTGCTTGGTGATTGATTTGGGACAGACTGAGCCAGTATCTGATGAGTTCGGATAACACCATCGAGAATCCCCGGATAGCTTCTCCAGGTCTTTAAACCAAGCCACAGCGAAGCTGGATAAAGCAATTTCGTGCGGCTTACCATTCTTACTGTTTTCCGCAGGGATCTTCCAAGCACCCTGCTTTAAATTCACATCGACCCACTCCGCTTTAATCAGCTCTCCGATTCTGCAACAAGTTGTCAGCATGATCCAGATAGCGATGGATGTGGAAGGCAACATCTGCGCATCGGGGATCTGATTGGCAAGCGCTTTAATTTCCCCGTCATTCAATACTCTGTCGCGCTCAACGTCTTTACCACCAATTTTTGACTTCCGGATACTGGCCGTGGGGTCGTACTCGATCAAATCCCGGTCTACTGCAAAACGAAACATCTGCCTGATGAGGCTCAGCGTCAGCTTTGCCATGCGGGTCACACCGCGATTAAGCTGCGCATCGACGACCTCTGTGACATGGCCCTTTTTGACATCCTCAACCGCAAGCTGACCAATTTTAGGAAGCACATCCTTTTCAAAGAGCCTACGAACCTCTGCTCCGCCATCTTTCCGGTTTTTAAGATCGATGTCCGCCCAATGCTCAAAAAGCTCCGTCACGGTCTTACGGGCGGCCTGGCGTGCTTTTTCTGCCTCTGCAGCCTCTCGCTCAGCCCGTAACCTGGCCATCTCTGCCTCATGGGTGGCCTTACGTGCGTCCTCCTCTGCCTCCTGATACTCCCTCAGATCCCGAATGCCAGCCTGGTATAAGCGGGATAGCTCACCGGCCTTCGTTCGCGCCTCTCGCAGGGTTAGGCCGTCCTTACCAGACTGATCGTAATTACCTACAGGAAGGAAGACCCGTTCACCCTGGGAATTGGTATATCGGAAGTAAAACAGTCTGTCCCCGCTTTTCAGAATGCGGGCCATGAAACGCCCACATCCCCTCGGAGCATCCTCAGTCAACCAGATCGACTTCCCTGGCTTTGAGTTCATTTGTTTGTCTGTAATCGTTCCCATTACCACCCACTCAATGAAGACCGGATTCTCGTCACCGTTTGGTCACCGTTTCTCGATCGCTTAAACTGGATGGTATTGGATTCCGTTGGAAAACACAAAATGGAAAAATCAATTAAATCAGTGGGAAAGAGTTTTAGGCTAGATTGGGTTAGACTCTGTTGGATGGCTATAAACCTTTATGGGGTGCAAGGGGTCGTAGGTTCAAATCCTACCGTCCCGACCAGATTCCGACAAAAAGCCCGGGCCGAAAGGTCCGGGCTTTTTGTTATAGGCACTTACTCGGCAAACGAACCCGTAAATTCAATTTTGCCGCGCGCGAGACGCAACCTGCCCTTTCGCTCAAGCTCTTTGAGCAGCCTGCTTACCACCTCTCTCGCTGTGCCTAGCTCAATGGCAAGCTCCTGGTGGGTGATGGTGATTGCACGTTGCCCGGCTCTTGCCTCAAGCCAGTGAAGAAGTCGTTCGTCCATTCGCCTGAACGCAACCTCCTCCACCAGCAGCATCAGATCATTCAGGCGGCGACCGTAAGACTCCATTATGCCCAGCCGGAAATCGGCGGACTGGTCCATGAGCCGATCGAACAACCCCCTGGGCACCATCAACACTTTGGCATCCTCCTCAACCACGGCCTCTGCGCGAAAGCCGTCACCGGTCATCAGGCACCCGATCGAGAGCGTGCAAATGTCATCCGCGCCCATCCTGTACAGGACGATGCTATTCCCCGACAGCCCTGTCATCTGAACCTTTACACTGCCATGGAGCACCAGTGGAAGGCCCTGACACGGATCTCCCGCTCTAAAGAGCACCTTTCCATGCTCAAATTGAATCGCCTGCAGTCCGTTCAGAGCGTCCCGCCGAAGGGATTCCGGCAATGTTTCAAGAATGCTGTGTTGCAACGTCAGTTTTTCCATAGTTAACGAGACTAGCTTATCCAGTGCTTTTCCTTGTGTGACTTTATCACTGAACAGCCCGGGAGCAGGCGTTAGAGTGGCCTTACTGCCTCAAATCAACCAAGGAGAATGGATCATGAGCATTAATATGGGACCTGCGGACCGTATCATTCGGGCCATTGTTGGCATCGTACTTCTGGCGCTCGTATTTGTGGGCCCACAAACCGCCTGGGGCTGGATTGGCATCGTTCCTCTGGCCACTGCCGCAGTGGGCAACTGCCCCGCCTATTCAATTCTGGGCATCAAGACCTGCAAGAAGCAATAAACCTGCAGGCATAAAAAAACCGGGGCAACGTCGCTGCCCCGGCTTTTCTTATGACTTTCGGAAGCCCTATTTGACCGGCGCGTTCAGCACCTCAAGTACTTCCTCAAGCTCCGTAATCATCTGGCGAATCAGCTGCTTATACTGGGAAGTATCGTCCTTTACCTCGTGACTGCTCAGCTTCTGCTTGGCACCACCGATGGTATAGCCCTGATCATAAAGCAGACTGCGAATCTGGCGGATCGTGATAACGTCTGCGCGCTGATAATAGCGCCGGTTACCCCGACGCTTTACGGGCGAAAGCTGCGGAAACTCCTGCTCCCAATACCGCAGGACGTGCGCCTTTACCGCGCATAGTTCCGCCACCTCACCGATGGTGAAGTAACGCTTCCCGGGAATCGTGGGAAGTTCGTTGTTATGACTGGGTTCCAGCATACGCTTCTACTTTTTGCTTTAGTTTTTGTCCCGGGCGAAACGTAACAACTCGCCGTGCACTGATCGGAATCTCTTCGCCGGTCTTCGGGTTCCGTCCCGGCCGCTGCTTCTTGTCCCGCAGATCGAAGTTACCGAAACCCGAAAGCTTCACCTGCTCGTTGTGGCTGAGAGCGCCTCTGATCTCGTCGAAAAAAGCTTCTACCATTTCCTTGGCTTCGCGCTTGTTAAGGCCCAATTCCTCGTACAACCGCTCTGCCATTTCCGCTTTCGTCAAAGCCGCCATTTCTCAACTCCTCAGTGTTGCCCCCAGCTCTTCTTTCAATGCGTCGATCACACCGTTGAAGAGCGAATGCACTTCATCCTCGTTCAATGTACGTTCGGGGTGCTGCCAGAACAGGCTCAAAGCCAGGCTCCGGTTACCTTCGCCCAAGCTCTCACCTTCATAGACATCGAACGCACGCAACGCTGTCAGCTGCTCACCGGCATGCTTTCTCGCTACACGCTCCACATCGGCGAACGCTACCTCGCTCCCGATAATAATAGCCAAATCCCGACGAACTTCCGGGAATTTCGAAATTTCTTTGAAATTAGGCACATATCCGGTAACGATTGAATTCAAGAATAGCTCAAACATCAGGATCGTGCCATTAAGTTCAAGATTTTTCTGAACTTGTGGATGCAGAGTCCCCAGCCAGCCCACATGCTCGCCGTCACGCATGAGCTCTGCGGTCTGTCCCGGATGCAGCGCAGGATGCTGGCTGCCAACAAAACGTATCTCGATACCCAGCAAACGGAACAGACTTTCCAAATCCCCTTTTACATCAAAGAAATCCGCTGTTCTGCGACCGTTCGCCCAATTTTCAGGAAACTGATTGCCTACCACGACGCCGGCAAGCATCGGTTGCTGATCAATCCGCTCGCCTTCCTGAAGGAACCGCAGGCCGGTTTCGAACAGCCGGATACGCGGCTGCTGACGATTCTGGTTGTAGGCGACGGTCTTCAGCAGCCCACTCCAGAGGCTGGTGCGCATCACCGACAGATCCGAGGAAATCGGATTAGCCAGGGCAATGCCCTGACGGTCGGGATCAACCAACTGCTGGACTTTCGGATCAACAAAGCTGTAGGTCACCGCTTCCTGGTAGCCGTGATCCACAAAGAAGTTTCGAATGGCCGAGACTGGCCGAACCGCTTCCTCCTCCGGGCGAAGACCGAGTGACCCGTTGGGCTCGGTGACGGGCAGATTGTTGTAGCCATAGATCCGCCCCACTTCCTCGATCAGGTCTTCTTCAATGGAGATGTCCGGGCGGAAGCTGGGCACACTGACCCGCCAACCGTTTTTCAGGAGCTTCTCGACCCGCAGACCAAGTCGGGTCAGGATTTCCTCAACCGTTGTCCGGTCGATTTCCATACCCAGAACATCGTTTAGCCGGCCGGCACGCAGGTCGACAACCCGATCCCTGGGCATGTCTTCATCGCTGGCAACCTCGACAATCTCGCCAGGCTCACCGCCCACGATATCCATCAGCAAGCTTGTGGCCCGCTCCATGGCGTCGCGTGCCAACTTGTAGTCAACGCCGCGCTCGAACCGGTGCGAAGCGTCAGTGTGCAGGCCATAGTGACGAGCCTTGCCCGCGAGGGTAATCGGATCAAAGTAGGCAGACTCCAGTACCAGATCCCGGGTTTTCGGGCTGACACCGGAATGCTCGCCGCCCATGACACCGGCAATAGCGATTGGCTTTTCGTGATCCGCAATCACCAGCGTGCCCTGGGTGAGCTCAACTTCCTGGCCATCCAGCAGAACAAGCTTTTCACCGATGCGCGCCATTCGAACGACGATCCCGCCGTGGATTTCATCACGGTCAAAGGCGTGCATCGGCTGGCCAAGTTCCAGCATGACGTAGTTGGTGACGTCCACGGCGGCATCAATGGAACGGATACCGGAGCGACGTAGTTTTTCCTGCATCCACAATGGCGATTCCGCCTGCAGGTTCACGTTTCGGAGAATACGGCCGAGATATCTCGGGCATCCTGCCGGCGCTTCCACCCGGATATCAGGGACTTCAGAGTGCACAGACTCCACCGGCTCAATTGCGGGGCTGTTGAACAACATGCTGTTCAGAACACCCACTTCCCGGGCGATGCCTTTGATAGACAAACAGTCGGCGCGATTCGGAGTCAGGTCTACATCAATAGTGACGTCGTTCAGCTTCAGATAATCCGCCACGTCCTTACCCACCGGAGCGTCCGCAGGAAGCTCCATCAGGCCATCGTGGTTCTCAGAAAGCCCGAGCTCGGACTCTGAGCAAAGCATTCCTTCGGAAGGCTGACCGCGAAGCTTGGCCTTTTTGATCTTGAAATCGCCCGGCAGGACAGCGCCAACCACTGCAAAAGGTACTTTCATGCCCTCGCGGACATTCGGGGCACCGCAGACCACCTGAACCTCTGAGGAACCATCACTTACCTGGCATACCCGGAGCTTGTCTGCGTCCGGATGGGGCTGCACCGACTGGACTTCGCCAACGATCACGCCACTGAATTGACCGGCCACCGGTTCGAAACCGTCCACTTCCAGCCCCGCCATGGTGATCTGATCCATCAATTCCTGGGTATCGATTTGCGGATTAACCCACTCGCGCAGCCACTGTTCACTGAATTTCATGGTTATTGCCTTGTCCTGATGCGGTTATGCCTGTTTGGTTGGATGCCTTGATCTTGCCTGTTAACGGAACTGTCGCAGGAAGCGCAGGTCGTTCTCAAAGAACATGCGCAGATCGTTAACGCCATAACGAAGCATGGCCAGGCGCTCTACACCAAGACCGAATGCAAAGCCACGGTATTCCTCAGCATCGATTCCGCAGTATTCAAATACTTTCGGGTGCACCATTCCGCAACCCATAACCTCAAGCCACTTGATGCTGCCATCGGCTTCCCGTCCCCATTCGATGTCCACTTCCGCGGAGGGTTCGGTGAAAGGGAAATACGATGGCCGGAAACGGACCTGAAGGTCCCGCTCGAAAAACACCCGCAGGAATTCCTCAACAGTGCTTTTAAGGTCCGCAAAGCTGACGTTTTTCTCGACCAGAAGCCCTTCCACCTGATGGAACATGGGGGTGTGAGTCATATCCGAATCACAGCGGTACACGCGTCCAGGGCAGATCATTCGGAATGGCGGCTTGCCGGCTTCCATGGTACGAATCTGTACGGGTGAGGTGTGGGTTCTCAACAGCGTGCCCGGGTTGAAATAAAACGTGTCGTGCATGGCGCGGGCGGGATGGTGGCCCGGAATATTCAGGGCTTCGAAGTTGTGGTAGTCATCTTCGATCTCGGGCCCCTGTTCCACGGTGTAGCCGGCGCGCGCAAAGAAATGTTCGATTCGCTGCAGGGTGCGGGTGACCGGGTGCAAACCGCCCAGGTCCTGGCCTCGGCCCGGCAGGGTCACATCAATGGATTCGCTGGCAAGCTTCTGTTCGATGGCGGCACGTTCCAGATCGTTTCGGCGAGCATTGATGGCCTGCTCTACCTGCCCTTTGGCTTCATTGATCTTCTGGCCGGCGGCAGGGCGCTCCTCAGCAGAAAGCTTGCCCAGTGTTTTCGCCTGCTGGGTAATAACACCCTTCTTGCCAAGATATTCAACACGAATTTGATCGAGTGCCTGCAGGCTGTCAGCGCTCTCAACAGCCGACAAACCGTCCTGAACCAGTTGCTCCAGGTTTTCCATTGACCCTGCTCCAAACCAGAAATGGAAGTGCTTAAAACGTAACTTCAAAAACAAAAATAGGGGAAGAGCGTGCCCTTCCCCTATCAGGAGGCGCCATCATGAAATCATGGGGCGCCCATATCGATCAGCAATCGATGAAAGAGCTAAGCGATCACAGGGATGCTTTGGCCTTCTCAACAACAGCGGCAAACGCCTGCTGCTCGTTCATGGCCAGATCGGCCAGAACCTTACGATCGATTTCAACGTTAGCCTTTTTCAGACCAGCGATCAGACGGCTGTAAGACAGACCGTTAGCGCGGGCACCAGCATTGATACGGGCAATCCACAGAGCGCGGAAAGCGCGCTTGCGGTTACGACGGTCGCGGTAAGCGTACTGACCGGCCTTGATAACCGCTTGCTTGGCTACACGGAATACCCGGCTACGAGCGCCGTAGTAACCTTTGGCCTGATTGAGAATCTTTTTGTGACGACGGCGTGCGACCACACCACGTTTTACACGAGCCATACTTTTATCCTTCTACCTTTACTTTCTAAGGAATGATTCTCGCGGCTGGATCAGCACGCGGTCATACGCTTGATAGATGCAACATCTGACTTGGCGATGAGCTTGGTGCCGCGCAGCTGACGCTTACGCTTCGGGCTCTTCTTGGTCAGGATGTGACTGGTGAAGGACTGCTTGTGCTTGAAGCCGGTGGCGGTCTTCTTGAACCGCTTGGTGGCTCCGCTTTTGGTTTTCATCTTAGGCATTTTTTAAAACTCCGCATTCTATTTTTAAATAAACAATAATGTGTCCCTGAACGACAAATCCCCCGCATGCGCGGGGGACAAGCACCCGATCAGGTTCACTTCTTCTTGCGGGGCGCCACTACCATGGTCATCTGCCGGCCTTCCATCTTCGGCCGCATCTCTACCTGGGCAAGCTCTTCAATATCCGTTTCAATACGCTGCATGAGCTGCATACCAATTTCCTGGTGTGCCATCTCACGGCCACGGAAACGGATCGTGATTTTGCCGCGGTCCCCGTTTTCAAGGAAACGTATCAGGTTGCGTAGTTTGACCTGATAATCCCCTTCTTCAGTTCCGGGACGGAACTTAAGCTCTTTGACCTGCGTCTGCTTCTGTTTCTTCTTGGCAGCCGCCTTCGCTTTCTTCTCTTCGAAGATCTTCTTGCCGTAGTCCATTATCTTACAGACGATCGGATCGGAATCCGTAACCTGTACCAGATCAAGGGTGGCCTCTTCGGCCTGCTTCAGTGCGTCCTCAATTGGCACAATTCCGACCTGGTTGCCTTCGGCATCGATCAGGCGGACTTCAGTTGCGTCAATATTCTCATTGATAGGCGCTTTAGGAGTACGCCCACCCCGATTCGTTCGCTGTTTAATAATCAGATCTCCGTCTTGGTTCTGCCTTTGCGTTCAACATCTTTCTGCAAAAGTTGCTCAAACGCTTCAAGCGATAGTGTTCCCAAATCTTCGCCTTTGCGGGTTCTCACCGCAACGGCGTTGTTCTCGACTTCTTTGTCGCCGACAACGACAAGGTAGGGAACCTTGTTAAGAGTATGCTCGCGGATTTTAAAGCCGATCTTCTCGTTTCTCAAGTCAGCATTAACCCTATACCCCAAAGAATCCCACTTTTTCGCCAGATTCTGACAATAATCACGCTGATTATCGGTAATATTGAGAATCGCCACTTGAGTCGGCGCGAGCCAGGTCGGGAAAGCGCCTTCGTATTCCTCGATCAGAATACCAATGAAACGCTCGAAGGAACCCAATACAGCCCGGTGAAGCATAACCGGGGTCTTCCGCTCTGAGTTGTCGGCAACATACTGCGCCCCCAGACGACCTGGCATCGAAAAGTCCACCTGAATAGTGCCACACTGCCACACCCGTCCGATACAGTCTTTCAAAGAGAACTCGATTTTCGGGCCATAGAAGGCGCCTTCACCCGGAAGCAATTCCCAGTCTACTCCTTCACGGTTGAGTGCTTCTTCCAGAGCAGCTTCTGCCTTATCCCAGACTTCGTCAGAGCCAACCCGCTTTTCCGGGCGGGTTGAAAGCTTGTACAGGATTTCAGTGAACCCAAAGTCTGTATAGATCTCGTGGAGCATTTCGATAAATGACGACACTTCCTGCTGGATAGCGTCCTCTTCGCAGAAGATGTGGGCGTCATCCTGGGTAAACCCGCGAACCCGCATCAACCCGTGCAGCGCTCCGGAAGCCTCGTTGCGGTGACAGGAGCCGAATTCCGCCAGTCTCAGCGGCAGATCCTTGTAGCTTTTCAGCCCCTGGTTGAACACCTGCACGTGGCACGGACAGTTCATGGGCTTGATGGCGTAGTCGTGTTTTTCCGACTCGGTGGTGAACATGTCGTCCTTGAACTTGTCCCAGTGCCCTGATTTCTCCCACAGGTTCCGCGACACCACCTGTGGCGTCTTGATTTCCTTGTAGCCATGCTCCTGCTGCTTGCGGCGCATGTATTGTTCAATTTCCTGATACAGGGACCAGCCATCCGGGTGCCAGAACACCATACCCGGCGCTTCTTCCTGCATATGGAACAGGCCCAGTTTCTTGCCAACCTTACGATGGTCGCGTTTCTCGGCCTCTTCGAGGCGATGCAGATAGGCCTTGAGATCCTTTTTGTTGCCCCAGGCGGTGCCGTAGACACGCTGCAGCTGCTCATTGCTCGTGTCGCCACGCCAGTAGGCGCCGGCAACTTTGGTCAGCTTGAAGGCCTTGAGCTTGCCGGTGCTCGGAACGTGGGGACCACGGCACAGGTCGATGAAGTCGCCCTGACTGTAGAAAGACAGGTCTTCTTCACCGGGAATATCCTGAATGATACGGACCTTGTATTCCTCGCCCATATCTTCAAAAAGCTTGATTGCCTCATCACGGGACATGATAGACCGGGAAACCGGCAAGTCCTGCTTGGAGAGCTCTTCCATGCGCTTCTCGATCCGCGCCAGATCCTCGTTGGTAAACGGGCGGTCGTACTTGAAGTCGTAGTAGAAGCCATTATCGATCACCGGGCCAATGGTAACCTGGGCACCGGGAAACAGTTCCTGGACAGCCATAGCCATCAGGTGAGCCGTGGAATGGCGAATGACATCAACGCCCTCTTCATCACGCTCCGTAACGATCGCCAGTTCGGCATCGTTCTCGATTCGATAACTGGTGTCCACAAGCTGACCATCCACCTTCCCGGCGAGGGCGGCCTTGGCAAGACCGGCGCCAATGTCGGCGGCAACATCATGGACGGTTACGGGTTCGGCAAAACTGCGGTGGCTGCCATCGGGCAGTGTTACGACGGGCATGAAAGACTCCTGTTGGTTACTCAGCGGTGATCTATACCAGAGACCACATGGTGACGGCACGGCGCGATACAAACCGCGGGCCGTTTCGAGCGGAAGTCTAACAGAAAAAAACCCGGCAGGTTAATGCCGGGTTTTCACAGACACAGACATGACATCAGGCTGGCTGGCCAGCGGCCTCCTCCCGGGCCCGTCGACGCAACTGACCAAACGCCAGAAGCCCAAGCAGAGCCAGCGCGGGAATGAACATCAGCTCCTTGGGCGGGCGTTCGAGGTGAACCTGCACAGCGTCGATGGTCCAGCCAAACTGGATACCGGCATCCTCTGCAGGGCTACCGAACCCGACGAAGTCGACGGCCATCTTTTCGCCATCCGGGCTGAGCTCCAGCCCCGCGTCCATCAGACGCTGCTCAGGCGAATCGCCAGCCGGAATCTCGAGCCTTACGTAAGTGGTCACCTCGTCGCCGTCGATTGTCATTCCGGATGCCTTCAGCACAATGGGCTTGTCAGCGGGCACATCCTCGACGTACTCCATGATCTGCGCACCCGGCTGATCCTCTGTTGGCGGGTAGATCATGTCCCACCAAAAACCCGGCCGGAACATGGTAAAGGTAATCAACAGCAACAGCAGTGATTCCCACTTGTAGCTCTTGGTAAACCAGAAGCCCTGAGTGGCCGCGGAAAAGACCAACATGGCGGTTACCGCGCTGAAGATCGTTACCAGCAGATCGAACCAGCCCGTCAGACCAATCAACAACAACTGCGTGTTGAAGATGAACATAAACGGAAGGATCGCTGTCCGGATATCGTAGGTAAAGCCCTGAATACCCGTTCGTATGGGATCAGCTCCGGATATGGCGGCGGCGGCATAAGCCGCCAACCCCACGGGCGGCGTGTCATCCGCCAGAATGCCGAAGTAGAAAACAAACAGATGGACGGCGATCAGGGGCACGATCAGGCCGTTCTGGGCCCCCAGAGTGACAATTACCGGTGCCATCAGGGTGGATACAACAATATAGTTGGCAGTGGTTGGCAGGCCCATGCCCAATATCAGGCTGATGATTGCCGTAAAGATAAGCATCAACAGCAGGTTACCGCCCGACAAGAACTCGACAAACTCGGTCATCACCAGGCCGATACCGGTCAGGGTGACCGTGCCCACCACGATACCGGCGGTGGCAGTTGCCACGCCGATACCCACCATGTTCCTGGCACCGGTGGCGAGCGAGTGCGCCAGATCGAACACACCGTCCTTGAATTCACCGAGGAAATTACCGTGCTTGTAGAAAAAGGCCTTCAACGGTCGCTGTGTCACGACGATGAAAATCATGAACAGCGTGGCCCAGAACGCCGACAACTGCGGTGAAAAACGCTCAACAGTCAGGCACCACACGAGCACCACAACGGGGAGAAGGAAGTACAGACCGGTCTTTACCGTCGGACCAACAGGCGGCAATTCGCCCATGTCCTTTTCCGGATCGTCTTCCTCGAGCTCAGGGAATCGGGTGGCGTAGCCAACCAGACCAACATAGATCAGTACAAGCAGCGGGGCCAATACCCACATCGCCGCCTCGCCGAAAAGCGTCTTGGTCCAGCCGACCCCGTAATAAACCGCCAGGGTCAGGACACTCAGGCCAATCAGGATAACGACCCAGTTCAACAGGCGCTGGGCAAGGGTTGGCTTGTTGAGGCGCTCAATGCCCTGCATGTTGAGCTTGCAGGCTTCCAGATGGACGATATAGATCAGCGCCACGTAGGAAATCATCGCCGGCAGAATCGCGTGCTTGATCACTTCCAGATAGGAGATACCAACGTACTCGACCATCAGAAAGGCGGCAGCGCCCATGATGGGCGGCGTGAGCTGGCCATTGGTGGATGCGGCAACTTCTACAGCACCGGCCTTGGTCGCCGGAAAGCCGACTCGCTTCATCAGTGGAATAGTGAACGTGCCGGTTGTGACAACGTTCGCGATGGACGAACCGGAAATAACGCCGCTCAGACCGCTGGAGACCACGGCGGCTTTGGCAGGGCCACCTCGCATATGCCCCAACATGGCGTAGGCAACTTTTATAAAATAGTTACCGGCACCCGCCCGCTCAAGCAACGCACCAAAAAGCACAAACAGGAAAACGAAGCTGGTGGAAACCCCAAGTGCAACACCAAACACGCCTTCGGTGCCCAGCCACTGGTGAGACGCCAGTTTACTGAGGCTCACGCCTTTATGGGCAATCACATCCGGCATGTAGGGGCCGGCAATCGAGTATGTGATGAAGACCGCAGCAACGATAGTCAGCGGGAGCCCGAGCGACCTACGCGTTGCTTCCAGCAAAAGCACGAGGCCGATAAGCGCAACCCACAAATCCTGAGTGATTGGCGCGCCGGGTCGCGTTGAAAGCTCTTCGTAAAAAACGTAGAGGTATGAGGCGCAGAAAGCAGCAACAAGCGCCAGAATCCAGTCGTAGATGGGGACGATATTTACATGCCGCCCCTTGATCATCGGGAAGGCAGAAAATGCCAGGAAAACAGCAAACGCAAGATGGATTGAGCGCGCTTCCGTGGAATTAAAGATTGCGAAATTGAAGATATAGGGCAGCGGTGACGCAATCCAGAGCTGAAACAGTGACCACACCAGGGGAACGATAAAGAGAATAACCGCAGCGTATCCACTGGTCGCCCTGCCCCCGGTTTCAGTCTGCAGGATCTGGTCTACATTACTGCTACCACCAGCACCAGCTCCGTTAGCCGGATCGCTCGTCGCCATAAATTAGTCCCGTACGTAAAAATCAATCTCTGAAAGGGCGTCACAGCGGGCTTGAGCCCGCTGTGACGGAGTGCAGGCAGATCAGTCGATCAGACCAGCTTCCTTGTAGTACTTGGCAGCACCCGGGTGCAGAGGCGCACTCAGGGCATCAGAGACCATCTCTTCCTTGTTCAGGTTGGCAAACGCAGGATGCAGGCGCTTGAAGCTGTCGAAGTTCTCGAAAACAGCCTTCACAACCGCGTAGACAACGTCATCGGGCACATCAGTGGATGACACGAAGGTTGCCGCAACGCCGAAGGTGGTAACGTCATCGTCACTGCCACGATACATACCACCAGGGATGACTGCCTTACGATAGTACGGGTTCTCGTCGATCAGCTTCTGTGTGGCAGCGTTATCAACGTTGACCAGGACACTGTCACAGGAAGTGGTCGCTTCCTTGATGGCACCAGAGGGGTGGCCAACCGTGTAGAAGAAGGCATCAATGTTACCGTCACACAGGGCCTGGGACTGCTCCGCGGCCTTGATTTCGGCAGCCAGGGAGAACTTGTCCAGCGTCCAGCCCATCTCATCCATCAAAACCTCGGCGGTGGCGCGCTGGCCAGAGCCCGGGTTACCAACGGATACCCGCTTGCCTTCCAGGTCTTCAAAGGTCTTGATGCCCGAGCCCTTGCTGGCAACAACGGTGAACGGTTCCGGATGCAGGGAAAACACCGCCCGAAGGTCCTTGTTCGCGCCATCGTCCTTGAACTGGCTGGTGCCGTTGTACGCGTGGTACTGCCAGTCGGACTGGGCTACGGCCAGATCGAGTTCGCCCTGGCGAATCGCATTCAGGTTGTATACGGAACCACCGGTACTCTCAACGGAACAGCGGATTCCATGCTCTTTGCGGTCCATGTTCACCAGACGACAGATCGCACCGCCGGCCGGATAGTAAACACCGGTTACACCGCCGGTGCCGATGGTCACGAAGCGCTGCTCCTGCGCGGAAACAGAGGTTGAAGCAGCACCCAGGCTGACTGCGGCAGCGACAGCAAATGCGGAGGCTTTCAGTTTCAGTGTCATGTGAGTTCTTCCTTTTTCTGCTCGTTGTAATTAGATGACCGCCGGTAGGGCGGGCAAGACATACGGTCACGGTAAAACATAGACCACTTCACGTCATAAATAAAGCACGGATTAGCTCGCTAACCGGTTGACCAGACAACAAAAAAGCCCGCAGTGCGGGCTTTTTTGCAGGTCGGTACGAATGTTATTTCGCAGCTCGGGCCTTGGCAAGCATCTGATCCGGCCGCAGAAGGAACCGGGCCAAAGCCGGCAACAGCCAGATAGCCCCCACCATATTCCAGAGGAACATGAAGAACAGGAGGAAGCCCATGTCAGCCTGGAACTTGATCGGAGAGAATATCCAGGTCACAACGCCCAGACCCAGGGTCACGCCAGTAAACATAACGGCCTTGCCCGTCGAGCGCAGGGTTTCATAGTACGCGTCCTGAAGGGTCTTGCCTTCCAGCAGGTATTTCTCCAGCTTGCTGTAGATATAGATGCCGTAGTCGACACCGATACCAACCCCCAGGGCAATCACCGGCAGGGTGGCCACTTTAATACCGATGCCAGATACCGCCATGATTGCCTCACACAGGACCGAAGTCAGCCCCAGAGGTATCACGATACACAGCACCGCACGGATCGAGCGGAAGGTCACGAAGCACAGCAAACTCACCACTCCGTAGACAAGGATCAGCATCTTGTCCTTGGCAGCAGAGATTACTTCGTTGGTCGCGGACTCCACACCCGCGTTACCGGCCGCCAGAAGGAACCTGTGTTCCTCAGTGCTGTTGTTCTGGGCGAACTCTTCCACCCGATCAACAACGGTCTCCAGCGTTTCCGCCTTGTGATCCTCGAGGAAGACAAGGACAGGCGTCAGACTGCAGTCGGTATTGATCAGCCCCGCAGGAGCCTCACGAATGGACGCATTGATGATCGTCTGGTTACGGGAGATCTCGAACCACTTCCAGTTACCCTCGTTCAATGCCTTGGTGACCATCTTGGAAACATCGGCCAGAGAAACAGATGACTGCACGCCCGGCGTGTTCTGAAGCTCCCACTGCAGGGAATCCATGGCACGCAGCACGTTGTACTGGGTGCACTGCTCTTCCGGCGTTTTAACCATCACCACCAATACGTCTGCACTGGTTGAGTAGTTGTTGATGATGTAGGCGTTGTCTTTGTTGTAACGGGAATCCGCTCGCAACTCAGGTGCGCCCTGGTCGAGGTCACCAATCTTGAGGTTTTGCTTGTAGTAGAGACCAAGCCCAAGGCCAATCACAGCGATCAGCAACGAGATCGGTGCCACACCGGGATGGGAGAAGTAGGACAGCACTCGCCACTTCCGGTCCTGCTTCTCACCGTGGTTCTGGACATGGCGGATGCCACCTTTGGAAATCCCGATGTAAGACATGATCAGCACATGCAGAACGAGGTTGGTGAGGATAACAAACGCCACACCAATACCCGCAGCCACCGCCAGATCGCGGATTACATCGATCTCTATAAAGAACAGAGTCAGGAAACCGAAGGCGTCAGAGATCAGAGCCAGCATGCCAGGTATGTAGAGTGCCCGGAACGCCAGACGGGCTGCGGTCACTGCGTCAAAGCCCTTGGCCGCTTCCACAGCCATGGCATTTACAATCTGCACACCGTGACTGATGCCGATGGCGAACACCAGGAACGGCACCAGAACCGAGTAAGGGTCCAGGCCATAGCCCAGGAGCCGAAGCGTGCCCAGTTGCAGGAACACGGCGATGATCGACGTGAATACGGGAACCAGGGTTCCGGTAATGGAGCGGGAGTACCAGAACAGCAACAGCGTGGTCAGGAGAATGGTGATCCCCGCAAACCATGCGATGGAGCCAATGCCCTCGATCAGATCGCCCACCTTCTTGGCGAAGCCGACGATGTGAATCTTGATGTTCGGGTTCTGCTCTTCGTATTTCTCGCGGATTTTTTCCTCAAGCTGACGGGAAAAATCACCGTAATCCAGAGCCTCACCGGTTTCGGGATTCTTTTCGTAGAGCGGCGCGTAAACGATCGTCGAATTAAAGTTGTCAGAGATCAGGCGCCCCACTTCGTTCGAACGCAGAACGTTCTGACGAAGTTGTTCTAGGCTTTCCCGGGAGCCGTCATAGCCGTCCGGTATGACAGTACCGCCCTGGAAACCCTGCTCGGTAACCTCAACCCACCGGACGTTCGACGTCCAGAGAGATTTCAGGCCGGAGCGATCCACACCGTTGAGATAGAAAACCTCGTCAGTGATCTGCTTGAGGGTTTCCATGTACTCCTGGGTAAAAATATCGCCCTCTTTTGACTCAACGGCGATACGAACGAAGTTACCGAGATTCTCCAGATCGTCCCGGTGATCAAGCATATTTACGATGTACGGGTGCTCGAGCGGAATCATGCGCTCGAAACTGGCATCGGGCTGAATCTTGACGGCGTTGTACCCGAGGAACATCGTCAAAATGGCGAAGGCAATGAGAATAACTGCCCGATTGTTGAAAATCAGCCTCTCGAGAAAGGGTTCCGCCTTGGGCGTCGTCAGGTAGTGCTCGCCCTTGTCATGCTTAGGGTTGGACATTCAAAAGCCCCTCTATTGTTCGTTCGGTTGTTGCCACATCAGGGCGTTATTGAAGGTTTCTGCCACGGGCGTCTGTAATCTTTACGCCACCTTCGCCGACAATCAGCAGGTCTGTTCCTGAGATAGGCACCGCACTCATGACGCCTTCCCGATCACTACGGAAATGCTCTCGGAAGGTTTCGGCACCATTGGTACTCATCAGGACGGCACCGCCGTTACCCACCAGGGTGATGCGACCATCATCGGCAACCACGCCGTCGTTGAGTGTCGCACCCGCTGAGTTGGGAACCATCCGCCAGCTCTTGCCGAGATCCGAGGAAAACAGCATATTCCCCCGCAGGCCAAACGCGAGAATCTCGTTCACCTGACCTGTACCGATCACACCGAACAGGGAGCCTTCATAGGGTGCCTCGCGGCGCTCAAACGTCTCTCCACCGTCAACGGAAACATGTATCTGGCCGGCCTCACCGACAACAACGAGGGCGCCACCCGTGATGCGGGTGATGCCGTTCAGGTGAAAGTTCTGCCGGTTATTAATTCTTGGCGCCCAGTCTTTCCAGGTCTCACCACCGTCCATCGTGCGCAGGAACATGCCGTAGGCGCCAACCACAAAACCGCGGTTCTCGTTTTCAAACCAGACATCCAGCAGCGGGTTGACCGGACCAATATCCATATCCGCCTGAATGTTCTCAAGGGCAAAGTAAAGGTCATCCAGCGCCCACTCGAGATCTTCTTTTTCCTCTTCGGGCGCTTCTTCGATGCGCTCTTCCATGGCGGCAATCTGCTCTTCCCGGCTCTCGATGGCCAGTTCCATGGCCCGGATACCATCAATCTGAAGGCTCCAGGTTGCCCCGGCATCACTGGTATGCAAAACAACGCCGCTGTGGCCCACTGCCCAGCCATGGGTGTCGGAGCCAAAATCGATCGCTGTCAGGGTCACAGAAACAGGAACTTCACCCTGAACCCAGCTTTTCCCCTCATCGTCCGAATAGATGATATGGCCGCGCTCTCCCACAGCCACAATGCGATCCCCAACCCGGGTCGCATCGGTGAGAAGATTGTCCGGGGCCAGATCCGTCGGCCGGGCCGGGGTTTCGATGATATCTGCAAGCGCAAACGCTGCAGGGGCAGACCAGACCATGGAAAGTCCAAGGCAGGCAGCGCCCAGAGTCTTGCACATCAACCTTTTAGCCATTCAGATTGCCTATTATGTTGTATTGAACTGTGTCTCTGACCGGCAAAGCCGGGAATAACTGTGAACATACCGGCAACCTTACGATTGCCGGTATGTCGGGTCGCCACTTCCTGTGGGCGGGGGGACGCATCCCTCAGCCAACAGCGCGTTAGCGAACACTCCTGCGGCGCAGGGAGGCCGGCGAGAAGTAACGCTTGTTCGGGACCTCGTCGGTGAACACGCGGGTATTCGGCTCTTCCGTATCCAGACCGAGCACATGATAACGACGGGCCTGAAGGTCATGATAGACGTCAAGAACCGTCCACACACCCGGAAGTTCATAATAATTTTTGGGCAGGCCCATGGTTACCCGCCAGAGTTCGCCACGACCGTCGTACTGATCCAGCAGAACGGTGTTCCAGCTATCCTCGTCAATATAGAACCGACGTTTGCCGTAGATATGGCGCTCCCCGTCTTTCAGCGTGGCTTCAACCACATGAACGCGGTGAAGCTCCCAGCGGGTGAGGTCCGGGTTCAGGTGTGAGATACCCAGGATTTCCTCGTAAGGAAGACCTTTTTCACCAATCCGGTAGTTGTTGTAGGGGATGTAGATCTCCCGCTTGCCCTCGTAATTCCAGTTGTAACGGTCCAGAGCCCCGTTGAAGATATCGGTATCATCTGCAGTACGAAGGTTGTCTGCCGCTGCAATCGGCGAATCGTAACCAAGGTTTGGCGCCCGTCGAACGCGACGCTGCCCGGCGTTATAACCCCAGCCATTCCGCGGATTGATGATCTGGTTCAGGGTTTCGTGGATCAGGATGGCACCACCGGCCAGACGGGGTGGTGATTGGGTAAACGACAGGTAGTAGAAGATTACGTTATCCAGATCTTCTTCACCGCCTTCCGGGTTGTAGTAATTGAAGAAGGCTTCCTGCTGGGAGGTAACCAGCGAATAGTCACCGTTGGTCTGGACCGCCACCTCACTGGAGCGCCGGGTTACAGACACACCGCGCCAGCGTGTCAGATGATTCCACACCGCCTGCCAGGCTTTCTGCTCGTCATTGCCATGCAGAATCGGGAACGGGTAGCCGCCAAACGCGCCATCCAGGCCTTCGCCCTGCCCAACAATTTCTGCGTTCACAGCGTTTTCGCGAGTATTCTCAGCCACCCAATCGGGAACCGCATGGGTACGACGGGACTGATAAACGGGCACCCGGAACGTTGTCGGGTAGGTTTCCAGCAACGCCTTCACACCATCAGTGAGGTACTCCCCGTACTGATCCATGTTGGCAGGCGTGATGGTAAACAGGACTTCATCATCCGGAAAAGGATTGATGTGGTGCTGGCCGCTTCCCTCATAGCCGGGAGGCGGCTCTGTCAAGCCTCCGGTCCAGGCCGGAATGGTTCCGGCGCTGTTGCCGGCCTTGGGCGAACCAAAGGGTGTCAACTCCTGACCCAGACGGGCCGCTTCACTTGCTGAAACAGCCGCCCACGCAGGCGCTGATGCCACGGAGAGAGCCAAGAGGCCGCCGAGAATCGCATTTTTGTTATACATCATTGTGAAACCTTAAGTGCGTCTGGAAGCCTCTTTGGAGGCTTTTTTATTGTCGTCTGATGGAATTACAGACCTTATTCCAGATTAACCGATCCCAGACTAAAGTCTATCGACCGAAAGTGCGATTTTGTATCTGACTTCAATCGGCAAGGCTCTTGTGCACTACCTCGTAGACATCCCGGGACAATCCGGCTTTGTCCCGGATACGCTCCAGGGCCGATTTCATGCGGTCGCTGTACGAGGGTGCAAACTTTCTCCAACGGGTCAGTGGCGTTACCAGACGCGCGGCAATCTGCGGATTGCTGTCGTCCAGGCGGCACACCTGGTCGGCAAGGAACTGGTAACCGGATCCGTCCGGATTATGGAAAGCTGCCAGATTCTGGCCCGCAAACGCGCCAACCACAGACCGGATCTTGTTGGGGTTTTTCCAGTCGAACGCCGGATGCTCCAGAAGCTTGTGGATATCGGAGAGCTGCCCGGCCTGATCACTCGCCGCCTGGACGGAGAACCATTGCTCAACAACCTGGGGGTCGTCCTGGAACCGATTGTAAAAGTCGTCCAGCGCCTCCTGGCGATCAGACTCAAAGCCTGAATTGACCAGTGCTCGCAAGGCACCCATGCGATCGGTCATATTGTCAGCGGCGTTCAACTGACTGACAGCCAGACTCCGACCTTCCTCATCATCAATCATCAGCAGCCAGGCCAGCGCGGTGTTGCGCAGGCTACGGCGGGCAATAGCTTCCGGTGTCACCTCGTAAGGGCCACTGCCCTGATGCCGTTGGTAACAGCCCAGCAACTCGCCTTTCAGGGCACCCGCCAGATGCCGCAGCACGGCCTCGCGAGCACGATGGATAGCCGGCACATCGGCCTTGTCTGTCAGTTCAATCAGGTAGGCTTCAGATGGCAGCTGCAGCATTTTCGCAACCAGTGCCTGGTCAAGATCGGCGTCGGAAATCAGCTTGCGATAGGCCTCAACCAGTCTCGGGTCAATCTCGGCATCATCGGGCGCATTAACCAGCGATTGAATAACATCGACCGCCAGTCTCTGACCCGCATCCCAACGATTGAACCCGTCCGGATCATGGCTCATCAGGAAGAGCAGCTGTTCTCGGCTCCAGTTGTAGCGAACCCGAACCGGCGCGGAGAAGTGCCGCAAAAGTGATGGCACGGGTCTGGATTCGACGCCATGGAATTCGAACGTGTGGACGGCTTCGGTCAGCTCAAGCACCCGCTCCGTCGGCGCACCCGAATCTCCGGATTCAAGCTGCAACGGCAGGGGCTGGCCATCCTGCCCAAGCAGACCCAGCGCAAACGGGATGTGCTGGGGCTTTTTGTTGGTCTGGCCCGGGGTATCCGGAATGCTTTGCTCAATGGTCAGGCGGTACACGCCTGTCTCCGCGTCAAAATCGTCCGAAATGGCCAACACCGGCGTGCCGGCCTGTTCGTACCACAGGCGGAACTGACTCAGATCCCGACCGGAGGCATCCTCCATGGCTTTTACAAAATCATCGGTTGTGACGGCCTGGCCATCGTGGCGCTCGAAATACAGGTCACTGCCCTTGCGGAACATGTCCGGACCCAGCAGGGTATGGATCATGCGTACGACCTCTGCACCTTTCTCATAAATGGTCAGGGTGTAGAAGTTGGAGATTTCCATGTAGGAAGCCGGCCGCACCGGATGCGACATCGGGCCTCCGTCTTCAGCAAACTGGGCGGTACGCAGCAGCGTGACATCCTCAATCCGCTTCACAGTCGGCGAACCCATGTCTGCCGAGAACTGGGAATCCCGGAAAACGGTAAAGCCCTCTTTCAGGCTGAGCTGGAACCAGTCGCGGCAGGTGACCCGGTTACCTGACCAGTTGTGGAAATATTCGTGGGCGACGATGGCCTCAATGCGCTGGAACGCCAAGTCCGTAGCGGTTTCCTGGCTGGCCAGAACACAGGACGAGTTGAAGATGTTGAGCCCCTTGTTCTCCATGGCGCCCATGTTGAAGTCGTCTACCGCCACAATCATGAAAATATCGAGGTCGTATTCACGACCATAGACTTCCTCATCCCAGCGCATGGAACGCTTCAGCGAGTCCATGGCGTGATCGCATTTCTCGGCGTTGCGGGGCTCCACATACATGCGCAGATCGATGTCGCGGCCAGAGCACGTGGAAAATGTGTCCCGTTTCTCAACCAGATCTCCGGCCACCAGGGCGAAGAGGTAACAGGGCTTGGGGAACGGATCTTCCCAGGTAACAAAATGACGGCCGTTTTCCAGCTCGCCTTTTTCAACGTCATTACCATTGGAGAGGAGAACCGGATAGGCGTCCTTGTTGGCTTCTATGCGAGTGCGGAAACGCGCCATCACGTCCGGGCGGTCCGGGAAGAATGTGATGCAGCGGAACCCTTCAGCCTCGCACTGGGTGCAGAACATGCCCGAGGACTTGTAAAGCCCTTCCAGACGGGTATTGTTCTGCGGCTCGATCCAGGTGACGACCGTCAAAGTGAACTGTTCCGGCACCGAGCGAACCACCAATTGATCGCCCCGATCTTCATAATCACCCGCGGCCAGCGCAGCGCCGTTCAGAGCGACGGATTCGAGAGTCAGGCTGTCACCATCGAGCTCCAGAGGCGCCGCCGTCTCATCCGATTCTGGGTTCCGGCGGAGTTCGAGGGTGCTGTGCACCCGCGCTCCATCCTCAAAAAGCTCAAATCGCAGGTCTACAGTGTCGACCAGATAGGCAGGTACCTTGTAATCGCTCAGATAAATGGTTTGTGGCTGGCTGGTACGCATGGGTTTTCTCCAGAATTCGCGGCCGGCGGGCACTGGCATACAGTACCCACAGGCATGACAAGATTTGCCGGGAAAGGCGCTATCAGCCTTCCATGACCCGGAAGCGGACTTCATAACCGGTGAACTTCCGAATATTGATCACACCGGTATCCAGAATAAGGTACTGCCCCTTGATGCCCTCAAGTACGCCCTCGACTTCCGGCGATTTGTCGAGGTTATGGGTTTTGATCTTGGCTGGCCAGACCTGGACAGGATAGCTCAGGCCAAGCCCCTGCTCGTCAACTTCCCGAATGGAGTCCTGACCGTGGGCCTGCCTGAGCGACTCAAGGTCGTCGGATATCAGCCCAAGCATCCGCTGCCGCTCATCCACCAGATCGAGTTCCGGGACATCGCCCTTGAGCATGGCCCGCCAGTTGGTCCGATCGGCGACGTGAGCCTTACAGGCAACTTCCACAAGGCCTGCGAGGTATCGCGTTGCAACGCGCACCATCGGGATAGCGTCAACAGCCCCCTGGTCAATCCACCGTGTTGGCACCTGGGACGCCCGGGTAATACCAACCTTGAGACCCGACGAGTTCGCAAGGTACACCACATGCTCCACCATGCAATGGGTTTCACCCCACTCGGGCTCACGGCAGGTACCAAGATGATAGTGGCACTTCTCCGGACTCATGATGCAGCTGTCACAAGCGGCAAGCTTGCGGAAACAGGGGTAACAAAAGCCCTGATTAAAGCTTTTGTTGGTTTTCCTGTCGCAATGAATACAGCGAATCACGCCATCAAAATCCAGGCGCAAAGGCCTGCCGATCAGATCATTCAGAGGAATGCGGGTATCGCCAACGGCAATGGAGTAGGCCACCGGGTTTCCGGCCTCCGCCGGCATTTTCCGGAGCCGGCCGGTGACATCAATCAGTTCGCTCAAGACTTGACCTCGACAAACTGGCTGGGGTCCATATCGTCTTTATCCTGCTTGCGCTGCACCGAAGGATCGCAGGCGGTACCGGCTTTGCTGCCCCGATCCAGGTAGCCAGTGCGCTCTTCTTCAGGAATGTTGTGAAGGTTCTCGTAGTAGATCACCGCTTCCAGGCTGATTTCACGCTGTTCGGGCGTCAGTTTTCGGCCATCAGGCCATTTGCCGAGTTCAATTGACTGCCGGAGGCTCCGGTAGACATTGGGATCCAGTCGCTCGATCAGTTCTTCGTAAGTCATCCCGCTCTCCTGAAAAAACGTTCATTAAAAATATGGCGGAACCGTTTGACAGCATCAAACGATAATGATTATCATTACTTCACCAAATGACGACGGTCGTATCATTTGGTCTCTCTCATCAGGAGCTAAAAGCTCTTTTAACGCCCCGCCTCTGGCGGGGCTTTTTTATGCGCCCCTTCTGCCTTTTACGGGCAAAACCACCGCAAGGGCCAGGCCGGCAACAAACCCGCCCAGGTGCGCCTCGTTGGCCATACGCCCGAGCCCGATCATTTCCGGCAGCGGGGTAAACCCGATGACCATCCACGCAACGGCAAAGGTTACCAACGCAGGTGGAAACTGAAACCTCGGTGCCGATCGCTGGCTGAGCCAGCAATAGCCCAGAATCCCATAAACCACTCCCGAGAGCCCACCGAACAGCGGGCCCGAGACAAAATACTGCAGGCCGTTGGAAATCAGGCTAGTCATCACAAACAGCGTGACTAGCCGGGCGCGACCATCAAACCACTCGATCTGGCTACCCAGAAACCAGAGCATGACCGAATTGAAAATGATGTGGGTCCAGCTGAAGTGCAGAAAATCCGGCGTCAGCAGCCGCCAGACCTGGCCGCTTGCCAGCGTCGCTGTCAGCGCTTCAATGCGGCCGGCCATGGTGCTCCAGTCGTAATCCCGGGGGTCGATCACCATCAGGCTGGCCGCCAGCTCATTCTGCCCCATGGCCGTGAGCCAGACCATGGCTACGGCAAACACGATAATCCCCAGCACTAGCGGCGCATGACGCGGAGAAGGTTGCCAGCGGCCACCAACAAACACTGGCGAGCGGTTCTGACGGTCCACCGCTTCCCTGATTTCCGGTTCCGCCATAAAACGGTCAAGGGCCGAGAGCACGGGTTCCGCATGGGCGGGATCTTCCAGCCAGAGCACCTGGAACCCGCCCTCTTCCGTGATGCGGTGGGTCACACCCTGGCCGTTCAGCCAACGGCTGAAGCCCGCCAGGTTTACCGTGGTATCCAATTGCTTGACTCGGTACACCGCTTACTCCGCCTCCGGAAATGATTCAGCCACAACGCTCGGTCTAGCGTGCAAGACTGTCCTCGCTATTGGGATAATCCGCTTGCTCCGGTCTTTCCACATCAACCCAGACAAATTTGTCCCGGGAAAGTGCCCGCTCACCATCCATTCGGTAAGCGACCAACCGCCCGTACTTCACGGCACTGTAGTCGATGCACGCGACATTGGATTTGAGCGGCGCCGGCTCTCCTTCCATCCAGTAATGCCCGACAAAAACCGGGGGCGCATCGAGAGGATAACTGATCAGCTGCTTTCGCTCGCTTTCCGTCAATACGCGGCTTGCCACTTCCGGTGGCAACGGGTCCGGCTGGAAGACAACATCGGCATAGGTATGGGGATCGTCGGCCCAGAACTTGGTTCTGAAAAACTCGCGCACATAGCCATCCCGGCCAGTGATGGTCATTCCCCGGGGGAGCCGCAGATCCGTCCCCCTCAAAAGAGTATCCATGACCTGCCCGGCAAAAGACTCGATGGCGGCAGAAGCGTGCAGGAAATCCTCATCAATGCAAGCACCACCCTGCGACTGCTTGAATTTCTCGATCAGGTCGCCATCCCAACACGCGTGCACAACGCGGAAATCCTCGTCGTCGATGAACAGCGGTATGGTGTAGAACCACTCGAGAAACTCATTCCACTCGTAGGGGTGCGCTTCGAACTGCTCGAGAGTCTCGCGGATCAGGCGGTCGTGACGCGCGTTGTGCTCGCGCAGGAAGGTTTTGCCGCTGCCCGGGCGCGCCCGCGTACAGTACCCCAGGGCATTGTACTCATGGTTGCCCATGACAATTCGGGCCGAACCATGTTCCACCATATCGCGCACAAGGTGCAGGGCTTCACGGATGCGTGGGCCACGATCAATGATATCGCCGATGAAGATCGCCTGACGACGGGGGTGCTGGTAGACCCCGTTGATCTTCCGATAGCCCATCTGGTCCAGCAATCTGGCCAGGGTATTGGCACAGCCGTGAATGTCGCCAATGATGTCGTAACCGCGGTTTGCGGTCGGTTTTGTAGCAGCCATGATCAACTCGCTGATATTTCACTAGCCCAGCCAAGCTTGTCACGGCAGGTGGCGTAGAAATTATGGTCTGTGGGGTGAATCAACCGGATCTTGAACGGCTTTTTGGTAATGCGAATGATATCGCCCGGCGCGCAGGCAATGTTCATCTGGCCGTCAAAGCTGATTTGCGGATAGGTTTCATTGGTCTCCCCGATCACCAGTTTGATCTCACTCTTGCCATCGACAACGATCGGCCGGCTACTGAGAGTGTGGGGAAACATGGGCACCAGAACAATGGCGTCCAGCTTCGGGTGCATAATCGGACCACCGGCAGACAGCGAATAGGCGGTAGACCCTGTCGGCGTAGAGACAATCAGGCCATCCGAACGCTGGCTGTAGACGAAATGGCCGTCGATGAAGAGGTCAAAGCCAATCATCCGGGTGGATTTACCGGGATGCAGTACGACATCGTTCAGGGCCGTACCAAACCCCAGGGGCTGGCCGTTGCGCTCAACATTGCCATCCAGCAGGAACCGCGTCTCCTCCATGTACTCGCCTTCCAGAACCTTGCCCAGGCGTTCCTCAAGATCGGACGGCGAAATGTCAGTCAGGAAGCCCAACCGCCCACGGTTCACCCCAAGCAGGGGAATCTTGGACTTGGCCAACTCCCGGGCGGCGCCCAGAAGGCTGCCATCCCCGCCAACCACGATGACCAGATCACAGATTTCGCCCAGAAGCTTTTTGCTGGCCACCTGCAGGCCATGCCCTGGCAGCATGCTGGCTGTGTCTTCTTCAAGAATGACGTGGTAATTGTTGGTGATCAGGTACTGTTTGAGCTGGCGCAGTGATTCAACCACTTTCACACTGCCCATTCGGCCAATTACACCAATGTTCCTGAACTGATCCATGAAGTTTCCTGTGATGTCGGGATGCGGCGGGGACCAACGAAACCGTTACCCCGGTGACAATCTGGCGTACAGTTTAACGAAAGTCACCCCGATACTGAAAAAGTTCGAACCTCAGGCCTGGTGTTTCTCACACCGATCGTCAACGCCCGGGCGGAATTCCGAGGGCTGGCTTACCCGAAGGATCGGCTCACCACAGGGTTTGCCATCGTTGCCCTTGTGGGTGCACACAGGATTTTCATAGTGATCCAGCCATTCACGATAGGCGGGCTCATTCATGCCGCAGCGTTCCGCGGCGTAGGCGGTGGGGTTGCTGAAGTAGGTCTCAATGTCCTTGAAGGGCAGCGTTACGTGACCGACGCCTGGCTGGTAGGCCACCAGGAACACCGTCTGGCGCTGCAGGTGGTCCATGATGGAGTCTTCCGGAGGTTCGCGGTTTCTCAGCTCGTGGTTCTCTTCCTCGAGAGCGACAATCTTCTCGTCTCTCAGCTCGAGTTCACGCTGACGCCGCTCCAGCTGCTCCCTGAGGAGCAGGAGCTCGGCACCCGCGTTTGAATCCTCCCGCTGTTTCTCCTCACCTACCGCGGCCATCTGCTCCTGCATGGCGAGGTACTGCTCGTTTCTTTCGGAAAGTCGCTTCTTGAGCTGCTCATTACTGAGGCGCTGGCGTTCGTATTTCTGCTCGAGATCCGCAATATCACTGCGTAAACCCTGGACCTCCAGCCGGTGCTCTCGCTGGATATCCGAAAGCGCGTCGCGGTGAACACTCTGGAGGGTCTTGATCCGCAGGCGTTGCTCACGAATCAACTGCGCCAGGCGGGAACGGTCGGCAGCAGCTGCGGCCTCTTCGCGCTCCGAAGAATCTTCTGCCTGCTCACTCAGAACCGGAATATTCTCTTCCTGTACCGGCTCAACTTTGCGGAATTTAAGGCTATTGGCCTCTACTGCCTTGCGAATGGCCTGGAAATGATTATTACCCGGGGTCATGTCCGGGTCCCAAAGATCCTCCTTGAACTTGGGATCGGGGCATTGGCTTCGGCAAACCAGCCGGATCGGACCACCGCCCATGTCCGGCCCCTTGGCGCCCTGCCTGGCGAGCTCTTCAATCGGCAGGTTCCAGTGACTGTCTGCCCTGCCCTCCTCATCAAACCAGATTCGGAAGAACACGAGTGCCTGAACACGAAGATCGGGACTCAACTCAACCAGAACAGCCCTGACATCGGTTTCGGCAAGATCGGACAGGCCAACGTAGCCATCCAGGAAAGCGCCGAATTCCGTGGCCCGCATTTCGCGAGCCACCTGGCTTCCTTCCACAAAAAATACCGCCGAATAACCATCGGTTGCCTGGTCGGCAGACACCATTGCACGTTCTCCAAAGTTCAACGACTCGACACCACACGACAGAACACTGAGAGATGTTCCATCCGATCGTGGTGCCGGCCTCTTCAACCCCAGCCTCCCGGAGCCGGGGCGAAGACGCAAGCTGACAGACTCAAAGCTATTAGTCTAGCCAGACAATCGTTTCTGCACAGGGAAAAAGTGCAACGATTTGTGATCGCGTTTGCGCTTAAAGCTCTGCTGCCAGGCGACTGCCCTGGTTGATCGCTCGCTTGGCATCGAGTTCAGCCGCCACATCCGAGCCACCAATCAGGTGAACTGGCAGGCCCGCTGCCTCAAGCTCGCTTTGCAGTTCGCGCAGCGGCTCCTGGCCCGCGCAGACGATAATGGTATCCACGGGCAGCACACGATCTTCGCCCTGCTCTGCACCTTTCGGCGTGACCGTTATATGCAGCCCCTCATCATCGATTTTACGATAGGTCACACCGGGCACCATCTGAACCTGACGGTTTTTCAGGGAAGTCCGGTGAATCCAGCCGGTGGTCTTGCCCAGGTTCTTGCCCACTTTCGAGGCCTTGCGCTGAAGCAGGTAGACTTCCCGGGCCGGCTCCGGTACCCGGGGCTCAACGCCCTGGATGCCACCACGATGCTCGACACTGAGATCCACACCCCACTCACGCATGAAGTGATCGGTATCCAAAGCAGCTGACGTGCCCTTGTGGACGATAAACTCGGAGACATCGAAACCGATACCGCCGGCGCCGATCACGGCCACTTTCTGGCCAACCGGCTTGCGCTCCAGCAGCGCGTCCAGATAACCGATCACTTTGGGATGATCGATACCCTCGATTTCCGGCGTACGCGGCTTTACGCCCGTGGCCAGAATCACTTCGTCAAAGCCACCGGCTTTCAGGTCGTCAGCGCTTACCCGGGTGTTCAGGCGTACATCGACCTGATGCTTCTCGAGCATCACCCGGAAGTAACGCAACGTCTCGTAAAACTCTTCCTTGCCCGGAATCAGCTTGGCAACGTTGAACTGGCCACCAATCTCACTGCCGGCGTCAAACAGTGTCACCTTATGGCCACGCTCTGCCGCCACGGAAGCAAAAGCCAGTCCTGCCGGGCCGGCACCAACCACCGCGATCGATTTGGGCTTCGCGGTCTTCACGTAGGTCAGCTCGGTTTCATGACAGGCGCGGGGATTGACCAGGCAGGACGTCAGCTTGCCACTGAAGGTGTGATCAAGGCAGGCCTGATTACAGCCGATGCAAGTGTTGATCTCCTCCGCGCGATCTTCCGCCGCTTTCAGAACCAGATCGGCGTCTGCGAGGAACGGCCGGGCCATGGACACCATATCGGCATCGCCCTCGGCCAGAATCTTCTCGGCCACGTCCGGCATGTTAATCCGGTTGGTGGTGACCAGAGGAATGCTCACTTCACCTTTCAAGCGCGCGGTCACCTTGGTAAATGCGCCCCGGGGAACTGAGGTGGCAATGGTAGGTACGCGGGCCTCATGCCAGCCAATACCCGTATTGATGATGGTTGCACCCGCCTTCTCGATTTCCTTGGCCAGATGCACCACCTCTTCCCAGGTACTGCCGTCTTCAATCAGATCCAGCATGGACAGGCGGTAAATCAGGATAAAATTCTCGCCCACTCGTTCACGAACCCGGCGAACGATTTCGATGGGCAGACGAATGCGGTTTTCGTAACTGCCACCCCAACGGTCAGTCCGATGGTTGGTGTGAGACACAATGAACTGGTTAATGAAGTAACCCTCTGACCCCATCACTTCAACGCCGTCATAACCGGCGCTTTGTGCCAGTGCGGCGCACTCCGCATAGTCCTGAATCTGCTTCTCGATGCCGTCTTCATCCAGCTCCCGGGGCTTGAACGGATTGATTGGCGCCTGAATGGCAGAGGGTGCCACCAGCTCCGGAGAATAGGCGTAGCGGCCAGCGTGGAGGATCTGCATGCAGATCTTGCCATCAGCTCCATGCACCGCATCGGTAATGACCCTGTGCTTCTCGACTTCCTCTTCGGTGGTCATCTTGGCGGCGTGCTGGAAAACGCCCCCCTCCACATTCGGAGCAATACCGCCAGTCACGATTAGGCCGGCACCGCCTCTGGCACGCTCTGCATAGAATGCCGCAAGGCGTTCGAAGCCATTTTTGGCCTCTTCCAGGCCGGTGTGCATGGAGCCCATCAGGGTGCGGTTACGCAGTTTGGTAAAACCAAGGTCCAGTGGCTCAAGCAGGTTCGGGTACTTGGCAACGCCTGGCGTCGTGCTCGCGGTCATGTTTGCTCTCCTCATCGTGATCTCGGGCGGAACGCCTGTAAATGACAGGGCTCCGTTCATTGTTGAGCCTTAAACTACCCGCGCATCTTGCCATCGACAATATCCAGGGATAACATTTTATTATCCTTGCATAACATGTCAGACAAAGGCTTCAATGAACGCCCACCTCTCCAGCCCGTCAAAAAACCGAAACTCACTCGGGGACATCAGTGTTCTCTATGTGTCGGCTCTTTTGCGGGCCGCCGAAGCCGAAGGCGCCAGCAGCGCAGAACTGGCATCCCGTTTCCAGCTTAACCATCAGACCCTGACATCACCGGAAGCGCGCATCAGCATCCCGCGGTTTATGCGTCTGGGGCATGCCGCGATCAACGAGACCGGCAACCCGGCTCTCGGGCTGAGGATGGGTGCGCTATCACGCCCTGTCGACGCAGGTATTGCAGGGCTGGCCGGAGAAACCGCCGGCACCGCTGGCGCGGCACTCGCCACGCTGATTCGATACGCTCTGCTAACCAGCCGCAATAGCCGTGGCGTTCCAACGGTCCAACCGGAAACCCGGCAAGCAAAGTTCTACTCGATTCGTCCCTATAACGGCTTCAACTACTTCGTGGTGGATTCTGTTCTTGCCGCGTGGACCCAGTTTCTCAGGACCGTTACGGGCCGTTATGACGTTCTGGAGAAGGTCACTATCGAATACCGATCAATCGGCCAGGATGATTTGTTCGAGAGCTGGTTCCGCTGCCCCGTGCAATTTGGAGCTTCGAACAACAGCCTTACCGTTCGTCAGGACATTTGGGAAAGCGCCAGCCAGCAGGCTCAGCCCGCCATGCATGAAAAGCTTTCGGATCTCTGCGAACGGGAACTGCAGCAGATACGACGGGGGTGGACCACAGGCGACCGCGTAAAAAACCTTCTCACACCCCTGTTTCGGGGCGAGACACCCAGCCTGGAAACCATTGCAGTTAAACTGGGGATTGCGCCATGGACGCTCCAGAGACAACTGGCCGCCGAGGGAACCGGATTCAGGGAACTGGTGGATGAAACGCGAAAACAGTTGGCGCGGGATTATATTCGGGAGACAGAGACATCACTGGCGGAGATTGCCTGGCTTCTGGGTTTTGCCAATCCTGCGGCCTTCCACAAGGCCTACCGGCGCTGGTTCAACCTGAGCCCCGGGGAGCACCGAAAGCAGATCAGGCATGGGTGACATCGGTGATGGTTTCATCCCTTGCCTATAACTCCATGGCGTCGTCCCAGCCATCATCGTCTTCATATTCTTCGAACTGGTTTTCAATCAACTCTTCTTCGTAATCCCGCATCACAGCCTTCCTGATTCCTGAATTTTCAGAAATAGCCTAGAAGTTCTCAATGACAGAACGATGACAATGAAGCTTGGCGTTGAATGTAATGCAACTGGAGAAGTCGGATTAACGTGAAAGGTAAAACGAGGGGAAAAAATGGCGGAGCGGACGGGACTCGAACCCGCGACCCCCGGCGTGACAGGCCGGTATTCTAACCAACTGAACTACCGCTCCGTGCGGGTCATCACAGCTCGCCTCGAAAAGGCTTGGCAATCAAGGGTGTGATTGCTCCGTGACAACGAGGGCGCATTATAAAGAGGCGCCCTGTTATGTCAACGCTTTTTCTTAAATATTTTCAGAAAAAGCGTTCTGTTACATGGCATCGACCATGGCGTCCTTGCCCTGGGCGGTTTTGCGGTATTCGATAGGTGTCATTCCGGACCAGCGCTTGAATGCGCGATAAAAAGTGCTGGGCTCCGAAAAGCCGGTCAGATAGACAATCTCATCAATAGATTCATCGGTGGTTGCCAGCAACTGGCGGGCCAGGCGATAGCGAAAGTCCGCGAGCACCTGATTGAAACTGGTCTCGGCCTCTGTCAACCGGGTACGCAGGGTCCTCGGCTTGATGCCGAGCCGCTCGGCCACGGCATCGAGGGTGACCTCTCCACTATCGAGGAGCTCTGCGACAATCCGCTCCACCTGACCAACGATGTCTTTCTTCTCCAACCGGGCAACCTGTTCGCTGGCAAACCGCTCGTGCAGATCCAGCAGCTCCGGCTCGGCATGCGGCGAAGCATGGGAAAGCAGCTTGGCCGGGAAATACAGCCGGTTTTCCGGCGCACCGAAGGTGACGTCGCACCCCAGCACCTCGCGAACATGATCCTGGCCCTCGGCACGCTCATGCTCGAACTCGATGCGTGACGGGTAAAAGTTGCCATCGGTGATGGAGCGGAAAAAGGTAATCAGTCCCAGCACGAAACATTCATTGAAATGCCGTAAACGACGTACATCATCAGACGCTGCATCCAGAACCATGCAGGCATCGTCGCCCTCAATGAAGAAATCGGTGTTGGCAGCATCACTCAGCAGACGCTGATAGTTCTGGGCCCGACGCAGGCCCTCGCCGAAGGTTGGGCTGCTCAGAAAGAGGTATTCCAGCACCTGCCCCTTATACGCTGGCAGCAACTGTCCCAGATGCAGGCCAACATCCGGATCGCCGGAAACATCCTCAACAGCCTGCCAGAAGTACATCTGTGCACTGTGGGGAGTTCGAAGCTGTTCGGTATAAACGTAATTTTCATCCACACCCAGACGGCTGAAAATCGCATTGGTATCGATTCCCTTCTTTTTCATCGCCTCATAAATCAGGCGCAACATCACTCCCGCGTCACGAAGTTCCTGCATAAGATCCCGTTTTCTTATTTGTTGACTTCTACTTTGGCCGGCCGGACAGTCGCCGGGGCTCGCCAGGTCAATGCCTGATCTGGCAGGGTTTGCCACACTCCAGAGGTTTGTCAGATCCAGAGGGCCCAGAAAAGGCACCCTGTTAGACAATCGTCTTATATTAGAGCATATCAGGCCACGAACGCCGAGTTGTACCAAAATGTAAAAAAAAGCATATCCTCTGCTACTACGCTTTTACTCAGGCAGCGCCGGCATTTCCGGTCGAGGCTATAAAGGAGAACATCCATGCCAGAGACCCTCGTTTACCACACGACACCACCCGCCTTATTGCCCATGTATGGCAGAACACTGCTGCCGAAACAAAAGCAAACCGGCGGTGACGTCAGCATCCCGAAGTTGTCTGCCAGCCTGCTTGGCGTCAGTACTGCCGGCAAGAACCTCAAGCGCTACCAGCAGGTCTGTGGCTTCGCGGCAGTTAGTCATCTGCCCGTTACCTGGCCCCATGTGCTGGCTTTTCCACTGCACCTGAAACTGCTCACCGAGAAGGCCTTTCCCCTGCCGCTGCTGGGCCTGGTGCACCTGCGAAACACCATTACCCAGCACCGGCCGATCGGCACCGGGGAGAACCTGGATTTATCTGTACGACTGGGGAATACCGTAAAAAGTGACCGGGGCGTGGAGTTTGATCTCATCACCGAGGCTCGCTCGGCTGGCAAACTGGTCTGGGAAGAAGCGAGCACGACGTTGTTCCGACAACCGGATGGCGAGAGCAAGTCGTCCGGCAAAAAAACACCGCCAGAGCTGGAACGTTATCCGAACACCGAAAATTTCAAGGTGCCCGAATCGATTGGCCGGCAATACGCCCGGGTATCCGGCGACAGCAACCCGATCCACATGCATGCCCTGAGCGCCAAAGCGTTCGGCTTTCCACGGGCAATCGCCCACGGTATGTGGACCAAAGCCCACGCACTGGCGCTACTGGAACAACAGGAAGGCTGGCAAGCCAGTGCCCTCAGCATCAGCTGCCAGTTCAAGAAACCGCTGTTTCTGCCCGGTACAGCCCAGCTGAACTGGAAAACCGGAGAAACGGGGTGGGACTACCAGGTGCTGAATGCCAAAGGCGACGCGCCCCATCTGACCGGGAGCGTCGACTGGCTTTAGGCAGGCTTGCCATCCGGTGCGCAGGGGGAACCCTGGGCGCCGGCAACGGGCAACGTGAAATAGAAACAGGCACCACCGCCTTCCGGCCGCTCGAAACCGATGTCGCCACCCTGCGCCTGGATGAGGGAACGGCAGGTTGAAAGGCCAATACCCATCCCTTCATCCTTGGTCGTGAAGAACGGCAGGAACAGTTTCTCTTCGGCATCTTCCGAGAGGCCGATGCCGTGATCCCGCACCTGGATTCGAACACAGGTGCCACCCTGCGCACTGGCACTCACTTCTACCGGCGCGCTGGAATCAATACTGCTGGTCGCTTCCAGAGCGTTGCGAATCAGATTCAGGGCGACCTGCTGTACCTGAACCGGATCGGCCAGAACCTCAGGCATGTCCTCAGGCACGGACAGCTCAATAGCGCCCTTGTTATTACGCATATCCACCTCGGCAAACTGCCGGGTGTCTTCCAGCAACGCAGGCACCGACAGTACTTCCTTGCCCGTCGCCGGTTTTTTCATGAATCGACGAATGCGTCGGATGATTTCGCTGGCGCGATGGGACTGTGCCTCGATCTTGTCGAGGGTCTCCTGGAGCAGCCCCATGTCAGGGCTTTCCTTTGCCATCATCCGCTTGGCGACCCGGGCATAATTGGTGATGGCGGTCAGCGGCTGGTTCACCTCATGGGCAACGCCGGCGGCCATTTCACCCATGGTGGTCAGGCGCGAGGTATGGGCAAGCTGGTCGCGCTGTTCCTGAACCAGTTGCCGGGCATCCTCCAGCGCCTTTTCATTGTTCAGTTCGGCGGTGATATCCCGGAATACAACAACGGCACCGTGGAGCTCGTCAGAGTCCAGTTTCGGGGTTGAGCGGTACTCCGCCGGAAAGCCGGTTCCGTCGGCCCTCAGCATTCGGATATCCCGCTGGTTCTCGGCCACACCCTGCTGACAGGTCGCCTTCACCGGCAGTCCGTCCGGATTGTCACCGGCAGTCGCGAAGTGGGTTTCGAAGAAATCACGACCTATCAACTCTTCCACCGGGCAGCCAACAATTGATGCCGCCGCCGGATTGGCAAATTCAATAATGCCGTTCTCATCGAGGCCGTAGATGCCTTCGCTGATGGAGTTCAGAATCCGGGCCTGGTCACTTTGCAGCTCCCGGTTGCGGGCCTGCAACTCTCTTTCAAGACGAATAACGCTGGCGTGGGTTTTCACGCGAGCGATCACTTCCTGGGACTGGAACGGCTTGGAGATGTAGTCGGCACCGCCGAGTGAAAAGCCCTTCACCTTTGCCTGCAGGTCGTCCAGCGCAGACAGAAAGACGACGGCACAGTCGGCCGTCTGCGGGGCGGCCTTGAGGCGCTCGCAGACTTCATAACCGTCCATCTCCGGCATCATGATATCGAGGAGAATCACTTCGGGCTGATGGCGGTGGGCAAGGTCGAGGGCCTTTTCGCCCTCGTTGGCAATCAGTAGCCGGTAACCTTTATCCTTCAGGGTCTCATAGAGGACTTTGAGGTTCTGCGGATTGTCATCCACGAGCAGAACCGTCACCTCCGAGTTCTCGCTGACAGCTTCAGTCATAAATGTCGGGCCGGTTAGAAAAGTAACCGTATGATGCCGCCGGGATCACCCTGCGTCGATAAGGTCCTTTACGGACAGGACCATACGAACGAGATGTGCCAGGGAATGGGTTCCCATCTTGTGCATAACGCGGGAACGGTGGATCTCGACCGTGCGCTGGCTGATTTCCAGCTCAATGGCAATCACCTTGTTGGCCTGACCGGCAATCATACGGTCCATGATCTCGTGTTCCCGGGGGGTCAGGCTCTTGATGCGGCGAATGATCTCCTGCTTCTCGTCCAGAGACTTGCGCTGCTCAAGATCCTGTTTGAGGGCTGCCTCAATTTTCTCCAGCAGTGCCTCCTCACGGTAGGGCTTCTGGATGAAGTCCACAGCGCCCTCTTTCATGGCGTCGACGGCCATGGGGACGTCACCGTGACCCGTCACAAAGATAATCGGCAATATAGAGTGTTTTTCATTGAGCTTTTTCTGGAGCTCCATACCGTCCATGCCCGGCATGCGAATATCCAGCACAATGCAGCCTGCCATCTTGTCGGAGTAGTCCTTCAGGAAAGCGGTTGCACTCTCATAGGTCTTTACCGGCTTGCCGTCGGATTTCAGCAGCAGCTCCAGGGAATCGCGGACTGCTTCATCGTCCTCAACAACGTACACGGTTTGCTGGATATCAGTCATGGGTGTGTTCTCTCCTGTCCGTTTTCTTATGATCGCCGGTCAGTGAATTGACGGGTCTTTATGGTCGTCACGGGCATGTTCCTGACGCTCGTGTTCCCGCATTTTTTCTAGCCGTTGCTGGATAATGCCAAAAACGCTCTGCTTCGGGTACCTGCCTTTGTCATCAGCCTTGCCCGCAGGCTTTCCAAGCAGCAGCGTTATGGCCTCTTCAACACGGGCGACCGCGTAAACCGCAAACTGCCCCCCGCGCACTGCCTGCACCACTTCGCTGTCAAGCATCAGGTTCTGCACATTGGTGGATGGCACGATGACACCCTGGCTGCCTGAAAGCCCACCTTTGAGCTGGCAGGTGGTAAAAAAGCCTTCCACTTTTTCATTGACACCGCCGATGGGCTGAACCTCACCAAACTGGTTGACCGACCCCGTAATCGCAAGATCCTGCCGAACCGGTATACCGGAAAGGGACGAAATCAGCGCGCACAGCTCTGCCAGAGAAGCACTGTCTCCGTCCACTTCACCGTAGTTCTGCTCGAAGGTCAGACTGGCCGACAGGTGCATCGGATCGTTGACCGCAAAATGGGAGGCTAGCCAGGAGCTCAGGATCATCACGCCCTTGGAGTGCAGATTGCCACCAAGCTTTACATCTCGCTCAATATCCATGACCGCGCCATCTCCATAATAGCAGGTAGCGGTGACACGGTTGGAAAGACCGAATTCAAATCCTCCCGTGGACAGCACCGAGAGTGCATTAACCTGGCCAACACACGTGCCACTTGTAGTTACGAGCGTTGTGCCGTCACGGATGGAATCATAGAACTGATCCCGTATCCGGCTGCTGCGGTATTTCGCGCTTTCCAGCGCTCGCTCAACGTGCAGGTCCTGGATCAGCTTGGCACCGGCCTGACGGGCCCAGAAATCGGATTCCCGCAGCAGGTTGGCAATATCGGCCGCGTGCAGGGACAGTCGATCCTGATGCTCGGCCATACGGGCACTGTGTTCAATCACCCGGGCAACCGCCTTGTTCGAACAGTGCAGTAGCTTCTTCTCGCTCACCAGGCTGGCGATGAACTTGGCATATAGCAGCTGACTGTCATCGGAACGGTACATTTCGTTCTCGAAATCCGCCGTGACTCGAAACAGCTCGGCGAATTCAGAATCGTATTCCTGCAGCAACATCCAGGTTTCACGGTCGCCGAAAAGAACAATCTTGACGTCCAGGGGCACCGATTCCGGTTCAATTGAGATGGTTCCGGACAGCGTCAGTTCCCGTTCCAGGGAATTTATCTGTATGGACTTCGAACGCAGCGCACGCTTGAGGCCATCCCATACGAACGGTTGCTCCAGAACCTTGATGGCGTCCATCAACAGATAGCCACCGTTGGCCCTGTGCAGGCTGCCAGGGCGAATCAGGGAGAAATCCGTGAACACGGTGCCCTTGTAGGTGACGTTCTCAACGTAACCGAACAGGTTGTGGTAAGTGGGGTTATCCTCCACCACCATTGGCACTTCGTTGGTTTTCTGATGCACCAGAACATTGACGAGGTAACGGCGGGGCATCTTCTTGTCGAGGGACGCATACGCAATCGCTGCCTGTTCCTCGTTGTCGTCGAGGAAAATCTCGAGATTTTCAACCAGGTCCGCCCGAACCGCTTCAAAGAAGGCGACCACGTCCGGCAGATCCTTGTATTTCTCGATCAGCTCATCGATCTGATGGCCTGAGATACTCTCGAGGGTCTCCTGGTTCAGGGCTTGCTGTTTATCAGCGTATTCCTGCTCCCAGTCCGCCAGTTTGCGAAGCGCCTGCCGGAGCTTTTTCTCAAGCTTGTTGATGGCATCCTCGAACTTGTCGCGCTGCTCATCGGTCAGAGCCTGGAAAGATTCGGCAGTGTGGGGTTCGTCGCCATTCATGGCCACCAACCGATAACCGCCCGGGGTTGTCACAGTGAGGCTGACTTTTTTGCGCTTGGCCTGGGCCGCCACCTTCTCCAGCTCGTCTTCCTGCTTTTTGCCGTATTCGTTTTTCAACTGTTCCGAGCGCTCAAGAAAGCTGTCGCTGTCAAAGGTCTGGGGAATAACCTTGACCAGGCGACTCATCAGCTTTTCCATATCCTGTTTGAGCTGGGTACCCTTCCCGGCCGGGAGCTGCAACAGCTTCGGAATGCGCGGCTCCTCGAAGTTGGCCACGTAGCACCAGTCATGGCTCTGCTGATCCGTATCCACATGATGCTCGAGGTAACGCAGCATCATGGTGCGCTTACCCAGGCCATTACGACCAACGGCATAGACGTTGTAACCGCCATGGGGCATTGCCAGAGCAAAACGCACAGCCTCCTGGGCACGGTTCTGGCCAACGATTTCAGCCAGGGGCTCCAGTTGCTTGGTGGTTTTGAACGGCAGATCTTTCAGAACACAGGCTTTGTAAAGCTGGTGCAGAGGCAGTGACTTCAAGGTTTGGTCCTGTAACGGTTAACACATTGGCCGGTCATTGTAGATTCTGCGGTCGGCTCTGTCGCGTTCAGCACGAAGATTTCTGGAGTTGCGCACAGTGCGCGGGATTTTGTTAGGCAGTTCACAATTCCGCCGCCGCTCATTTTTCAGCCAGCCTTTCCAGAACTACACTTCATGTCCCAACCATAAAAACACTGCACGCAACGGACGCCAGCGTATGACCAATGATTCCGCAGAGCGCAGAATCAAGGATCGTTACCCCGCCTCCTGCCTGAAGGTCCAGCTCCGGGAGCGTAGCTTCCTTGGTCGTGGCAAACACCCCACGCCGGTTACCTGCCTGGACCTCAACCGGTACGGAATGGCAGTGCTATGCCCCCGACCAGTAGAGCCGGGCGCCCGTCTGTTCATGGATTTTGACGGCAAGTACATCAGCGAATCGCGGGTTTGTGCCCGGGTGGTGGAATGCCAGCCCTTCCAGACCGGCTATCGCGTCAGTGTCCAGTTCAGCTATTGCCTGGACAAGAAGGGCTATTCACGAACTGTCGACAATGCCCTGTCGCGGATTGAAGGCTTCTACAACCGGTTTGCCAGCTGAGCCAGGCCTTCGGAATCAAACCAGCCCGGCGTCAAGGCTGGCCGCAACATACATCCCCAGCTCCCGACACTGATCTTCAAACTCTTCCCGGTATTCACCCCGGCAGATCAAAGGCTCCTGGACCAGCTTCCAGCGCAGCCCGGTGGTAATGCTTTCTATTGCCCGCTTGGTGCCCGTGCCGTCATGGCCGGCGCGAATGTAATAGGCAAAAGGCAGCCCCTGGGTTTTCTCGAGGCAGGGATAGTAGCTGCGATCGAAGAAGTCTTTTAAAGCACCACTCATATACCCGAGATTCTCAGTGGTGCCCAGAATAATGGCGTCGCAGGCCAGAACGTCATCGGGACCGGCGTCCAGGGGCGCCAGCACCTTTACCTCTACGCTTTCGATGTCTTCATGGTGCGCCCCCTGCTCGGCCGCCTCCCGAAGCTTGAGAGTATTTGGGGAAGGTGCATGAGCGACTATCAATAATCTCTTTCTTGCTTCCATACAGACCCTGATTTGTAGCTGAAGAGCAAAGAATTTGGGCACCTGGAGAGTATGGATTCATTCTTAGGCCAGCTCAAACCGGAGGAAGACGCAGCAAGCACAGATGCTCATTATTTGAGCAGCACAGAGGCAAAAATAGTCGATCTGTTACTAGGACTTTTAAACGATCTGAACCGATACCTTGCAAAGACTTCTGCTTACCATGGATTACAAGGTGAACCGCGAAAGGAGGAGAAGTCGATGCGTTATCTCAACGGAAAAAAACTAAAGGCACTCTATCGTCGACTAAGATACAGGAGCTGGATCAAAAGCCAGTTGCAGCAGGCAGGCGGAGCAGATTACCTGGAGCGGCTCGAGGTCGATATTGGCGCTGAACCGGGTCACTTTCGGCGGGAGTTGGAAGAAAAGTTAATACCTGAAAAGAAAAGCGAAGGTAGCAAGGGCGCGACAGGCCTTAATTTACGCCTGCCGCCCCTTTCGTCTTCGCCTGGTAAGGTTTAGAGCAGCTCGCCGTTGGCTTCTGCGGGCTCTTCTTTTGCGTCTTTCCTGGGTTCAGGCTTGGGCATCAACTTGTCCCGAACCTTGGCTTCGATCTCGTTGGCAATGTCCATGTTTTCTTCCAGGAACTTGCAGGCGTTGGCCTTGCCCTGACCGATCTTGTCGCCATTGTAGGCGTACCAGGCTCCGGACTTGTCGACAAAGCCTTCCTTGACGCCCATATCCAGCACTTCCGCCATGTGGTAAATGCCCTTACCGTACATAATCTGGAACTCGGCCTGCTTGAACGGCGGCGATACTTTGTTCTTGACCACTTTCACGCGGGTCTCGTTACCGACCACCTCGTCACCATCTTTCACGGCACCAATGCGGCGGATATCAAGGCGAACGGAGGAGTAGAATTTCAGCGCGTTACCACCGGTGGTGGTTTCGGGCGAGCCAAACATAACCCCGATTTTCATACGGATCTGGTTGATGAAAATCATCAGGCAGTTAGCGTGTTTGACATTACCGGTCAGCTTGCGAAGCGCCTGGGACATCAGTCGCGCCTGCAGACCTACGTGGCTGTCGCCCATTTCACCCTCGATTTCCGCTTTCGGGGTCAGGGCCGCCACGGAGTCTACGATGATCACGTCTACCGCATTGGAACGAACCAGCATGTCGGCAATTTCCAGGGCCTGCTCACCGGTATCCGGCTGGGACACCAGAAGGTCGTCCACATTGACGCCCAGCTTTTCGGCGTAAACCGGATCGAGCGCGTGCTCGGCATCCACGAATGCACAGGTTTTGCCGGCTTTTTGTGCTTCGGCAATTACCTGGAGGGTGAGCGTCGTCTTACCGGAACTTTCCGGACCGTAGATTTCGCAAATTCGACCATATGGAAGACCGCCAATACCCAGGGCAACGTCCAGGCCAAGGGAACCGGTGGAGACCGCAGGAATGGCTTCGCGGGGCTGATCGCCCATTTTCATCACGGCGCCCTTGCCGAACTGGCGCTCAATCTGCCCAAGTGCTGCGCTCAATGCTTTCTTGCGGTTGTCTTCCATCAGTGCAAACCCTCTGTCGCCCGGGCCGCCACCCTCAGAAAAAGGCTGGCAGCGAAATAGTGAATCGGGAATCTGTACAGCTCGAACAGCCAATTCCCTGTATATTTGAACAGTATTAAAACATAACCCGCAGAGGAGACCAACCCCTCCGGATGTGAAAGCCGTCAGACTTCGTCCACAAAATTGTTAACCCCCTGAAGGGCAAAGAGAACGGCCTGCCTGCGAACCTGATCACGATCACCCTCAAAGTGTTTTACCACCGCCACGGTGAAGGCGGGGCTGCTACCCCAGGCAAACCAGACAGTGCCCACAGGCTTTTCCTCGCTGCCACCGCCGGGCCCGGCAACACCACTGATAGCCACGGCAACGTCAGCATCTGTCGCCACCAGGGCACCGGCAACCATTTCCCGCACCACCGGTTCGCTGACCGCACCGTGTTCATCCAGCGATTTCCGGGTTACGCCCAGAAGCCCCTGCTTGGCCTCATTGCTGTACGTGACCAGGCCACCCAGCACGTAGGCCGAAGAACCGGCACGATCGGTCAGTACCTTCGCAACCCAGCCGCCGGTGCAACTCTCCGCCGTCGCAACGGTACGGCCGGTTGTCAGCAGTCGTTCACCAAGGCGGTTGCCTGCCTCTTCCAATTCCTGATCGCTGGCCAGCATAATGACCTCCTTCGTTTCATCACGGCGGTTATTTTCTTACAATTCACGCCTTCATCCAAAGCAAGGCTACCGGACCCGTTCATGTCAGCAGCTCAGACCGATCTTTCCAAGCACACCCCAATGATGCAGCAGTACCTGAAGATCAAGGGCCAGCACCCCAATGAACTGGTTTTTTACCGCATGGGGGACTTTTACGAACTGTTCTACGAAGATGCCAAGAAAGCGGCCGAGCTGATGGATATTACCCTCACCGCCCGGGGCCAATCTGGCGGCAATCCGATCCCCATGGCCGGCATCCCCTATCACTCTTCTGAGGGCTACATTGCCCGGCTGGTTCGGGCAGGTCAATCCATCGCCATCTGCGAACAGATCGGAGATCCTGCCACCAGCAAGGGTCCGGTTGACCGACAGGTGGTGCGGATTGTCACACCGGGCACCCTGAGCGACGACGCCTACCTGGAGGATCGACGGGACAATCTGCTGGTGGCTATCTATAACCATCGGGAGCAGTTCGGTTTTGCCTCGCTCGATATTTCCAGCGGTCGTTTTGCCGTGTCGGAGCTGGAAAACCTGGAGGCCCTGCAGGGCGAGCTGCAGCGCCTGCGTCCGGCGGAAATCCTGATCAGCGAGGATTTTCCCTACGAGGACGTTCTGGAGGGTTTCACCGGAATACGCCGTCAGGGGCCCTGGCTCTTCGAATCCGATACGGCCCGCAGGGTTATTACCCATCAGCTTCAGGTCAGGGACCTGACAGGTTTCGGCTGCGAGGAACTCAATCTCGCCGTCTGTGCCGCGGGCTGCCTGCTGCAGTATGCCAAGGAAACCCAGCGTACCGCCCTGCCCCATATTCGCAAGCTGACCCGTGAACGGCGCGATGAAGCAGTCATCCTGGACGCGGCCAGCCGTCGCAATCTGGAAATTGACACCAATCTCATGGGCGGCCACCAGTACACCCTCGCCTGGGTCATGGACCGCACTGCCACATCCATGGGTGGACGGGAACTCCGGCGCTGGCTGAATCGGCCGCTTCGGGATGTGGAGATCGTCCGCCAGCGTCAGCAGGCGGTATCGGCACTGCTGGACGGGTTCCACTATGAGCCGGTGCACGATCTACTGAAAGCCGTTGGCGACATTGAGCGCGTGCTCGCACGGGTCGCCCTTCGTTCGGCCCGCCCAAGAGACCTGGCGCGGCTTCGGGATGCCTTCCAGGCCCTGCCGGACCTGCAGGAAACCCTGAAACCGGTCAATTCCCACCACGTCGTCAGGCTGGCGACCATCATTGGGGAATACCCGGAACTGGCGGATCTGCTGGAGCGCGCCATCATCGACAATCCCCCGGTCGTGATCCGTGAAGGCGGGGTCATCCGGGAAGGCTTCGACGAGGAGCTGGACGAGCTGCGCAACATCAGCGAAAACGCCGGCCAGTATCTGCTGGATGTGGAAACCCGGGAGCGGGATCGCACCGGTATCAGCACCCTCAAAGTAGGTTACAACCGGGTCCACGGCTACTACATCGAAATAAGCCGGGCCCAGTCCGATCAGGCGCCGGTGGATTATATTCGCCGGCAGACCCTGAAAAACGCCGAGCGATTCATCACGCCGGAACTCAAGGAGTTCGAGGACAAGGCCCTGAGTGCCAAGAGCCGGGCCCTGGCCCGTGAGAAAGGCCTGTACGATGACGTACTGGAAACCGTCGCCGGGCAACTTGCGCCACTTCAGGATGCCGCCCAGGCACTGGCAGAACTGGATGTGCTGAGTAATTTTGCCGAGCGCGCCACCTCCCTGCGCTTTTCCGCGCCGGAGTTCAGCGAATCCCCGGGTTTTGACATTGAAGAAGGGCGCCATCCGGTGGTTGAACAGTTGCTGGACGAGCCCTTCGTACCGAACGATCTGCTAATGGACACCCAGCGCCGCATGTTGGTGATAACCGGCCCGAACATGGGCGGTAAATCCACCTACATGCGTCAGGCCGCGCTGATTGCGCTGCTCGCCTACACCGGCAGTTTCGTGCCCGCCAACCGGGCAGTGATCGGCCCCGTGGACCGGATTTTTACCCGCATGGGTTCCTCTGACGATATCGCCGGCGGCCGCTCCACCTTCATGGTGGAAATGACCGAAACCGCCAACATCCTGCACAACGCCACCGAGCACAGCCTGGTGTTGATGGACGAGGTTGGTCGTGGCACCAGCACCTTTGATGGCCTGTCCCTGGCCTGGGCTACTGCCGAACACCTTGCCCGGGAGATACGCTGCTACACGCTGTTTGCCACCCACTATTTCGAGCTGACCCAGCTGGCCGATGAGCTGCAACATGCCGTAAACGTCCATCTGACGGCCACCGAACACGATGACAGCATCGTGTTCCTGCACAACGTGCATGATGGCCCGGCAAGCCAGAGCTACGGTCTGCAGGTAGCAAAGCTGGCCGGCGTTCCACAGGATGTGATCCGTAACGCCAAAACCCAGCTCTCCCACCTCGAGGGCAGCGCTTCGCCAGCGGCGCCGGCAGCTTCGGCCGCTGAACAGGGCAACAACGCATCCCTGGCCAAGCCGGCAACCAAGGTAAATGAATCCGTTTACCAGGGCGATATGTTCGCCAGCCTGGAGCCCAGCGCCGTGGAAGAGGCACTTAAAGACATGGACCTCGACGGATTAACCCCCCGGGATGCCATGAATCAGCTTTACGAACTGAAGGCGTTGATGAAGAAATAGCGAAGAATTGATCTGTGTAATAAGGTTATAGCAGTCGAACGCTTGCGGCTGTGCGGGTCGCTCCCTACAATATCGCGCACCAAAATATAACGGCAGCGCCCGACGGCGCTCCTGATGAGACTGACCGACCACTGGACCAGGGATCTGACTATGGCGTTTATCGTTACTGATAACTGCATCAAGTGTAAGTACACAGACTGCGTGGAAGTCTGTCCGGTAGACTGCTTCTACGAGGGACCGAACTTTCTGGTAATCGACCCGGACGAATGTATCGACTGCGCCCTGTGCGAGCCAGAGTGCCCGGCCGAAGCCATTTTCTCGGAAGACGAGCTGCCGGCCGATCAGGTCCAGTTTGTGGAGCTGAATGCCGATCTGGCCGCCAAATGGCCGAACATCACCGAAAAGAAAGATCCGCTGCCAGACGCTGAAGAATGGGATGGCAAGCCGAACAAGCTTCAGTATCTGGAAAAGTAAGCATCCGGAACTGGAACAAAAAAGGGAAGCCGAGGCTTCCCTTTTTCTTTGCCTGAAGTTCCGTGATTGCGTCAGGTGCTGGCCAGCTTGGCGCCCATGGCCACGAAAAACCCTCCCGTCAGGCCGTTCAGCGTTCGCTTCACACGCGCGTTTACACCAAGACTCCGAAACGTAACCACCACCCATGCCAGACCACACTGCCAGAGCATTGCCAGCAGAAAATGCACACCGGCCAGCATCAGCGACTGCTGAAAGGCGTTGCCTGCCGGATCCACAAACTGTGGCAGCAAAGCCATGTAGAACAGGGCGGTTTTGGGATTAAGAACGTTGGACAGCAGGCCCTCACGAAACGACACCGCCAAGCCCACCTTCCGGCGGGCAACCGTTACGTCCTTTGCCGCAGGCGCGTCACCCCGGCGAAGGGCCTGGCGCAACGAACCGATGCCGAGCCAGACCAGGTAGCAAGCGCCGGCCCACTTCAATGCAGAAAATGCCCAGGCGGTTTCCACCAACAGGAGGGAGATGCCCAGTGCCGAGAGCGTGGCATGAATGAACAGGCCGCTACAGATGCCGACACTGGTCACGCACCCATCCCGCAAACCTCCCCGGCCGGTATTACGCATCACCAGCAGGGTATCCACACCGGGCGTGATGGTGAGCAATGTAATGGCAACCAGATAGGCCCAGAACAGATCCGATATCAACGTCATGCCCTCTCAAAATCCTTAACGAAACCTTCCCCGGGGCCCTGCCGACAATCTCAGACTCAGGCCTCCTGCTGGAGAATCTTACGCGCAGCGGCGGACTTGTAAAATGGTGCAAGCCGCCGACGAATCAGGGCCTCAACATAGCCCTCTTCACGCAACACGTCTATAACCGGAATTGCGTAGGCATCTATCTCCGCCATAACAACCTCACGGCTTACCCCCATATCGCCCAGCAGGTCTGTAAGCGGACGCTCGCCATACTTGTCGAACAGGTGGGAAACCACGGCCCGGGCACAGCTTTCAAAGTATCCGGTCTTGCGAAACTGCAGCCAGAACTCATAGCCCAGCACCACAAACTCCTGCAGCTGCACGTCTCCGAGACCCTCGTGCAGCTCGGCAATGGTGCGATCCTCCAGAGACACCCAGGCCGCCATCACACTGTCGCGCAGCTCCTCATCAGACAGGGCACTGTGCAGGAATTGCTCACTGCGGCTGATCAAACCGGGCAGGCTGTCAGACAACCAGGCTTTCAGTCGACGCTCAAAGGTTTCATCCAGCCCCGGCACCGCCCGGTTGGCCATCCGCTTGCCAAATTTCATCATCGAACCAACGCCCGGCACAGACTTGGTGATCAGGTTATCCTCGTACAGGTAGTTCACCAGGCCGTGGTACACGACATTGGACACCAGCTCCTGATAGACCGGGTGCGCCATGATCTCGCTGATCACCCGTTCACGTTGCTGCCGGAGCTCCAGAGCTTCCTCCAGAAAGCCCGTGGCCTGTTCGCGGGTGATGATCTCGCCCAGGGTGGTCTTTGACTGCACATCGGCATTGAGCACCTCGGTGGCCATCTCCGCGGCCAGTTCCGGAATGCCTGCATCCAGTTCCATGTCCATAACGATACGCTGGATAACGCCCATCACCTGCTCTTCCGAGGTTATCCGGCCAAGGGTTATCTCGCCGGCATAATGCCAGAGCTCATCGAGCTCCTGCTCCAGGAACTTCCGCAGCTTTGCGCCCTTTAGCGAAGCCAGCTCATGTTTCACATGCTGCTCAAGCAGTTGGTTGGCGAGATCCGTTTTGCCTTTGGTCATGGCGTCAGTTGTCCTGTTGAAGAAATGAAACACACAGGCCAGAGGCTAACACGAACGAAACGCTGGCAGGTTTGCCAAAACTACAGGTGGAGAGGCGCGGCCGGGCCAGTATGATTCAGTCACGCACCCTGAGAAGGAGTTACTGAAAATCGTTGAAGGTGTGGGGTTCCGCAGCAAGTGCGAGGCAAAGACTGCCGGGGCCAACGTAGATGCTGCTGGTAATCCCCATCTGGGAGAGCAGCAGTTCCACACCATTGCGTTCGCAAGCATCGCGCAGTCGGTTGAGCCCGGGTAAATCCTCGATCTCCGTCCAGGTAAGACCACAGGACAGGCTTACATAGGGTGTCAGAAGCCCGGCTTCGACACGGGCAGCGGCATAGTTCATCACCTTTTCCACGGCCACGTCGAAACTCCGGGTTTTGGCCGCAGGCTGGCCCTCGGCCCCCTGCCCGAAGATAACCGGCGTAATGTTCAGTGCTTTGCCCAGGAAGGCAACCAGCGCCGACACACTCTTGTCACCACGACGCCGTGCCCGTTCACGGATGTAGTGCAGATCCCTCGGAATGACGCAGGTGTAGATCTTGTCGCTGAAGGTTTCCACCTCATGGCGCAGGGCATTCTTGGACACATTCTGGCCGATCAGCTTGAGCGTGTGGGCTGCCAGCAGGCCCTGGCCGGCAAAGATCTGTTTACTGTCGATCACACGCATAAAGAACCGGCCATCACGACCGGCGGCCTCCCGCGCACCTTCGTAATTCGCCAGGACACTGTTCATAGCCTCGGTGGCATTCTGGAAAATCAGGCTTCGGGATTTCGTGACCGTCTCGCAGATAGCAACATCGAACTGGGTGACGATCTTCTCCATGAACAGGTCGTGTATCTGCTCTGCGGTGAAGGCGCGGGTTTCCGCCTGATGTCCTTTCTGCAACAGGCCGCTCTGATAGAACTCCTGGGTCCGAACCGGATCATGCTTGTCTATGTAGGTCTGGCCATCGATTACAGCGGTTACCGGCAGCACGAACAGGTCGTGCTTGCGGCTGAACTCATAGGGTAAGTCGCACGCAGAATCGACGATCAAACCAACTCGCATGGTGGGCCTCCAGCTCCGGGTAGCTTCTCGAACGGAAGCCCCCTTTATTGTCGTTATTCTTTGTGCCGCACAGTTTTACACACCGCGATCAGAATTTCAGCAACCCGGCCCTATCGTGCTGCCGATGTCATATCCAGCTCACGGAGATTCTGCTCGAGCAGCTCGCGGTTATCCTGCTGCCAGGGGTGAAAGCCTTTACGGAAATACGCCAGGAATTCCGGCAGACACTTGCGGAGCACTCCGGGCTTGCCCCAGAGAAAATTAAACCCACCAACCCAGGTGCGCAGGCTCCAGAGTTTGCCATCGGCCTTCAGCAGGCTACAGGTATTCAAAAAGGTGTACTTGAAGAAATTCCAGGTAACAAAGAGGAAGACGATCCGGCGAAGCCGTTCATTGCCGACACATTCCCGGTAAACATCAAAGGCGACGGATTTGTGTTCGGTTTCCTCAATCGCATGCCATCTCCAGAGCTTTGCCATGGTCGGCGTGGCGCCTTCCATCCACTCCGGGTGGCTCAGGATGGCATTGGCCAGGACGGCGGTGTAGTGCTCGGCGCCACAGGTACCTGCCAGTTGGCGGCTTGGTGGCAGTTTGCCCACCCACTCCATATGCTTGCGGAACCGTTGGTCCAGGGCATCAATATCGTAGCCCCGGGCCTTCAGGGCCTCGTTGTAATCCTTGTGCTCCCTGCTGTGCAGGGCTTCCTGGCCGATAAATCCGCGGATCTCCGCTTTAAGCTTTGGATCCTCGATCTTGTCCCGATAGAGCCTTACGGCATTGATGAACTGCTGCTCGCCATCGGGAAATTGCAGGGAAAGGGCGTTGAAGAACGCGGTCCGGAAAGCATCGTTGCCATGCCAGAGCGTTTTCAGATCCTCGCTGACATCGAACCTCAGATGTCTCGGCTCAACGGACACCCCCTCGGGCGTGGAGCTGATGGTCATGACTGCCTCCTGTTTTTGTAGTGTTGTTATCAGTATTGAACAGCGGACAAAATTTCATCAGTTCTGGCAGTTTAAACCCGGAAACCGCGCGGAAGGAATACTTCGGGAGGAAAAATTAGACAAATTGTCACGAAATGACATTCTGTCAACGCCCATCCTCAGGGAAACATTCAGGCATAAAAAAGGGAGGCACGAGGCCTCCCAAGGACACACAGGGGGTCAACGCCTTCCGGTGCAGAGCCGGAAGACGCAGGTTTAGTGCTCTTCCGCGGCTTTCACGCCCGGCGCTTCCGGGTCGGCGGTAAAGCCAAGCAATTTGGTACGTTCAATCAGGAAATAGAGGACGGCGCCGGTGGCCAGGCCCCAGCCAGCGCCATAGACGGCCAGAACAACGCCCATGGTGCCGGCAATGCCACGCTCGGTGTTATTCTCCAGCTGCTCCAGCCCTACCATCAGGCAGATATAGCCGGTCAGCAGCAGTGTCAGTGACAGGGCAATCGGCAGCACCGGTTGGAAGAAGCTCACCAGCGGCAGAACGAAAAGGGCAATAAAACCCGTAATCCAGAAAGTACCGCCGCCACTGTAGATGGAGTCCATGGCGTTACGACCGTACTTGTAGCGCTCGGCCATGGTGGCAGTGACAGCCGTCCAGATCGGGCCCGCCAGCCCCGGATAGGGTGCGAAGAACGCGTGGCCACCATTGCGGATAGCGGTTACCAGATGCACCCGGTCGATGCTGTTATCGATATCTTCGTCTTTGCGCAGATGATCAACGCGGTTCATCAATGACTGGCCGACCACGATATCGCCGAAGGCAATCACGTAGGCGATCACCGCCGTGGGAATGGCGTACAGGAAGACGTTGGCATCCGGGAATCCGACGGCGAACGGCAGGTAGTTCCACAGCTCGTCAAACGCGGGTTTGGTGATGCCCCACTCCACATTGGGCACCTCGTATTCGCCAGTGGCAAAGCCAACCAGGATCGCAACCACCATACCCGGCACCATGCCGTAGTTGGCAATCTTGCGGGCGATTGAATTGCTTTCCACAAAACCTTTGAACGATACCGAGAACATCAGGTAGAGGCACACCAGGCCACCGATGATCAGGGAGATCGGCGTGTTGGCGAGGCGGCCGCCTGCCTCAATCTCACCCATCAGGGCGGCGATACCGGCACCGATGATAATCCCGCCTTTCATGGAACGGGGAATCAGCTCCACCAGTTTGCTGCCCAGGCGGGTAATACCCAGAACCAGGAAGATAATGAACACCAGGAACTGCAGCGCGAACAGCGCCTGAATCGCCTCGGGGCCCGGCTCGTAGTCGCTCAGGAACAGCAGAACCACAGGAATCCCTGGCGTAATCCAGCCCGGCACCAGGGGAACACCCAGCAGTGCCGGCAGCATGAAACCGATACCACAGATCACCACGTAGGCCAGAGCCACGTCGTAGGGCACACCCAGGTATTTCTCAAGAAGGGGAATCATGGCCAGGCTGACCACGAACATGATCAGAGCCTGCACCATCTCCGCGAACTCCCAGCGGTAATGAACGAACGGCAGACGAACCTTGAAGGGACCGGCCGGCCAGAACGGCTGCTCTTCCCCGTTCTTTCGGTGAAACATTTGCATAAAAAGGTCTCCGGGCTCACGCGGCGCGTGTGCCTGACAGCGTTGTTTTTTCAGGTTTAATTCGGCTGCGCCGGGGCCGGCGCAGCCGATCGGGGAATCAGTCCAGTTCTTTGGCCTGGTCCCTCAGCACGAACTTCTGGATCTTACCCGTGGAGGTTTTGGGCAGCTCCGAGAAGACGATGGTCTTCGGTACCTTGAACCGGGCCAGATGCTCGCGGCAGAAGTTGATGATGTCTTCTTCGCTGACATCACCGGCTTCCGGCTTCAGAGTCACAAAGGCGCAGGGGGTTTCGCCCCACTTTTCGTCCGGCCGGGCAACCACAGCTGCCTCAAGCACAGCCGGGTGGCGGTAAAGGGTATCCTCAACCTCAATGGTGGAAATGTTCTCACCACCGGAGATGATGATGTCCTTCAGCCGGTCCTTGATCTCCATGTAGCCGTCTTCGTGCCATACAGCCAGGTCCCCGGTGTGGAACCAGCCACCCCGGAAGGCCTCTTCGGTGGCTTTGGGGTTCTTCAGATAGCCCTTCATCACCGTATTGCCGCGCAGGAAAATCTCACCGATGGTTTTGCCGTCTTTGGGCACTGGCTCCATGGTGTTCGGGTCGCCGACCATCGTGCCTGCCAGAGTGTGATAACGAACGCCCTGACGGGCCTTTTTCCGGGCACGATCATGCAGTGGCAGCGCATCCCACTCGGATTTCCAGGCACAAACGGTTACCGGGCCATAGACTTCGGTCAGACCGTAAACGTGAGTCACCTGGATGCCCATTTCCTCGATGGCACCAATGACCTGGGCGGGGGGTGCCGCGCCTGCTGTCATGGACTTCACGTCGTGATCAATGCCGGCCTTGGCGGATTCCGGCACGTTCAGCAATGCGTTAAGCACAATCGGGGCGCCACACATGTGGGTAACCTGATGATCCCGGATCAGCTGCAGAATCTTCTCGGGATCAACCCGGCGCAGGCAGACGTGAGTGCCGGCCATGGCGGTGATGGTCCAGGGGAAACACCAACCGTTGCAATGGAACATCGGCAAGGTCCACAGGTACACCGGGTGCATGTCCATGGACCAGACTGTCTGGTTGCCGATGGCATTGATGTAGGCGCCACGGTGATGATAGACCACACCTTTTGGATTGCCGGTAGTGCCGGAGGTGTAGTTCAGAGAGATCGCATCCCACTCGTTCTCCGGGAAGCTCCACTGGAATGTCGGATCCCCTTCCTGAAGGAACGCCTCGTAGTCCAGATCGCTGACCTGAACACCCTCGCCATACTCGGGATCGTCCACATCAATCACCAGCGGCTTGGTGTCCAGCCGGCTGACGGCGTCCCTGATCACCTCACCGAACTCCCGGTCGGCAATCACAACCTTGGCCTCACCGTGATCCAGCATGAAGGCGATGGCCTCAGCGTCCAGGCGAACGTTCAGGGTGTTCAGCACCGCGCCAATCATGGGCACCCCGAAATGGGCTTCCACCATCGCGGGAATATTCGGAAGCATGACGGCAACGGTATCACCGCGTCCGATGCCGCGCCCTTTGAGGGCTGATGCCAGACGGCGGCAACGTTCGTAGGTCTGCGCCCAGTTGTAACGGATGGCCCCGTGAATGACGGCGGGATACTCCGGGTAAACCGTGGCGGTACGTTCGATGAAATCAACGGGAGATTGGACGGCGTAGTTGGCGTCGACGGGCGCCAGGCCTTGATCAAATATCGAGGTCATTGCGTGGTCCTCTTGAGTACTGTTGTTCTTATGGCGTATTCAGGAATATCGCTAAACTAGCTATACTTCGGGCTGGTCAGAATAGTATTGGATAGCAAAAACACTAGAAACTATACCAACGTATTATAGTTATTTTACTATAAAGATAAGCCATGAACGATTTTTCCACTCCAAGTGTATTTAGTTTGCATGACGCCGACCCGCAACCCGGTTTGATCCTGGATGCGACAGGCAGCGTTCTGGAGGGCAACCTGGCCAGCCATCATCTTTGCCAGAACGCCAACCTGACCTCGCTGTTCCATCTGCTGCCGGTCAACGTTCAGGCGCTTGTGAAGTCGTCCCTGGAGCAGGAACGATCGATCGAGAATGTGGAAGCCAGAATTCCGGCAGACACCACCGAGCGTTTCCTGGTGTGGACGTTCGTCCCCGATATCGGGAGCTCGACGGTTCTGGCGCGGGCCAAAGACGCTACAGACGAAATCATCAACCGGGAAGAAGCGACCCGCTCCAACCGTCTTTACCGGCTGATTACCGAGAACACCACCGACCTCATTTCCCGCCATGCCCCGGACGGACGGTTTATCGATGCCACGCCCGCATCCTGGCGGCTGCTGGGCTACTGGCCGGAAGAACTGAGGGGTAAGCCCCTGGAAGAAATTTTCCGGGGCGATCAGGTGGTTCAGAAGCTGGCTGAAACCCGCAACCAGCTACGGGACGACGGCTACGCCACCATGACTCTGGAGATTATTCACCGGGACGGTTCCCGCCGCTGGTTCGAGATTGCCAGCAGGGCCATTCGGGAAACCTACACTGGCGCTGTGATTGAGGTCATCAGCGTATCCCGGGATATCACCGCCCGGGTAGAGTCCGAGGAGAACAACCGCAGGCTGGCCGACGAACTCGCCCACACCGCCAGGCTCGCCACTCTGGGGGAGCTTGCCTCAAGCATTGCCCACGAGATGAACCAGCCATTGGCCACCATCGTGAACTTTGCCAGCGCCAGCCAGCGCTATCTCAAAAGCGCCCGAACCAATCCCGAATGCCTCGATCGAGTGGACGACGGCCTCCAGAAGATTGTTCACCACGCCAACCGGGCCTCGGAGGTCATCAAACGTTTGCGAGCCTTCCTGCGCAAGGGCCAGAAGCGGACCGCACCAATCGCACTGAACGAAGTCGTCAGCAATGTCGCCCGTCTTTGCCAATGGGAGGCCGAGAAAAACAAGGTGCAGATCCGAGAGAATCTGGCCTGTTGTGCGCCCGTCATCACCGCCGACCCGGTGCTGCTGGAACAGGTGCTGATCAATCTGATCCGCAACGGTATCGAAGCCACTGTTGAGGCTCGCGGTGAGGATAACCCCGGCCCACACTCGCAGATCGCCATAACGACCTGCATTAACGATCAGAACGAAACCCTGATTGAGGTCATCGACGAAGGCCCGGGGCTCGACGCGCAGGGCATTCGCCAGATGTTCCAGCCGTTCTATACCAGCAAGCCCCAGGGGCTTGGCCTGGGGCTCTCGATGAGCCGTTCGATTATCGAAGGCTTTGGAGGCTTCCTGGACGCCAGGCCGGCAGCAACGGGCGGACTCTCCCTGATCTGCCGCTTCCCGGCCAGCCCGGGCCACAAGAACAGAACCCCGAACACGGAGATGCAGCCAGATGAGTGATCAAGCGACACCGGAAGCCACCACCGTCTATGTGGTTGACGACGACGCCGGCATGCTGGAATCCACCCAGTGGTTGCTGGAATCGGTCGGCTTGAACGTGGAAGCCTACAGCGACGGCCGGAAATTCCTGGATGCGGTTGGCAACAAGAAAGCGGGCTGCGTGGTTCTGGATGTGCGGATGCCCGGGCTGGGCGGCCTGAACGTTCAGGAGGAGCTTCAGAAGCGGGGGCTGGACCTGCCGATCATCTTTGTCTCCGGGCACGCCGACGTTCCCATTGTGGTGAGGGCGTTCAAGTCCGGGGCCTTCGATTTCATCGAGAAGCCGTTCAATGAACAACTGCTCCTGGACAGCGTCCAACAGGCGCTGCAGGAACATCAGCAGTCCGCTCCACAGTTGCAGGGTGATGAGGCAACCGAAGCCCTGCTGGCCACCCTCACCCGCCGTGAACGGGACGTGTTCCTGCCACTGGCCCAGGGCTACACGAGCCGGGAAATCGCAGAACAGCTGGATGTCAGTGTCAAGACGATTGATCTCTACCGGGCACGAGTCATGAAACGCCTGGGCGCCGATCGCTTGCCGGATGTGACCGGCACCGCCATTGCCGCCGGCCTTCTCGATCCGCTGGACATGCGTGGCGAGAAAACCTGAACGGCACTAACGCGCCTCAGACTGGACGTCGTGCGCCAGCACACCCAGCCTGGCCACGGCATGCTCGATGCGCTCACTCCAGGGGTTGGCGCTGTTCAGTCTCAGGCAATTGTCGTATTTGTCGGCGGTTGAGAACATCAGCCCCGGCGCCACGTTGATATCCTCCGCCCTGGCCCTGTGGTAAACCTCGGTGCCGGAAACGCCGTCGGGCAACTGGACCCATAGCACAAACCCACCCTGGGGACGGCTCACTGCCGTACCTTCCGGGAAGGCCCTGGCCACAGCAGTCCGCATCCGTTCGGTGGCTTCGCGATAGTGCTGCCGGGCTGAACGGAGGTAGCGATCATAGCCGCCCTGCTCCAGAAAATGCGCTACCGCCATCTGTGGAATCGATGACGTGGCCAGATTAACGAAATACTTGTGCTGCCTGGCGCTGGCCATATGCCGCCCCGGCACCATCCAGCCCAGCCGGAGGCCCGGTGAAATAGTCTTTGAAAACGAACTGCAATAAATCACATTGTCCGCCCGATCAAAGGCCTTGGCCGGTTTCGGCCGGTCCCCGGTGTGATGAAGGTCGCCGTAGATGTCGTCCTCGATCAGCGGAACAGCCGCTGCCGCCAGCATCGAGACCAGCTGCTTCTTGCGCTCGTCGGACATTTGCGCGCCCATGGGGTTGCTGTGATTGGTCACGACCACACAGGCTTTCAGGGGCCACTGTTCCAGGGCCAGTTGCAGGCCTTCAAGGCTCAGACCCTCGGAAGGATGCGTTGGAATTTCAATGACCTTCAGCCCGACCACTTCCAGAGCCTGAAGAATGCCCGGGAAAGACGGCGATTCTACGGCCACAATATCTCCGGGCTGGGTTACCGCTCTCAGCGCCAGTATGATCGCCTCCTGGGCGCCATTGGTGGCAAGTACGTCGTCTGGCGTCACCGGCACACCGAGGGTGGCCATCCGCTGGGCGATCTGCCGGCGGAACGATTCCTTGCCGGGAAAGGCATAGTCCAGGGTTTCCAGACCCCGGCGTGCCGCCCAGAGCGTGCTGTGCTGGATCTGGCGGAGCGGCAGGTAATCCGGGTGGGGGATCGCCGTGGCCAGCGGTACCATGCGCTTCTGTTCGTCCGCGCACAGGTCCAGGGCCATCTCCCTGGCACTGACTGGAACCGGACGGCTTCGGTGCCGGCGCATAACAGGCTCGGGGGCGTCCACAGTGGGCAGCCGTACGAAGTAGCCGCTACGTTCACGGGCCTGCAGAAAACCCCGCGCCTCCAGCGTCTGGTGTGCCTGGAGGATGGTCGAGATGCTAACCCCGAACTGCCGGCTCAACTGTCGCACGCCCGGTAGCCGTTCGCCGTCCCGGTACACGCCTTCATGAATCAGCCCCTGAAGCTGATCCGCGACCTGGTTGTAGAGAATGCCCATTGCCCGCCCTCGCCTGCGAAGCTTCATCGTGATAATGATCTATTGCACCAGAACCCGAGCTGTTCGGTGCAGTACAGATTGCTTCCGATATGACCAATACAGATCTCACCAAATGCATTCTGTACCGGTTCAAAACCAGATTATCTGAATCTGTTATGGCAGTCAGATCTTTTCCTACAATAGGCTCGAAATCAGATGATATTTCCAAACAGGCCAGCGCTTTAAAATAGGAGAAGAGACCGTGACTTTACCCATCTATCAGGTTGATGCGTTCACCAGCGAGGTGTTCGGTGGCAACCCGGCCGCGGTCATGCCGCTGGACCAGTGGCTGCCAGATAACCTCATGCTCTCGCTTGCCGCGGAGAACAACCTCTCCGAAACAGCCTTTTTCGTGCCTCTTCCGGCCGGCGAGGACGCGGATTTCCATATCCGCTGGTTTACTCCGGGCACAGAGGTACCACTGTGCGGCCATGCCACCCTGGCCAGCGCCTGGATCATCTTCAACAAACTCGGCTGGGACAGAGAGCAAATCCGTTTACGTTCCAAAAGCGGCCCACTCTCCGTCCGGCAATCCGACGACGGCTGGCTGGTACTCGATTTCCCGAATCTGGCCTACGAGAAACAGCCCACGCCGGCCCTGATTCGGGAAGCTCTGGAAAGCGCGCCTGATACAGCGTTTTTTGTTCCAAACGACACCAATTACATGGTGGTCCTGAAGGACGAAGACGCTGTGCGGTCTGCGCAACCGGATCTGCGCAAATTAAAGCAACTGGGCAACCAGGGGCTGATCATCACCGCACCTGGCAACAACTGCGATTTTGTCAGCCGCTATTTCGCGCCTGGCGCCGGCATTGATGAGGACCCGGTTACCGGTTCCATTCACAGCGTGCTGGTGCCTTACTGGTCCGAACAACTGGGCAAAACCGAGCTTGAGGCTCGGCAGATTTCTGCCCGGGGCGGTGTACTTCGCTGCGAGTCAAAGGGGGATCGCGTCGACATTGCCGGCCAGGCAGCCTTCTTTATGGAAGGCGCCATTCATTTGTGAGGCACACTTGCAGAGTGCAAATGAAAAAACCGACATGGTCGCCGGTGATAGCTCTGACGGTCAGTTTCGTAAACTTATCCTCAATTCTTAATCAGAGGCGAAGTGATGACAGCGACCAAAGCATTTGCAGCACAGTCACCAACGTCCGGCATGGCACCTCATACCATAGACCGCCGGGATCCACGTCCCGATGACGTTGCGATCGAGATCGACTACTGCGGGGTCTGCCATACCGACATTCATTTTGCACAAAACGACTGGGGGATCACCGAGTATCCGGTTGTCCCCGGCCACGAAATTGTGGGGCGGGTCACGGCCGTTGGCCCCGAGGTCAAAAGCTTTAACGTAGGCGATGTCGTCGGCGTCGGGTGCATGGTGGATTCCTGCCGTACCTGCTCAGCTTGTGAAGCAGGTTTGGAGCAGTACTGCAGCGAAGGCATGACTTCCACCTACAACGGCCAGGACCGCCACGATCACTCCATCACCTTTGGCGGCTATTCCGAGCGTATCACCGTCAGCGAACGGTTTGTCGTTCGCATTCCGGAAAAGCTGGATATCAAGGCCGCTGCGCCTCTGCTTTGCGCCGGCATCACCACCTACTCGCCGCTGCGCCATTATGGCGTCAAAGCGGGCCATAAGGTCGGTGTCATCGGCATGGGCGGTCTCGGTCACATGGGTGTTAAATTCGCCCGGGCACTTGGCGCGGAGGTGACCATTTTCACCCGCTCCGAGAGCAAGGTTCCGGAAGCGAAAAAGCAGGGTGCCGATCATGTAGTGATCTCCACCGATGAAGATCAGATGGCCGCAGCCGCTGAAAACTTTGATTTCATGCTGGACACGGTTCCAGTCCAGCACGATCTGAACCCTTACCTCAACTGCCTGAAGCACGATGGCACTCACATACTGGTTGGCCTGCTGGAGCCGGTAGAGCCACCGGTAGAGGCTGGCGCCCTGGTATTCAAGCGCCGAGTTCTGGCCGGGTCGCTGATCGGTGGCATGCCGGAAACCCAGGAAGTTCTGGATTTCTGCGCAGAGCACGACGTCAGCTGCGACGTCGAGATGCTCGACATAAACAACCTCAATGAGGCCTACGAGCGCATGAAAAAAGGCGATGTGAAGTATCGCTTCGTGATCGATATGCAAACCCTGAAAAACGGGTAACTGCACAGGAGACCGGGCCTCACGGGCCCGGTCTCCGACTCCTTCTCATCCCGCCACTTCATACGTGGTTACCCCGGCACCACAGACGCCAGCCCCCCATATCCGTATAATTCGCCCACTCAATGTTCGTACCCGGTTTGTGGTTACCCCATGCCTTCACACTACGATGTCATTATTATCGGCGCTGGCGCAGCAGGCCTGATGTGCGCGGCCACTGCTGGCTATCGCGGCCGCAGCGTGCTGGTGTTGGACCACGCCAATAAACCCGGCAAGAAAATCCTGATGTCCGGCGGCGGGCGCTGCAATTTCACAAACCTGAACAGTACGCCGGCCAACCTCCTTTCGGATAACCCGCACTACTGCATTTCTGCGTTAAAGCGCTATACCCCCCAGGACTTTCTGGAACTGGTGGATCGCCACGGCATAGAGCATGAGGAAAAAGCCCCGGGTCAGTTGTTCTGCAAGGACAGCGCCAAGGACATCCTCAATATGCTGCTAACCGAATGTGAGTGGGCGGGCGCGAACGTGAGAATGAAGACAGCGGTCGACCGCATCACCGAAACCGACAGCGGCTACCGCTTGCGCGTCGGCTCCGGTGACCTCACCTGTGAATCCCTGGTGATCGCCACCGGAGGCCTGTCGATTCCTACCATGGGCGCCACAGCGTTTGGCTACCGGGTAGCCGAGCAGTTCGGCCTGGAAATCCTTCCTACCCGCGCTGGACTTGTGCCCTTTACCCTGCAGCCGGAATTGAAAGAACAGCTCGCACCATTGTCCGGTGTCAGCTGCCCTGTCGATGTCCAATGCCACGACCAGCACTTCCGGGAACCCATGCTGGTCACCCATCGCGGGCTCAGCGGCCCGGCCATGCTCCAGATTTCCAGTTTCTGGGAGCCGGGCGACAGCCTGGCCATCAACCTGCTGCCGGCCTGTCAGATCAAGGACGACCTTTTGAATCTGCGGAAAACCCGGCCACAATCCACCGTTGGGCACTACCTGGCCCAGCACCTGCCAAAACGGTTTGCCCAGGCCTTTAACGAACTACACGGCTGGACCGGCCCGTTGCAGGGCTACAAGAACAGCGATATTGAACAGGTTGCCGACGTTCTGGGCCAATGGTCGATCAAGCCGGCTGGAACCGAAGGCTACCGAACGGCAGAGGTTACCCTTGGTGGCGTCGATACGCGCCAGCTGTCATCCAAGACCATGGCGGTGCTGGAACGTCCAAACCTGTATTTTATCGGTGAGGTAGTCGATGTCACCGGACACCTCGGTGGGCACAACTTCCAGTGGGCCTGGGCATCCGGTGTGGCGGCCGGCAGCAGCGCCTGAACGTTCATCCGACTCCACAATCCGGCCGTAGAACTGGTAACCTGAGTCCATGTATTGGCCTTACCGGAGAACACGACAGACAGGGGGAACGGATGCTCCAGAATACCAATAACACCACCAGCAACGCCCTTGTCGTCGAAGGCGGCGCCATGCGCGGCATCTTCGCCGCGGGTGTACTTGATGCCTTTCTCGAAAAGCGGTACCAGCCTTTCACCGAAGCCTGGGGCGTCTCCGCCGGTTCAACCAACCTGATTGGTTACCTCTGCGGCCATCACGGCCGGAATCACAGGGTGATTACAGACCACGCCTGTCGGCCGGAGTTTATAAACTGGGGGCGATTCTTCCAGGGCGGGCATTTGTGCGATGTTAACTGGCTCTGGCACCAGTCCTACCAGGAGGTGCCACTTGATCTGGCCCATTACCTGTCTGGCAGCACCAAACTCTGGGTAGCAACCACATCGGTCATGACGGGCGAGGCCCGGTATTTTTGCGTCGACGATCACAACATCCACGATGTGCTCACGGCCTCATGCTCCATTCCCCTGGCCTACCGTGACTATCCGAGCGTCGACAACGAGCCCATGAGTGATGGCGGAATCGCTGATTCCATTCCGGTTGTAGAGGCCTACCGCCGGGGTGCGCGGGACATCACCGTCGTGCTATCCCGGCCGCTGGGCTATGAGAAAAAGCCGTTGGCGTTTCCGGCGCTCACCAGGCGTATGTTTCGGGAGCAACCGGGACTTGCCGAGGCACTGATCCATCGGGGCGAACGATACAACGAGACGCTGTCGTTCATTCAAAATCCGCCAGACGACTGCCGGCTTCGGATCATTGCGCCACCGGAAGATTTTCCGGTAAGCCGTTTGACGACCGATCTCAACAAACTGGATCTGGGGTATCAGCAAGGCCACCGCGCCGCGATGGCCTATCTTGCGGAATTGGCCCAGGAAGTGGCCTAGCGAAGGACGACCAGGGGCTTTCTGGCGGTTTCCAGCATCCTGGTGGTTGTACTGCCCACCAGGAACTGACGGATGCGAGAGTGCCCGTAGGCGCCCATCACCAGAATGTCGATATCATGTTCTTCCTGGTAAGCGTGCAATGTGGGTTCCACATCACCGGCGCGGATCGCCAGAGTGATCTCGGATTCCAGCCCTGCCAGCATTTTCTCGGCTTTTTTGAGCTGCTCCCAACGGTCATTGGTATCCGCTCCAACCATCACCAGATGCAATGGCATGCCTTTGAGAACCGGGCTGCCGGCCAGCAATTCCACACCCTTGAAAGCCGTGGCACTGCCGTCGAATGCCAGCATGGCACTGCGAGGCTGGGTGTACTCATCCGGCACCAGGAGAATCGGGCGATGCATGCTGCGAATCACCGTCTCCAGCTGGCTGCCAATGTGAGTGTCACGCTCCGAGCTGCTCTCACCGTGCAGCCCCATGACCAGCAGCCGGGTCTGATTCTCCAGCGCCAGCAGGGACTCGGTCAGGTCCCCATGTCGCTGCCTCTGCACCACGTCTGAGATGCCAGCTTCGCCAACCCGCTTTTGGGCTTCATCCAGCATGTGATGCCCGTGTTCGAGGGCCAGTTTGGCGCGTTTTCGATCCAGTTCTGCGAGATCCTCCAACAGCTGTTCACGACTGCCAAGGCCGATGCTTCCGGCCAGATCCGGCTCTGCCGGATAACGCTCTTCATCAAGCACGTGCAACAGCATCATGGGGGTTTCCATGTGCTTGCTGGCCCAGCTGGCGTAATCGCAAACTGCGGGAGCGGCCTGGGAGCCATCAATACAGGCAACTACTCGTAACATCTCAACCTCGCCTTCATGATCCTTGTGATTTTTATTCTGACTGCGATCGCTGTTGGATTCCCTGGTCTGTGTCATGTCAGTGCCCCATCAGCTGATCGACAGCGTCCGGCTTGTCGTGCACGCCGAAGCGGTCAACGATCGTGGCACTGGCTTCATTCAGACCGATCACCTCAACCTCCGAGCCTTCACGGCGGAACTTGATCACGGCCTTGTCCAGGGCACCCACTGCGGTGATATCCCAGAAATGCGCGCGACTCAGGTCGATCACCACATTATCGACTGCTTCCTTGAAATCAAAGGATTCCATGAATTTTTCCGAGGAGCTGAAGAACACCTGACCCACAACGCGGTAGGTGCGGGTGTCGGTGGTTTCATCCAGCTCGGAGGTCACCAGCATGTAGTGGCCCACCTTGTTGGCAAAGAACAACGCCGCCAGCAGCACGCCGGCCAGAACACCGAAGGCCAGGTTATGGGTGGCAACGACGACAATAACGGTTACCAGCATCACGATGTTGGTGGAAAGCGGATGCTCACGCAGATTGCGAATCGAATCCCAGGAGAAGGTACCAATCGACACCATAATCATCACCGCTACGAGGGCCGCCATGGGGATCTGGACCAACACGCTGTCCAATAGCAGCACCATAACCAGCAGGAAAAGACCGGCCGTGAGGGTGGAAAGCCGGGTCCGGCCGCCGGATTTCACGTTGATAATGGACTGGCCGATCATGGCACAGCCGGCCATACCACCGATCAGGCCGGAGCCGATGTTGGCAATGCCCTGACCCTTGCATTCACGGTTACGGTCACTGGTAGTGTCCGTCAGGTCGTCCACGATGGTGGCCGTCATCATGGATTCCAACAGCCCCACAATGGCCAGCGGAATCGAGTACGGCAGGATGATCATCAGGGTTTCCAGGTTCAGAGGCACGTCCGGCCACAGGAATACCGGCAGGGTATCCGGCAGATCGCCCATGTCCCCAACCGTCCGGATGTCCATTCCGGTAACCACGGCAACGGCTGTCAGAACGACGATGCACACCAGGGGCGAAGGCAGAACCTTGCCCACAACGGGTAGCAGGGGAAACAGATAGATAATTCCCAGACCCGCGGCTGTCATTGCGTAAACGTGCCAGGTGACGTTGGTCAGCTCGGGCAACTGTGCCATAAAGATGAGAATGGCCAGGGCGTTCACGAAACCGGTCACCACCGAGCGAGAGACGAAGCGCATCAGGCTGCCAAGCTTCAGATAACCGGCAATCAGCTGCAGCACGCCTGTCATCAGGGTTGCGGCCAGCAGGTACTGCAGGCCATGCTCTTTCACCAGCGTCACCATCAACACCGCCATGGCTGCGGTTGCGGCAGAAATCATCCCGGGGCGCCCGCCCACGAAAGCGATGATCACGGCAATACAGAAGGAGGCATACAGCCCCACCTTGGGATCGACTCCGGCTATGATGGAGAAGGCAATGGCCTCGGGAATCAGTGCCAGCGCCACAACGATACCGGCGAGCACATCGCCACGAATGTTCGAAAGCCAGTTGGCTTTAAGGGAATTCACCATGATTTCGGGGTTCCAGCTTGCTACGAATTCAAAGGTCGCGAAGCTTATCAGCCCCCTTACAGGAAAGTAAGGTCGCTAGCGGTAAGTTCTTAGACGTCTAACGACCGGCGCCCTCTACTGCTATTATCAGAACATCATTGATTTACAGGAGCTTGCATCGCCCCATGGACGACGTTGCCGCCCAGTTTCTCGCTGGAAACCAGACCACCCTGAATCTCGCCGTTGCTCTTCTGCTTGGCGCCATCATCGGCCTCGAGCGGGGCTGGGACGCCCGGGAACAGAAATCCGGCGAGCGAATTGCCGGTATCCGCACCTTTGCTCTGGTGGGCCTGCTTGGCGGTATTTCCGCGTTACTGGCCCGGGAAATCACGGAGTGGGCATTTCCCGTGCTCCTGGTCAGTGTGGTGGCCATGGCCATCGTGGCTTACAGCGAGCGGCTGGAGCATATCCGCAACTTCAGTATTACAGGCATGGTTGGCATGGTTCTGACCTTCTGTTTCGGGGCAGTGGCGGTGGCTGTGGACCCGGTTATCGCCACAGCAGCCGCTGTTGTGACCGCTATCATCCTGGACAACAAGCAGGAAATTCATGGGTGGGTGAACAAACTGAAGGAACATGAACTGGATGCCGCCCTGAAACTGCTGCTGATTTCCGTGGTCATGCTGCCGTTATTGCCGAACGAAAAGATGGGCCCTGGCGGCGTTCTCAACCCCAGGGAAATCTGGTGGATGGTGGTGATGATCGCCTCCATTTCCTTTGTCGGCTATTTCGCCATACGGGTCGCCGGCACCCGCAAAGGCATCCTGTTTACCAGTCTGTTCGCCGGGTTGAGCTCGTCCACTGCCCTCACCCTGCACTTTGCCCGCCAGGCCTCGAAAACTCCGCAGCTCAACGCCCAGTTCGCCACCGGTATCCTGATTGCGTGCGGCACTATGTTCCCCCGCATCCTGGTTTATTGCCTGGTGATCAATCCCGATCTGTTGCCCAGTCTGATCTGGCCCGTGCTTGTGATGACCGCCCTGCTCTACGGGCCCGCGCTCGTTATCTGGCGGAAAAATGATCGAGAGCTCCAGGTAAGCCAACCAACCCTCAACCAGAACCCGCTGGATCTAAGCTCGGCCCTGGTTTTTGGCGCGTTGCTTACAGCCATCCTGCTGATGGGCGAGTTCCTCGGCAACTGGCTGGGTGATGCGGGCATCTATTTCCTGGCAGCCACCTCGGGTATCGCGGATGTGGACGCAATTACCCTCTCCCTGACCCGCATGTCCAACAACAGCCTGGCCATGGGAACAGCAGTCATCGGCATTGTGATCGCCGCTGCCACCAACAACCTCGTGAAATCGGCGCTGGCCGGGTTTGTCGGCAATCGCCAGATCGGGCTGCTGGTCGGGGGGCCGATGGTGCTTTCTCTGGCAGCCGGGCTTCTGGTCGCCTGGCTGCAGTAATCCCTTACCTGGCCCGACGGAACGTCAGATTGTAACGATACCCGCCTGTTAGCGGGTGCTCCCCCGCTTTGAGGGTCAGCACGCCGTGATAACGCATCCGGGCCGGGCCGCCCCAGACCACAACGTCACCATGGGCAAGTGGCACGCGGATGGGGCGTTCGCTGCGTTTGAGACCACCAAACTGGAACACCATCGGCAGGCCCAGAGAAACCGACACGATGGGCTGCGTGAAGTCCTGCTCGTCCTTGTCCTGATGCAGCCCCATTTTTGCCCCGGGCTGGTATCGGTTGATCAGACAGGCGTCCGGTTCAAATCCCTCAAAACCAGCGGTTTCGGCGGCGCTTCTGGCCAGTTCCCGGAAAGCCGCAGGCATGGCGGGCCAAGGCCGGCCGGATTCCGGATCCTCCGCCTGATACCGGTAACCCCGTCTATCGGTAACCCAGCCAAGATCCCCGCAGCAGCTCATGGCCGCAGACATGGCATGGCCACCGGGGGTCTTCATGTGTCTGAACGGCGCTTCTGAGGTAACCGTTTCAATGTCGGCCATGAGTGATTCGGCGTTCGGGAGCGCGAACTGCCGCAGCACCACCGCGCCATCCACCAGAGGCTCGACTGTCTGTTCCGGTGGCTGTTCGCCAAACAGGTCCTGAGTCATAACTACCGATTCCCCCTGAATAAACGGAAAAAGTGCCAGGCAGCGACTAGTCTTTTACTAAACAGGTCTTCTCCGCCGTCTTACGCCAATCCACACCGGTAAGGATCATTCATGCATCGAAAACGCCAGGCTGCCCAGATTTCCCTGGCCCTTCTGATTGCATCAGCCATTACGCTCGGTATGCTGGTTCTTACCATTGTGCTGATCGGTCAGAGTTTCCGGGGCATGGAGGCAGCCAAAGTGTCCGCGGCTGGCGCCACCGCCCGCCAACTGGCTATCAGTGTTGACGACCGGATACAGGCCATCACCGCGCCACCATCCACTGCCCTTGCGGTGCTCAGCCACGACAGCCTCGCAGGCGCCAATACGCTGCCCCGGCGCCTTGACCGGCTGCCGGTTCTGGCCGACATACTTACCAGCAGCGACATTGTCAGCGCCGTTTATGCCGGTTACCAGAACGGAGACTTTGTTCTCCTGCGCAAGGTTCGCAGTTCCGGAATACTGCAGTTTCCTGATGCCCCCGAAGAAACCCGTTTTCTGCTGCAGACGATTACCCACGGGGGCAATCAAACACCGGGTCAATGGTATTTCTTCAATGCCGACATGCAAGTGATTGAAGAACGCCCGGTACCGGAATACAACTACGATCCGCGTACCCGGCCCTGGTTCAATGCTGCCCAGGCATCGGATGCCACGGAGCTTTCCGCGCCCTACGCGTTCTTTACCACCCGGGAAACCGGCATCACGCTGTCCCGTCGGGCATCGGAAGAAACCGGGGAGCAGGGTACGATTTTCGGCATTGATGTGACCGTGACCGACCTGAGCACCCAGTTGGCAGAACTCCGCCAGACACCGAACACCCGGATAGCCATTGTTAACCGGGATCGGGAAGTGCTGGCCGATTCGGGCGATGCAAAAGAGCCCGGACCGGCAATTTCCAAAGCTCTGGATCGGGTCGGGGATCGCAAGGAGGGCAGCCCTGTCACAAGCTTCAGCGTTGACGGAAAAGACTGGTATGCAATGACCGAGCCCCTCGGTGCACTGGAACAGGAGGGGCTGACCATCGCCGTGGCAATACCCTCGGACGAACTGCTGGCCGAGGTCTGGGCGGCATTGGCCAGACAAACGGTTATCGCCGGACTCATTGCTATTGTGTTGCTGGTGATCGGATGGTTCCTCGGGCGGCAGGTAGGTCGCCCACTGGAGCACCTGACCGATCAGGTGAGCCGGTTGTCGCGGTTCCGCTTCGACACGCCGGTCAAATCTGACTCGAACATCCGGGAAGCCCGCCAACTGAGTGTTGCGCTGGATGACATGGCGAAAACCATCCGCAGTTTCCAGAGCATCGCCACCGTGCTGAACCGGGGCCAGGATCTGAACCATCTGCTTCGGGACATCCTCGAACAGATTATCCACATAGTCGGACAGGAGCGCGGCGGTATTTACCTGTTCACGAGCCAGAAGAACCAGCTTTCTCTTGCTGTCAAACAGGATCTGCAACTGCCGGACACCATCTCGAATGTGCAAGCGAATCAAGATGACAACGACATCATCCGTTTGCTTCGGCAGCACATCCCGGGGCACCCGGTGTTCGCCGTTCTTCGCAACCGTCGGAAACAGCTGATCGGCGTCCTGGCGATCGAGATGGAGGTGGGCGACCACACCCAGTTGAGTGACGATCTGATCGTCTTCGTGGATGAAATTGCCGGTTCCGCCGCCGTGGCCATCGAAACACGGGAACTTATCGAAAGCCAGCAAGCACTTCTCGAAGGCATCATCCGGCTGGTGGCCAATGCCATTGACGCAAAATCCCCCTATACCGGCGGCCACTGCGAGCGGGTACCCAAGCTCGCCCAGATGCTGGTAGATGAGGCCATCGCCAGCAACGACCAGGCCTTCGATTCGTTCACCATGACTGAAGAGCAGCTGCAGGAATTCCATATCGCGGCCTGGCTTCATGACTGTGGCAAGATCACCAGCCCGGAGTATGTGGTCGACAAGGCGGTCAAGCTGGAGACCATTCATAACCGCATCCACGAGATCCGCACCCGATTCGAAGTGCTGCACCGGGATGCCGAAATCCGCTTTCTCAAACGGAGACTCGCTGGCGACGACGAGGCGCCCGCCGACGAGGAACGCCAGGCTACCCAGGCCCGATTGCAGGAGGAATTCGATTTTATAGCAACGGCCAACCAGGGCGGTGAGTTCATGGCCGACGAAAGTATCGAGAAGATCCGCAGCATTGGCGAGCAAACCTGGGTGCGGCATTTCAGCGACCGCCTCGGCCTGTCTCCGGACGAGAAAAATGCCCTTGAGGGTTGTCCGGAACGGCCACTGCCCTGCACCGAAACGCTGCTTGCCGACAAACCGGAACACCTCCGGCCCTGGGGAGAGCATATTCCCCCGGTCAGAAAGGAAGACCCGAGAAACCGCTGGGGGTTCGATATGGAATTGCCGGAGTTCGCCTATAACCGTGGCGAGCTACACAACCTAACCGTGGCCAAAGGGACGCTGACCGACGAGGAGCGCTTCAAGATCAATGAACACATCGTGCAAACCATCTGCATGCTCGACGCCCTGCCACTGCCAGACCGGCTGGCCAATGTTCCGAGACTGGCCGGCACCCATCACGAACGCATGGACGGCCAGGGCTATCCCTGCGGCCTGACGGCGGCCGAGATGGGAATCCCCGAGAAGGTCATGGCGGTAGCGGATGTGTTCGAGGCATTGACGGCTGTCGACCGCCCCTACAAGCAAGGCAAAACCCTCACAGAATCCCTCACCATCATGGGTCGGATGGTTGAAGAAGAACACATTGATCGCGCGGTATTCGAGCTGTTCATCCGGTCAGGGACCTATAAGCGCTATGCCCGTCAGCACCTGCAGCCCGGGCAGATCGATCACGTCGATGAAAGCCTGTTCATGAAGCCGGGCTGAAAAACACGTATATTCTATGGGCTGATTCATTCCTGTTAAGGACTTATTAATGCTGTTTGCAATCATAATTGGCGGTCTGATTGGCTACGCCTTTGGCAAATTCCCGGGCTTTCTCATAGGTGCGGCGATTGGCGCCTTTCTCTTGAACCTTCTCAAGCGCCGCCTGATTGGCAAGCTCCAGAGCATTCAGTCCGGTTTTATTGAATCGGTTTTTGCGGTGATGGGTGCCCTGTGCAAGGTAGACGGCGTGGTATCCAGGGATGAAATCCAGATGGCCGAAGCCATGTTCGTTCGCTTCCGCCTGAATGAAGAACAGAAAGCCAAAGCCAAAACCGCCTTCAACCGTGGTAAAGAGCCGGATTTCGACCTGGATGCCGAACTTAACCGGTTCCTCCAGGCCAGCGGACGCCAACCCGCGTTTCTCCAGATGTTCCTGCAGGTTCAGGTATCAGCCGTAGCTGCGGACGGCAAGGTGCACCCGGCCGAACACGAAATGCTGGTAAAAATCGCCCGTGGGCTGGGGTTACCGGAGAGCCAGGTGGACCAGCTCGAAGCCATGCTCCGTGGGGCCCACACCAACCGGGCCGGTGCTGGCCAGCCCTCCTCCGCTGATCAGATCAGCGATGCCTACAAGGTTCTTGGGGTATCGCCTTCCGCCAGTGATGATGAGCTCAAGAAGGCCTACCGTAAGCTGATGAGTGAGAACCACCCGGATAAACTTGCGGGCCGGGGATTGCCCGAGAGCATGCGGGAGATGGCAGAGGAACGCACCCGCGAAATCAGTCATGCCTACGATGTGATCAAGGAAGCCCGGAAAAAATCTGCGTAAGGCCCTCTGCCGTCACCGGGTCAGAACCAGCGCGGTACCCGCACGCGATAACGCTCGTAGTCCTCGCCAAATTTATCCGCCAGCGCCTTCTCCTCCTCCCGGGCCTGGCGGGTGATCACCAGTACACCGGCCACCAGGCATACCAGGGAAAACACACTGGGCAAGGCCAGGAAAAAACCGAGTTGCCCAGCCATCACAGCCAGGAACAGGGGATTACGGGAACGGCCAAATGGCCCGCCTGTGAGCAGTTTGCGCTCATCCTTCCGAGGATCGATACCAGAGCGCCAGTCCTCATGCATGTAGGCCTGCAGATAGTTCACCGTAGTAAATGAGCCAATCAGGAGGAGCATACCAACCAGCAAAATCGGCCATACATAGAGCGGGCCGAACACGCCCAGCCAGGGGTCGATATCCGCAAAAATCCGCACCACGCAGACGCCGAGAATGAACGCCCGAAACACATTGAAGGTTTGCCGGTGCCACCAGGGCGCACTCCCTCGCTCACCATAGTTAATGTGCGAAAAGCGCATTCTCTGATACAGCCCGAGGCTTCGGCCAGCAAACTGCAGACCGATCATCAGAAAGAAAATGCCGAGAAAGTGGCGTACGAGGGGTTCAATAAATTCCATCAGGATCGCTTACAACGTTTTCAGGCCGACAGCTTATTATTTGAAGAGGTCTGTGAAAAGGCCCTGTGCTAGCCGCCGACCACTCACCCTACCTAAAATGACATGTCATCACGTTTTCAAATGCAGTAGAGTCGTGGAATCACTTTCAAGGAGAGTCTGGCCATGAGCGCCCCGCAGTCCTGCCACAGTTTCAGAAACGACGCGATAGGTTGCGATGACGCCACTGCCCTTGCCGAACGGGTCCGCCGCCGGGAAATATCGGTCACCGAACTCACTCAAACCGCTATCGCTCGCGCACAGGCGGTCGAACCGCTCCTTCACGGTCTGGCCTCGGCGAATTACGACCAGGCGATCCGGACTGCTTCAAAGCTTGATGCCGCCGACCAGACCGGTTCCTTTCCCCTGTTCCGCGGTGTTCCAACACTTATCAAAGACAACACCAACGTGTCGGGCATGACCACGCGGCACGGCTCCCTGGCCGTGCCCAGCGTTCCTGCATCCGATACCAGTCCATTTGCCCGCCAGTTGCTTGCCCAGGGTTTTCTGTGCCTAGGTAAAAGCACCCTCCCGGAATTCGGATTCAACGCCACAACCGAGCCAGCACACGCGCCGGCAACCTGTAACCCGTGGAACCTGGCCTATTCCTCTGGAGCCTCCTCAGGCGGTTCAGCGGCCCTGGTGGCGGCCGGCGTGGTACCCATTGCCCACGCGAATGACGGCGGAGGCTCCATACGGATTCCGGCCGCCTGCTGCGGCCTGGTCGGCCTTAAGCCCACACGAGGACGATTGATAGACAACGAAGCGGCGGCCTCCCTGCCGATCAACATTATCAGCGAGGGCGTGGTGACGCGCTCGGTACGGGATACCGCTAATTTTTTCGAGCAGGCCGAGACCTATTTCCGCAATCCCGGCCTGCCGGCCATTGGAAAAATGGAGGGCCCCTCCGGTCGTCCTTTGAGAATCGGACTGGTGCTGGATTCAATCAATGGTCACAAAACCGATGACATCACCCGACGGACTGTCGAAGAAACGGCGCTCAGGCTGGAAAAAATGGGCCACCGCATTGAGCCAGTGCCCGTTCCGGTGCACAGCACCTTCCCTGATGACTTTGCCCTGTACTGGGCACTGCTTGCCTTCGGCATCAGGGCCAACGGCAGGAAACTGCTTCACCCGGCCTTCGACAAACACAAAACGGACGGCCTGACCAACGGCCTCGACAGGATGTTCCGGCGACAGTTCTGGCGCCTGCCAACTGCTCTCTGGCGGCTCAAGCGTTCCTGGCACGACTATGCACATGCCATGGCCGGATTTGATGCCGTGCTCACGCCGGTACTCGGCCACACCACACCCGCCCTTGGCCATCTGAGCCCCGCTGTGCCTTTTGACACCCTGTTCGAACGGCTGCGCGAGTATGTGAGCTTCACCCCTCTGGCAAACGCCACGGGCGCACCGGCAATCTCACTGCCCATGGGCCACACGCCCGATCAACTGCCCGTGTCCGTTCAGTTTATGGGGCGGCACGGAGGCGAACGCACGTTGCTGGATATCGCCTTCACTCTGGAAGCCAACCATCCCTGGCCGCTGCTTTGCGATTTCAACCGGAACAATCTTGGCAGTAGGGAACAAAACACCAGGGACTCACTGGCCAATCCCGTTTGAAGTTGGACACTTATAAAAACAGCTGCCATATTCTTTAAAGAACTTAGACGTAACCTGATCAAGTATCCAAACCGAGAGCCAAGGCCGTTCGTAATTCTAAGAAGGACAATTTATTGAGCCCGGCCATGCGTGACAGTGAAGTCCTCGTGACCCACCACAAGGCACTGATGGAGCTGAGCCACAATACCAGCTTTATCGAGATGCCCCGCCCCCGGAAGCTGGCAGCCCTCATGGAGCTGTGCACCCGGCTATTGGGCGTGAAACGGGCGAGTGTCTGGCTTTTCCCTCCGGAACGGGACCGGATCACCTGCGAGTGGCTTCACGACAAAGAGCTGCCCGGCCGCAATAGCTGCATCGCGCAGAATGGCTCAGAGTTCAACCTGTTTCGCTCAGACCACCCTGACTACTTCCGCGCCATCACCGAAGAACGAGTCATTGCCGTGGAGGACGCCCGCAATGATATCCGTACCCGTTCCTTCGACCGCGATTATCTGTCCGTGCAGAACATTCATTCCATGTTAGACGCGCCGATTTTCGACGGCGAACAACTCAGCGGGGTTGTCTGCCTGGAATCAAGTGTGCGCCGTGACTGGTCGGTCCCGGACATTTCTCTGTCAGCTGCCATTGCAGACACCATAAGCCTGATGAACACTCACGAGGCATGGCTGAGATCCAAGCGGGCGCTGGAATACGTCAGTCGCTACGATTCTCTAACCGGACTTGCCAACATAGATTCACTGCGTGACCGGCTGAACCACCTGGTGCGCAAGATCAAAGGCCGGGGCACCGGCAGTCTTGCACTGCTCTGGATTGACGTTGACCGCCTGAAAACCATCAACGATGGCCTTGGCCCTCAGGCGGGGGATCAGGTCATCGCCGATATCGGACAGCGCCTGAAAGAAATCCAGTTGGCGGGTAAGGACTTTCTGGCGCGCATTGGAGGGGATGAATTTGCCCTGGTTATTCGCAACTACACCCAGCCGAGCTTTCTGGACGAGGTGATCCGGGAGATCCACAGCCGTATTCGCCAGTCGATCCGGGTGTCCGATCAGGATCTGAATGTCAGTGCCAGTGTGGGCATCTGTCACTTCCCGGGCGATTGCCACGAGTCAGAAGAACTGCTCAGAGGTGCAGAGGCTGCGATGTACCACGCGAAGCGGCAGGGCGGGGACCGTTCGACCCTGTTCGATTCGGAAATCCAGATGACAGCCCGCTCCCGGTTTGCGCTCGAGAGCGAGCTGCGGGAAACACTCAGAACCAGCGGCCTCGATGTCTTCTACCAGCCAATCATGGACCGCACGGGAACACAGCTGGAAAGCGCCGAGGCCCTGGTTCGCTGGCAGCACCCGCAACGTGGCTGGCTGTCACCGATTGAATTTCTGGACGTGGCGCGCAGCGCCGGCCTGATGTATGAGCTGGGCGCCTGTGTGCTGAAAAACGTCTGCGCCCATTGGCGTGAGGCAAAAGACCGGAATACGCCATTACCAACGATATCCGTCAACCTGTCGGCAGAGCAGATATTGGTCCCAGAGTTGCCAGAGCTGGTAAAAGAGATCTGCGGCAACCAGGGCATGCCGGTCAGTGCCCTGCAGTTTGAGGTGACCGAAGACTCCATCCAGGGTGATTTCAGTGTCATCGGTCGGGTTCTGGAACAGCTGGTACACGCCGGCGCCGAGCTCGCTATCGACGACTTTGGCACCGGGTACTCATCGCTGTCCCGGCTCAAAAGCCTGCCCTTCTCCCGCATCAAGATCGACCGCTCGTTCATCAACAACCTTCCGGATGACGAAAACGATTGCGCTATCACCCTGTCGATCATTGGCCTGGCCAGGGGGCTTGGCCTTTCTGTCGTTGCAGAAGGTGTGGAGAGCGAAGCCCATGAAAGCTGGCTGTTCGAGAAAGGCTGCGACTACCTTCAGGGCTACCGTTACAGTAAACCGCTTCCCTACCCAGAGTTTATCAAGCGCTACTTTTCCGAGTGATCCCGTACGTCAAATCCCGGGAAAAGCGATAACACCTCCAGAAAGCTCGCCTCAGGCGCGGCGCTAATGGTCAGTGGTTTACCCGAAACCGGGTGCTGGAATGCCATCCGGGTTGCGGCCAGCATCAACCGCCCCTGGCCGAATCGCTCTGCAAAATAGCGGTTGTGGCGGCCCCGACCGTGATTGGCATCGCCAATGATCGGGTGGTTGATGTGTTTCATATGCCTGCGCAACTGGTGCTTTCGGCCGGTTTTCGGGTTCAGTTCAACAACGGCGTAGCGACTGCTCGGATATTTCTCGATCTCCACTGGTATCTCGGTCGTCGTCAGCGTGCGGTAATAAGTGAGAGCGTCCCGCACCGGCTGCTCTTCCCCTTTCAGCCGTCGATCCTCCGGTTCCTCTCGCAAGGGATGATCAATCTCCCCGTGTTCCGGCGGCCAGCCACGCACCATCGCCAGATAGGTTTTCGTCACCTCACCGGCCATCAGCGCCATACCCAGCGTGCGGGCAGTGTCGCTGTCCCTGGCAAACACCAGGACGCCGGAGGTTGGACGGTCCAGGCGGTGCACCGGGTAAACGTGCTGCCCACCATTCAGCGCCCGGGCATATTGCAGGGCAAACTCGGTTTCGTGTTTGTCGATAGGGCTCCGGTGAACCAACAGCCCGGCTGGTTTGTGGACAGCCAGAAGGTGTTCGTCCCGGTAAAGAACGGTTAGTGGGTTGCTCATAATGTAGATGTCATAAAAGCTTCATATTCAAGTCGGCCAATTGCATTCAAGAGCCCGCTTCTCTAGCCGATACCAAAGTAGATAACCTAATCAACTAACGCTACGTATACACTAGCGACACACCCTTACCATCGATAGCTCCCAGGAATAGCTGATGAACTGGTACTCGAAAAGCATTCTTAACCGGGTTCTTCTCGTCGTTTTAACGGCGAACCTTATCGTCGCTGCGGTGGCGGTGGTTTACCTGAATTTCTCTCTGAAAGTCAAAGATGACTTTAACAGTCTTGTCAGCACCAGAATGGTTAACGCCCTGGAAGCCCAGGACGTGCTGTCTGACTTCAAGACCCAGGTCCAGGAGTGGAAGAACGTCCTGATCCGCGGAGCCGACCCGGAACAACTGGACAAATACTGGGGCCGATTTCAGCAGCGCGAAGCATCAATACAGAGCCAGCTTGATGACCTGATTCCCCGAATTCAGGAGCCACAGGCAAAGTCACTGATGTCCGACTTCAAACAGGCACACCAGACGATGGGGCGTGCCTATCGTGAGGGATTCGAGGCGTTCACACGCTCAGGCTTTGATCCGAACGCAGGCGATGCCGCGGTACAGGGGATCGACCGTGAACCTGCCAGACTGATTGTAGATGCCGCAACCGCAGTCCGTGAAGATAGCCTTGACCGGGCCCGAACCCTGAACACCGTTGTCACCGAGCGTAGCTGGCTGGTGGCGGGTCTTCTGATCGCCGCCATCATTCTGGGTACCATCGCGCTGATAATGATCCTGTTGTCAGGTGTGGTCCGGCCCGCACAGAAGCTCACCTCGCAGATCTCCCGACTGGGCGACGGTGATCTTTCGGATCCTGTAACCATGCAGCGGGCTGACGAATTGGGGCAATTGGCCGACGCCGCCCGAAGCCTGCACCGCTTCCTCAGCGATACCGGAAGCCAACTGAGCGAGAACGCCAGGCAACTGAACGATACCGGCGAGTTGATCCGCCAGAACGCCGACAGTGTCGTCAGCCAGTCTGACCTGGCCCACCAGCGCATCGAGCAGATTGCGACAGCCATGAACGAAATGTCTGCCACCGCGGAAGATGTGGCCAGTCATGCTGCCTCGGTAGCCACCGAAGTGAGCCAGACATCCGACGAGACGGCTACAGCGGATTCGCAGATCAACAAGGCGGTAGACAGCATGCGGCGTCTGACCGACCAGATCCGGAACTCGGCCGAAACCGTCAACCAACTCGCCAATGATGGTAAAAAGGTCGGCGACGTTATGCAGGTTATCCGGGAAATTGCAGACCAGACCAACCTGCTGGCCCTGAACGCCGCCATTGAGGCGGCCCGGGCCGGCGACGCAGGTCGCGGATTCGCGGTCGTTGCCGATGAAGTCCGGAACCTGGCTGCCAAGACCCAGGAAGCCACCGTGGAAATCGACCAGATCATCGGCGCCATCAGTGGGGCTTCGCGGGACGCCACCGAGTTCATGCAGGCCTCAGGCGTTGTAGCCCAGGAAAGCAGCGAGGCCGTTGAAGCCGTACGCGCCACCCTGGCCGAAATCAACCGGCGCATGGGCAGCATCAACGACGCAACAACCCAGGTCGCTACAGCGGCCGAAGAACAGACCAGTGTCTGTGAAGACATCAACCGCAATGTCACGGATGTGGCCGAAACCTCCGAAGCCATGCACCAGGCTGCTGAAAACAACCTGCGCACGGTACCTGAACTGGAAGCCATGGCTGCCCGGGCCCAGGAACTGGCGGGCCGGATCAAGCATTAAGTAGTTCGGAATCGGCTGGTCAGTCTCCCGAAAGCCTGACCGGCCCGGTTACCCAGCACCAGCAATGCAGGTGTGAGCAACAGCGTCAGCACCGTAGCAAACGCCAATCCCCCCGCGATGGCACTGGACAGCTGGGTCCACCACTGGGTTGATGGCGCACCAAGGCCCAGGGAGGGCGTCAGCAGGTCCACATTGACGCCGAGGACCATGGGCATCAATCCCAGCACAGTGGTGATGGCCGTCAGCAGCACCGGCCTCAGGCGAAGGCAACCGGTTTCCAGGGCGGCCTCGTAGGCCTCAACCCCGTCCTTGCGCATCTGGTTGTAGGTATCAATCAGAATGATGTTGTTGTTTACCACGATGCCTGCCAGGGCAATCGTACCCATGCCCACCATCACAATGCCGAACGACTGACCGTTTACCAGAAGGCCAAGCAGCACCCCGGCGGTGGAGAGCACAATCGCCGAGAGAATCAGGAAGGTCTGGTACAACGAATTGAACTGGGTCACCAGTATCAACAGCATGAGACCGATGGCTACCAGGAAGGCCGTCGCAAGGAAGTTGGATGCCTGCTGCTGATCCTCGTTCTCGCCGGCAAACTTCACCGAAATTCCCTCTGGCGGTTCCGGCATCTCGGCCTGCAGGGCCCGCAGCAGCTCATCCACGCGGCGACCCTGAGCCAGATCGGATTTGATGGTTACCGTGCGCTGGCCGTCCACCCGGACAATACTGTTGGTTTTGTCGCCCGGACGAAGATCGACGAATTCAGAGAGCGGCACCTGGCCCCGGGAGGTATGAATGGTCTGGCGCTGCAGATGATCCAGCTCCCTCCAGTTGTTCGGCACGCGCACCACGATGTCCACTTCATCCCGCACGTCTTCCGGGCGATAGGTGGCCAGTTTCAACCCGTTGGTCACCAAGCGCACGGCACTGCCGATACCCAGCACATCGGTACCGAAGCGAGCGGCGGCTTCCCGGTCAACCTGCAGCCGCCACTCAATCCCCGGAAGGCTGCGGTCGTCTTCGATGTCCACGAACCCACCGAGCTCACGCATGCGGTCTTTGATTTCGTCCACGTAGCCATTGAGACTGTTCGCTTCGCGGCTGCTCACCTGCAGCTCGATCGGCTTGCCTTCGGCAGGCCCACCTTCCTGTTTGCGAAATTCCAGCTCAACGCCCGCGATATCGGAGGTCATGTCGCGGAAATCGTCGAGAATCGCACTGGCGGGTCGCCGGGTGAACCAGTCGGTAAACTGGAATTGCAGAACGCCGATGACATCTGGCGCCAGTTGCGAGCTGGTCTGTACCATTGAGCGGGCGTACAGGGCCTTCACCTCGGGCATGCCACGCAACCGCTGCTCCACTTCACGCACAATGGCATCCCGCTCCCACACTGAGAGATCACCCCTCGCCCTCACCTGAACCTGGGCGGAATCCGGCTCAACACTGGGGAAGAACTCGACCCCATGGTTAAAGCGGGCATACGCGGCGTAGATCACGGCGATCACGCACAGCACACCAATCAACGTCAGCCCCGGTGAACGAAGTAGCAGCCCCAGTACCCGTCGATAACCCTCCATCAGGCGCCCCGACGAATTCCCCTGCCGCGCCCGGCGCCCGCCGCTGGTGCTGCCCAGGACGGGCAGGAACACCAGCGCCATGGCCAGGGAAGCAATCAGGCAGATGATCACCGTGAGTGGCAGGAACTTCATAAACTCCCCCACCACGCCCGGCCAGAACAGCAACGGCACGAACACCGCCAACGTGGTTGCCGTAGAGGCAATAATGGGCCAGGCCATACGGCTGGCTGCCTCGGCCCAGGCATGCTTGACCGTCTGCCCTTCCGACAGGTTCCGGTCCGCCAGCTCCGAGACCACGATGGCGCCATCCACCAGCATGCCCGCTACCAGAATCAGGCTGAACAGCACCACGATATTGAGCGTGAGCCCCATGCTCCAGATCACCAGGATCCCGGTCAGGAACGCCCCCGGAATGGTCAGCCCGACCATCACCGCAGAACGCGGTCCCATGGCGGCGATCACCACAATCAGAACGAGCACGATGGCGGTAAGCACGTTGTTCAGCAGATCACTGAGGATATCGCGCACCTCTTCGGACTGATCCATGATGTAGCGGATTTCCAGCGAGTCCGGCAACTGAGGCCTGGCCTCATCGATCAATTCGCGAACCTGGGCAATGGTCTCGATAATGTTGGCGCCCGAACGCTTGGACACCTCCAGCACCAGCGCCGGCTCGCCATTGATGCGGGCAAAACCGGTCGGATCCTTGAAGGTGCGCTGGAGCATGGCCACGTCGCCAAACGTAACGACCGTGTCGCCATCCACCTTCACCGGCATGGACATCACATCTTCGATGGTCTCGATCACGCCGGGCACTTTCAGGGCCATGCGGCCGTTGCCGGTATCGAGGGAGCCTGCAGCGACCAGCTGGTTGTTGCGGGTTACGAGGGACGCCAACTGGTCAAAATCGATGCCGTAGCTCTCCAGAACCTGGGGATCGACCACGATTTCCAGCAGGTCTTCCCGATCGCCGCCAATCTCCACCTCAAGCACTTCCGGAATGGACTCAATGGCATCCTGGAACCGGCGGGCGATGGTGATCAGCTCGCGCTCCGACAGTGGCCCGGACAGACCGACGGATAACACCGGGAACAGGGACACGTTGATTTCGTTCACCCTCGGCTCATCTGCTTCCTGAGGCAGCTTGGTGCGAGCGGTATCCACTTTCTCGCGAACGTCCTGCAGCGCTTTGTCCGGATCAAATCCGGCATCGAACTCCAGCATCACCGAGGCATGCCCTTCAGAGGCCGTACCCCGCATTTCCTTGATGCCTTCCAGGGAACGCAATTCCTGCTCCATGGGACGGACAAGGAGGCGCTCGGCGTCCTCCGGGCTGATTCCGTCCAGGGTCATGGAGACATAGATCATCGGAATGGTGACGTCGGGGTTGGCTTCCTTGGGGATGGTCTGAAACGCGGCAATCCCCCCGAGAATCAGGAACAGCAGCGTCAGCAAGGTGGTCCGGCTGCGGTCGATGGCGGCAAAGATCAGTGCGCGCATGCGGTCTAGCCCCTGTCTTCAGCGGCGTCGACCGGCACGACCTGCTCGCCGGTGCTCACGAATCCACCGCCCCGGGTAATCAGACGGATCTCATCCGGCAAACCGGTCACCCAGGCACCATCGGTAGACACGCTGAGTAGTTTCACTTCGCCGAACTCAACACGGTTCTCGCCGTTCACGTACTTCACTCCGGGACGACCGTCGTCACCCAGTGACAAATAGGCAGGTGAGATAAACATCGCCTTAACCTCGGGCAGTGCCACCCGCAGGCTGGCGCTGCCGCCAGCCACTCGTTTGCGATCCGGATTCTCCACCGCGATTTCCACGGCAAAACTCCGGGTTTCCGGAGAGGCGGCGCTGGCCACAAAAGTCACGATGCCCGAGAGACGGCTGCCATCCAGCAGGTCCACACGAACCGCCTGGCCGGTTGCCACATCACCCACCGACTGCTGGGGAATCTGCGCCGTGGCTTTCAGGCGATCCACCCTTACCAGCTGAAACAAAGGTGACCCCACCTGCACCAGATCACCGGTATCCACCGACTTGCGATTAATGGTGCCGTCAAATGGCGCCTCCGGGGTGAGATGGCTGATTGCCTGGCGGGCGCTGGTCAGCTCGGCATTGGCCGCAGCCAGTTCGCTTTCCAGAGCCAGGACCTCGGATTCCGCCGCAAGATTGCTGGCCCGCAGCCGGCGAGCGGCTGCAAGATCCGCCTCCAGTTTCCGAACCCGGGACTGCCAGCGCAAAACGGCTGCACTCCTTCCTTCATCGGCAATCGTAAGCAATGTCTGGCCTTCCCGGACCTGCTCTCCAAGCCCGACTGCCAGGGACTCCACCCGCCCGGGCACCTGGGCGCTCAGCATCACCGAACTCCAGGGTTCCAGCTGGCCCTGGAGCATAAGCCCCGGCTCGTGGAGCCGTGCCGAAAGCGTTTCCACCTGCACGGTCGTGAGCTGGTCATCGCCGCTGTCCTGACGCTCCGGCGCCTCGTCACTGGCCACCTTCACCTCGCCAGTCGCCATCCAGATTACCAGCGCAATCACGATCAGAAGTGACAGTCCGAGAGAACCCCATTTTGCTTTCGTCATTGAATGCTCACTGTTCCTGAATCGAGGGTGGCAGAAAAAACCGGCAATTAACGGTTGCATCCGGCTAAAAACGTGGGGTAGATTCTACACAGAATCTTTTTACGAATTCAGAGCAGACTGTCGATTTTATGAATCTCAACGCAGTGATTGTCCTTGTGAAGCTAGTCCTGGTGGTCGTGGTACCGTCCGGGGGCTTCTGCGTGGACAAGCGGGTGAGATAGCGACAAACCTGACAAGACACCAGAAACCCCCGGCACCGAAAGGTCCCGGGGGTTTCTTTTTTTACGGCAAAAGAAAAGGGAAAAACGACCATGAACGGCGCACAGCACATTCTTGAAGCGTTCCACCGCCATAACATCAGCACGGTCTTCGGGTATCCGGGCGGCTGCATCATGCCGCTATACGACGCGCTGGTGGACGATGTGGGCGTGGAGCACGTGCTGTGCCGCCACGAGCAGGGATGCGCCCTGGCGGCCGATGGCTATGCCCGGGCCAGCGGCAAGCTGGGCGTATGCATTGCCACGTCCGGTCCCGGCGCCACCAACCTGATCACCGGTGTTGCCAATGCCCACCGGGATTCCATTCCCATGCTGGTCATCACCGGCCAGGTGCCGTCTGGCCTGATCGGCACCGACGCCTTCCAGGAAACCGACGTACTGGGCATGACCCTGGGTATCGTAAAGCACAGTTACCTGATCAATGATGCGGACAGCCTGCCAATCATCATGGAAGAGGCGATCGAGCTGGCCCAGAGCGGTCGCCCCGGACCGGTCTGGATTGATATCCCCAAGGACCTGTTGCTGAGCGACGTGGCCGATGCACCCTTCCCCCAGGCTCAGCCCTATGAGCCGGCTTCGCCAGACCTGAAGGAAGCCCTGGCGATGCTGCGCGCCGCTCGCAAGCCCCTGCTGTACAGTGGTGGAGGTATCAGCCTGGGCCACGCCGAGGAGAACTTCCGGGCCTTTGCGGAGTCCTCAGCCCTGCCGGCGGTTGTCACGCTGAAGGGCATTGGCAACCCCGGCAAACACAACCCCTACAACCTCGGCATGCTGGGCATGCACGGCTCCCGGGCCGCCAACAAGGCCGTCGACGAGTGCGACCTGCTGCTGGTCATCGGCGCCCGCCTGGACGATCGCGCCACCGGCAAACTGGACGGCTTTGCACCCAATGCCAGGATGATCCACATTGATGCCGATGCCGCCGAGATCAACAAATTGCGCGATGCCGATCTGGCCATCCGCGGTGATCTGAACCACATCCTGAAATCATTGGCGGGCGAATTGCACGCCGACCCACTGGCCATCAGTGAGTGGCAGAAACAGTGCCGCAGTTGGTACACCACAGGCGGCTTCCACGCCGCCGACAACGAAGAGCCCCTGGCGCCAATAACTGGCCCAGCGTTTATCCGCCAACTCTCCCGGATTGCCCCGGACGACACCGTGATCGCCTGCGACGTTGGCCAGCACCAGATGTGGGTAGCCCAGCACTACGACTTCGATCACCCGCGCCATCACCTGACCAGCGGCGGCCTCGGCACCATGGGCTTCGGCCTGCCTGCTGCCATCGGCGCCCAGTTTGCGGATCGCAACAGCACCGTCATCAACGTCACCGGCGATGGCTCTTTCATGATGAACGCTCAGGAACTGGCTACCATCCGCCGCTACAATCTGCCGGTAAAACTGATCGTCATGGACAACCAGTGCCTGGGCATGGTCCGCCAGCAGCAGGAGCTGTTCTACAACAACCGGGAAAGCCAGATTAACCTGGACGACAACCCCGACTTCGTTGCCATGGCCCGGGCCTTCGACATCCCGGCCCTGTACATCGAACGCACCGACCAGATCCGCCGCGGCATTGAAACCATCCTGGCCTACAACGGCCCGATGCTGCTGCACGTTGCCATCAGCCGTGAAGAGAACGTCTGGCCCATCGTAAAACCCGGCGCCAGCAATACCGACATGATCGACGAAACCGCCCGCACCGCCAAAACCAGCAAGGAGCAAGTTGCATGAACCCGCAGAGCCAACCTTCGACACCCAGCTATACCATCAACTGCCGGATGACCTACGAAGCCGCCGCCCTGGAGCGGCTCTGCCAGGTAGTCCGCATCCGCGGCTTCCGGATTGCCACCATGGCCGTCGAAACCGCCGGCGAGCATTTGAATATCGCGCTGACGCTGGAGGGTACGCGGCCGATTGCCATGTTGCAGTCGCAACTGGAGAAGCTTCACACCGTTGCCGAGGTTGCCCTCGCGGCTGGTTCTGTCGCTCGTTCTCGTTCGGCCTAAGCTCGGAGTTGTGATCCGTGCAGCCTGAGATTTGGCGGGCAGAGTCTTTTTGTAGCCTTCGGTCTGGCGGGCAGGTACGCGGGTGGCGGTATTTTTTCTTCGGGGAAAAGAACTCGCTGCGCTCAGACACCTTTTCCCTGTCAGAAAAAATACCCCCACCCCCTACCGACGGGCAGCAACGATATTTCTGCAGAAAAGAGAAAACACAACGTCTTTAAGCCGGTGAACCTGAGTTGCACGTCGGCGCGGGGTGGTAGGTGGATTTTTCGCCGGAAAAAGATGTCTGAGCGCAGCGAGTTGCTTTTTCCAAGAAAAACTCCACCTGCCACCCCGCAGGCCCGCCCCTCAACCAACAGGCTACAAAGGCGGGCCCTCCGAAGTTTCTGGCGAAATGATTACCAGGCTTTGTAAGGCAGGAACTTCCCGTTCATGGTAACCACAACACGGTCGCCCTTCGGATTCTCTTCCTTCTCGATGTCCATGGTGAAATCGATGGCACTCATGATGCCGTCGCCGAATTTTTCATGGATCAGTTCTTTCATGGTATCGCCGTAAACGCCCACCACCTCGTACAAACGGTAGATCAGCGGATCCTGCGGAACGGCACCGTCCCAGGCTTTTTTGGGGCATACCTGCAGGGCCTCTGCCACCGGCTTATCAAGACCGAGGATTTCGCACAGGGCGAAGGCCTTGTCTTCGGTGAGGCTGTTCATACCCAGGGCTGCTGAGGTGGTGAATACCGGAGACATGCCGATGGTTTCGGCGATGGATTCCCAGGTCATACCCTTGGAAACTTTGGCTTCCAGGATTTTTGCGGTCATCAGTTCTTTGTTCATCATGGCTGTTTCCTCTCTTCGGTTTTGACGTCAGGCATTCACCGCACGGGCGGCAGTTTCGGATTCGGTTTCAGATTCGTCAGACGCCGGCCCTGACTGGGCAACGCCTTGGGCGGGTTCCACGATTTTCGGGGTACCGTCTTTTTCCGGCAGGGCCGAGCCGCTGCGGTTGACCAGGAAGTCCACCAGGTAGTCCCGGGTCTTGTGATAGGCCGGGTTCTGGAAGATGGTGGCACGGGCCCGCGGGTGCGGAATGTCCACTTTCACGCTTTCCGCGATTCGTGCATTGGGGCCGTTGGACATCAGGAAAATGCGGTCGGACAGCAGAATCGCTTCGTCGACATCGTGGGTGATCATGAACACGGTCTGGCGGGTTTCTTCCCAGATTTTCACCAGTTCGTCCTGAATCACGCCCCGGGTGAGCGCATCCAGCGCACCGAACGGCTCATCCAACAGCAGGAGTTCCGGCTGGGTGGCGAAGGCGCGGGCGATACTTACCCGCTGGCGCATACCGCCGGACAGCTGGGACGGCTTGCGATTCAGTGCGTGGTCCAGGCCGACCATCTTCAGGTAGCGTTCGCTGTGCTCTTTCACCTTTTCCTTGGACCACTCGGGCCAACGGGCACGTACGGCGAAGACGATGTTGTTCAGGGTGGTTTTCCAGGGCAGCAGGCTGTAGTTCTGGAACACCACGCCGCGCTCAAGGCCGGGGCCTTTGATTTCCTTGCCGTTCATCACCACGTTGCCGGCGCTGGCTTCGTCCAGGCCTGCCAGCACGTTCAGGATGGTGGATTTACCGCAACCGGAGTGGCCGATGATGCAAACAAACTCACCTTTCTCCAGGGCAAAGCGGATATCCTCGAAGACGGTGAGCTCACCGCCCTGGCCGTCCGGGTAGACTTTGGACAGGCCATCAACTTCCAGGAATGATTTACTCATAACAGGTCTCCGTTCGGAGGGTTGAGGCCGGCACCGGAAACCGGTGCCGGACCGCTCATTCTTTGTATTCCACCAGTTTCTGGGCCTTGCCCAGGGCCAGGTCGAGCAGCATGCCCACCACCCCGATCATCAGGATGGAGAAGATCACACTGGCCAGATCCAGGTTGTTCCATTCGTTCCACACGTAATAGCCAATGCCGGTACCGCCCACGAGCATTTCTGCGGCCACGATGACCAGCCAGGCGATGCCGATCGAGATCCGCATACCGGTCAGGATCGTGGGTGCGGCGGCCGGCAGGATCACGGTAATAGCGGTGCGCAGGGGCCCGAGTTCGTGGGTGCGGGCCACGTTGACCCAGTCCTGCCTAACGTTGGCCACGCCAAAGGCGGTGTTCAGAAGCATTGGCCAGATCGAGCAGATAAAGATCACGAAGATCGCCGAGGCATCCGAGTCCTGGATGATGAACAGGGCCAGGGGCATCCAGGCCAGCGGCGAAATCGGCCGCAACACCTGGATGTACGGGTTCAGAGCCTTGTACATCAGCGGCGACATGCCGATCAGGAACCCGACGGGCAGCGCAATGGCCATGGCCGCCAAGTAGCCGGTCAGTACCCGGTACACCGAATAGGCCAGCTGGATGCCGATACCCTTGTCGTTGGCGCCGGCGTCATAGAACGGATCGGACAACTCCGCCCAGGCCAGCTTGATCACCGCCGAGGGTGGCGGCACGCGGGATTCCTGCTCCACACCACCCATCAGCATTTCGTATTCGGTCAGTCCTGTCTGGGCCTCCGGGGGCTGGGTTGCCATTTCCCAGAGCCCCAGGGCCAGAATCAGGAACGACACCGACAGCAGTGCTGCCCGGACGTTCAGGGAAGCCATGGTTACACCCTCCCGATGTCGAAGCTGCGTGCGTATTCTTCGGCACGATCAGAATCGAACGTCTTGCCCATGATGGTGTGGGTCTTGTAGGTCTTGTCCGGAGCGGTGTAACCCAGTTCTTCCATGATCTTGCCGGTCTCGCTCGCCAGGTAGACCTGCTCGGCAATGCCTTTGTAGTCCACATCACCCTCGATATAACCCCAGCGCTTCATCTGGGTGAGGATCCACACGCCCATGGAGTGCCACGGGAACGGGTCGAAGTCGATGCGGTCCGGCACGTCTTTTACCTCGCCAAGGCCATCGGCGTAGTAGCCGGTCAGCACCTGCTGAATCACCGGTACCGGCTGGTTCAGGTAGTTCTTCGGTGCGATAGCTTCGGAGATTTCCTTACGGTTATCCGGATTGTTGGAGTACTGCGTCGCGTCGATGATGGCGCGCAACAGGGCGCCGTAGGTGTTCGGGTTCTGGGTCGCGAACTGCTTGCTGCAGGCAAAGGCGCAGCAAGGGTGGCCTTCCCAGATGTCCTTGGTCAGCATGTGGATGAAGCCCACCTTCTCCCAAACAGCACGCTGGTTGAACGGATCCGGTGACAGGTAGCCATCCAGGTTACCGGCGCGGAGGTTGGCAACCATCTCGGGTGGCGGGACCACTCGGATCTGCACATCTTTGTCCGGGTCGATACCGTTCTCGGCCAGGTAGTAACGCAACAGGAAGTTGTGCATGGAGTACTCGAACGGCACGCCAAACTTGAAGCCTTTCCACTGTTTCGGGTCGCGCTTGTCCTTGTGGTCGACGTGCAGCACGATGGCCTGGCCATTGATGTTCTCAACGGCCGGCATGATGAACGGCTCCGGTGTGGAGCCCGCGCCCATGGTCATGGCCAGGGGCATCGGAGTAAGCATATGTGAGGCGTCGTATTCGCCGGCCAGGGACTTGTCCCGGGCCACCGCCCAACCTGCGGTCTTGGTAACGGTCACATCCAGGCCGTAACGCTCATAAAAGCCCATCGGGTGGGCCATGATGATAGGCGTGGCGCAGGTGATCGGCACAAAACCAACGTTCAGCTTGGTCTTCTCGAGCTTGCCCAGCGACTCCTTCACTGCGGCCTTGGCCTTCTCCATCGGGAACACGCTGCCCAGAACCGCCGCCGCGGTGCCCGCGCCCATCATTTTCATGAAGGCGCGCCGGCTGTGTTCGTTGTGACCAAACACCGAGCGCACCACCGCGCCCTCGATGGCGCGATCCATCATCGCTTCTGAATCCAGATGCTCGTCAGCAACTGCCTGCTGGCCGGTAGAGGGCTTTAGATCGAGGGAAATCGACGGGGTGCTGTCGCCGGGTTTGCACTCGGGGCAGCCGCAGGTCTTGGCATGAATCAGGGACTTGTCACCGTCGAACGGGTTTCCAAGGCTTTTCGTAGTCATGGCGCACTCTCCTGGGTTTGGGACCTAAGTTTTGGGTTATTTCTGCACTCTCACGGTGCAACAAAGGTGCGGCTCGGGCCCGAGGCTGAAAATGGTCGGGTCGGCTCCGCGTTCTGAGAGAGCTATCGCACGGTTTGTGCCAAGTCCGGTTATTTTTTTAACTGACTGTTTTTATTTAAATAAAATTAAAACACCTGCAAACGGAACGACTACGAACTTTCGTAATACACGATTTCTCGTAGTCTTAACTGCGATTTTTCGTAGTTGGCACAGGGTTTGTTTTGTTTTCCCGGACTGACCCCAGGACATCGCCATGATTACAGAAGCCATCAATGCCCCGGAACTTACCGGAAACTGGATCGACCACCTGCCAGAGGCTGCCCTGCTGGTAGATGCAGGCAGGGACCTGATTCTGTCCGCCAACAGCGCCATGGGCCGAATGATCGGCTCCGACCGGCAATCCCTCGTCGGAACGCCATGCACCCACCTGTTCACCGACCAGCGCCCCCAACTGATTGCCTTCACCGAGGAAACCCTCTTTCGCAGCCACGGCTGGAGCCGCGACTTCTTTCTCCAGCACCGGGACGGCCATACCGTGGAACTGGAGATCTCCTCATCCAGAGTTGGCGAGGCGGAAACCCAGAATGTGCTGCTGTTACTGAGGGACAGACGGCAGCTGCGAACCCTTCGGGAACGCCACGATGCCAACCACTACCATCGGGGCGGCCTGCTTGAATGGCGGCGGGTGGAAGAGCTGTTCAAGGACATGGAGCGGGAAAACCAGCTGATTCTTCATGCTGTCGGGGAAGGCATCTACGGGGTGGATGCCGAGGGGCGCGGCACCTTCGCAAACCCCGCCGCCGAGCGCATGCTGGGATGGCGAATTGACGAGCTTATGGGTCGGGTTCTGCATCGCGTGGTGCACCACTCCCATGCCGATGGCAGCCTTTACCCACTCAAGGACTGCCCGATCTACGCCGCCTTCCGCGATGCCAGCGTGAAGCGCGTGGGCGAAGACTGGTTCTGGCGCAAGGATGGCAGCGGCTTCCCGGTGGAATACACCAGCACGCCGATTCTGGATAACGGGCATCCGGTAGGCGCAGTGGTGGTATTCCGGGACATATCGGCACGGCAGGAGGCCCAGAAGGAGCTGCAGAAAGCGCTGGAGGAAGTGGAGACCCTCAAACACCGGCTGGAAATGGAGAATGCCTATTTACAGGAGGAGCTCAGCGCCGAGTATCATTTCCACGAAATCTTTGGCCAGAGCGAGGCAATCAAAGCCATCGTGCGACGGATCGGCATGGTGGCGCCCACCGATGCCAACGTGCTGATCACCGGTGAATCCGGCACAGGCAAGGAGCTGATCGCCCGTGCCATCCACCAGTCCAGCAGCCGCAGAGACCGCCCGCTAATTCGGGTGAACTGTGCGGCCATCCCCAAGGATCTGTTCGAGAGCGAGTTCTTCGGCCACATCAAGGGCGCCTTCACCGGTGCCGTCAGCGACCGCGTGGGCCGGTTTGAACTGGCCGATGGCGGCACGCTCTTCCTGGACGAAGTGGGTGAAATCCCGCTGGAACTTCAGGGCAAACTGCTCCGGGTGCTGCAGGATCAGCAATTCGAGCGTGTGGGCGAAAACAACACCCGGGCGGTGGATGTTCGTGTGATTGCCGCCACCAACCGGGACCTGAAATCGGAAGTCCAGGAGAAAACGTTCCGGGAAGATCTCTATTTTCGCCTGAACGTGTTCCCCATCGAGTCCGTGCCTTTGCGCCGGCGCCTGGAGGATATTCCCATCCTCGCCCAGGAGTTTCTGAACCGGGCCTGCCAGAAGTTCAACAGACCGCAGCTGGCCCTGAAAGAGCGTGACGTTGAAACTCTGAAAGCCTACCACTGGCCCGGCAATGTGCGGGAGCTGGAGAACGTGATCGAGCGCCAGGTAATCACCTCAGACGGTCGGCTGGATCTGGACCTGCCGGGGCCGGAATCCGCTGCACGAACCACCCCGGCAGAAGTGGCCCCGGCGAGACATTACAGCGGTGACTTGATGACGGAACAGGAGCTGCGGGAGCTGGAGAAACAGAACCTCACCCGGGCCCTTACCATGAGCAGTGGCCGGGTCTTTGGTGACGACGGCGCGGCCGCCATGCTTGGCATCAAACCAACCACGCTGACCTCGCGCCTGAAAAAGCTGAAGATCGAACCGAGAGAATTCCAGGTCAGGCCGGAGTAATGCCCACCTGGTTCAGGGCGTAGGTCACCACAATCCAGAACAGCATCACCAGCGGCAGATAGCGGCCAATCAGGTAGATCCGCCACTCCCACCAACGGCTCTGGGTACCCAACACCGTCCGGATTTTCTCGGGCGGAATAAACCAGCAGAACAAAGCGGCGCCCAACACCCCGGAGAAAATAATCACATTACCCCCGGCCACCCGGTCGATCACATCCAGCACCGGCTCACCGGCAATATTCCATTCCAGCGGCGTGAAGCTCAGTGCGGATGCCGTTCCAAGCACCAGCATCATTAGGGTAACAAGACTCACAGCCTTGCCATTGCTGAGCCGAAACTCTTCCGCCACCGCCGCAATCATCACCTTCAGCCCGGCGAGGCTCGAACTGAATGCCGCCATGAAAAACAGGCTGAAAAACAGCGTACCCACCCAGTAGCCGCCAGCCATATCCTCAAACACCCGCGGCATGGTCACAAACGCCAGCTGACTGCCCTCGGTCGGCTCCATACCCAGGCTGAACACAAACGGAAAGATCATCCAGCCCGCCAGCAGCGCCACACTGGTCTCCGTGCCAGCAACAATCAGACAGGCCCGGGGCACGTGAGTCTGTCGGGGAATAAAGCTGCCATAGGTCACCAGGTAACCCTGGCCAATCGCCAGAGAATAGAACGCCTGGCCGAAGGCAAACGCCCAGAGCTTGCCGTCCGTGAGGCGACTCCAGTCCACCTGGAAAAAGAAATCCTTGGTCTGCTCCCAGCCGGATGTGCGGCTGGCCAGAATCACCAGCCCGATCATCACAACGATCAACACCGGCATCAGGATCTTCGACAACAGCTCGATCGCTGTTACATCCTTGGCCAGGATGATCGCCCCCACCACAGTGACCGCGAAAAAATACCAAAGCGAGTTGTACCCCGCGGTAAAGTCATCAAAAACCTGGAGGTTGTTTGTTGCCGCATCCACTGCATAACCCAGGGTCCAACCGGTGATCACGAGGTAATAGCTGGTAATGGCAACGGTGATCAGCACCACAAACCAGCCATACACCACGCCGAAGCGGTTCACCTGCCGGTAGGTCTGAACCGTACTACCCTTGGAAAGACGCCCCGCCGACACTTCCAGAATCATGATGGGCAAAACCACCACAATCAGCGCCAGCAGATAAGCCACCACAAAAGCGCCACCACCGTTCTCCCCCACCATGTACGGAAACCGCCACAGGTTCCCGAGCCCCACAGCCGCTGCGGCCATCGAAGCCACAAACGCAGGCTCGGAACTCCACTGTTTGCGGGATTCCTCAATAAACTCGTGGCGCTTTCGCACGGGGGGTCTTTCTCCAATGCCGGGGAATTTCAATGCATTGAAGGCTAGCAAATCATCGAGTTGGTCGCATGACTGATATCAAGTCAGGCTTTCTGGGATGGTGAGACTTCTGCCTTGGGGGATGGCCGGAAGTGGGGGTACCTTTTCTTCTGGGAAAAACAACTCGCTTCGCTCAGACATTTTTTCCCGCCAGAAAAGGTACCCCCACCACCGTCCTTCGGACTAAGGAATGCACTTCTTCAAAAAAGAGAAAGCAAGATTTTGAAAATCGCGATATCTCGAGAGTATCTCGGCGCGGGGTGACCGGTGGATTTTTCGCCGGAAAAAGGTGTCTGAGCGAAGCGAGTTCTTTTTCCAAGAAAAATTCACCGGCCACCCCGCAGCCCGCCCCTAGCCGGGCAGGCTACAACAAGAACCGATCAAATCAACTCGATGGCAACGGCAGTCCCCTCGCCACCACCAATACACAACGAAGCCACACCGCGCTTCAGACCACGCTGCTTCAGGGCATTGATCAGGGTAACGATAATCCGCGAACCGGAAGAACCGATCGGATGCCCCAGGGCACAGGCGCCACCGTGGACGTTGACCTTGTCAGCCGGCAGTTTCAGCTCGTTGATGGCTGCCAGGGTCACCACAGCAAAGGCTTCGTTGATCTCGAAGAGATCCACGTCGTCCACGCTCCAGCCGGCTTTCTTCAGCACCTTCTCGATGGAACCGATGGGCGCAAGGGTGAACTCGGCCGGCAGACGTGCGTGGGTGGCGTGGGCCACGATGCGGGCCTGGGGTGTCAGGCCACGGGCGTCGGCTTCGGCGGCGGAGGCCAGCACAAGGGCGGAGGCGCCATCGCTAATGGAACTTGAGTTGGCGGCAGTCACGGAGCCGTCTTTGGCGAAGGCCGGCTTCAGGTGCGGGATTTTCTCCGGTTTGGCGTTGCCCGGCTGCTCGTCGGTGTCGACTTCGGTGTCGCCGCCACGACCAGAAACGGTGACCGGGACAATCTCGTCCCGGAACCAGCCGTTTTCGATGGCTGCCAGGGATTTCTGCAGGGAGCCGATGGCAAATTCGTCCATGGCCTGGCGGCTGATGTCGTATTTATCAGCGGTGCGCTGTGCGAAGACACCCATCAGGCCGCCTTCGTAGGCGTCTTCCAGACCATCCAGGAACATGCTGTCCATTACCTGACCGTGGCCCATGCGCATACCACCGCGGGCCTTGGGCAGCAGGTACGGCGCCTGGCTCATGTTTTCCATGCCGCCGGCGATCATGATGTTATTGGTACCGGCCTTGATCTGGTCGTGAGCCATGATCACGGCCTGCATACCGGAGCCGCACATCTTGTTGATGGTGGTGCAGCCGGAGCTATCGGGAATGCCGGAGGCGCGGGAAGCCTGGCGGGCCGGGGCCTGGCCGAGGCCTGCTGGCAGCACGCAGCCCATGATCACTTCCTGCACATCCGCAGGCTGTAGGCCGGAGCGTTCAATGGCCGCCTTGATGGAGATGGCGCCCAGATCCGGGGAGCGCACGGAGCTGAGGGAGCCCATCATGCCACCCATGGGGGTGCGCGCTGATCCTGCAATCACTACGTCGTTGTTGCTCATGGTTTTCCTCACTTGATCAGGCTTTGCCCAGCACAGAGCGGGCAATGATTTCTTTCATGACTTCCGAGGTGCCGCCATAGATTCGCTGCACCCGCGCGTCGATAAAGGCTCGGGAAATCGGGTACTCGGTGGTGTAACCGTAACCGCCGAACAGCTGCAGGCAGCCATCGGCCACGCGGCACTGCATTTCTGTGGCGCTGTACTTGGCCATGGAGGCGGTTGGCGCGTCCAGTTCGCCCAGGTCGTACTGGTCGATGCACTGGTCCACGAACGCCTTGTTCACCCGGTAGTCGGTTTCCATGCGCGCGATTTCAAAGCGGGTGTTCTGCAGTTGGGCCAGTTTCTGTCCGAACAGTTCCCGCTCCTGGGCGTAGGCAATGGTCAGATCCAGGGAGCCACGGGCGGCAGCCACGCCAAGGGCGCCAATCACCAGCCGCTCCCGGGGCAGCTCCTTCATCAGGTACACAAACCCCTGCCCCTCTTCGCCAAGAAGCGCGGAAGCCGGGATGCGCATGTCGGAGAAGAACAGCTCGGAAGTATCCCCGGAATGTTGGCCGATCTTGTCCAGATTGCGGCCTTTGCTGAAGCCAGGCAGTGAGGTATCCACCAGGAACAGACTGATGCCCCGGGCGCCAGCCTTCGGATCGGTTTTCGCGGCAACGATGACCATATCGGCATGCTGACCGTTGGTGATGAAGGTCTTGGAGCCGTTAAGGATGTACTCATCGCCATCTTTCACCGCGCTGGTGCGGATCGCCTGCAGGTCACTGCCTGCGCCGGGCTCGGTCATGGCAATGGCGCCAACGGCTTCGCCGGAGACCAGCTTGGGCAGCCACTGCTGCCGTTGCTCTTCATTACCCATGTGGCTCAGGTAGGGAGCCACGATGTCCGAGTGCACCATCACGTTGGTGGACAGCGCGCCGAATCCCATGCGGGCCAGCTCTTCACCCACCACCACGGAGAACTGGAAAGGCGCACCTATGCCACCCCACTCTTCGGGTACATCCACGCAGAGCATCCCGGCGTTGCCCAGGGTGTTCCAGAGCTCGCGGGGAACCAGCCCGGATTTTTCCCAGGCTTCGTAGTGCGGCGTCACTTCTTTTTCCAGGACCTTGATAACGGAATCCCGGAACATCGCCAGTTCTTCTTTATCAACAGACACGGTCATGTATGTCTCCTGCAACTGAATGCTTTACTTGGGCGCCATGCGAAGCGCGCAGTCCAGACGAATCACTTCGCCGTTGAGAATCGGGTTGCGCACCATCTGGTCAACCATCATGCCGAATTCTTCCGGCTTGCCGAGGCGCTTCGGGAACGGCAGCGTGGCCGCCAGGCTTTCCTGAACTTCCTCGGGCATACCCGCCATCATGGGCGTCATGAACAGGCCCGGTGCAATCGTATTTACACGGATGCCTTCGCGAGCCAGCTCACGAGCGGACTGCAGGGTCAGCGATACCACACCGCCCTTGGAGGCACTGTAGGCCGCCTGGCCAATCTGGCCCTCGTAGGCGGCCACCGACGCGGTGTTGATAATCACACCGCGCTCACCATCGGCGTTGGGTTCGCGCTGGGCCATATCCGCTGCCGCCAGGCGCAGGATGTTAAAGGTACCAATCAGGTTGACCTGAATAACCTTGCTGAAGTTCTCCAGCGGCATCACGCCCTCGCGGCCCAGAATCTTCGAGGCCGTGGCAATACCAGCGCAGTTCACAGCAATACCGCAGGGGCCATGGGCCTCACGGGCAGCGTTGATGGCCGCTTCGGCGCTGTCGGGGGAGCTTACATCGCACTCAAGGAAAATCCCGCCAATGTCCTCGGCTACCTTGCGGCCCTGCTCTTTCTGCAGATCCAGGATCGCCACCTTGCATCCGGATGCCGCCAGCGCACGGGCTGCACCCTCGCCCAGCCCGGAAGCACCGCCTGTTACAATGGCTGCCACATTTTTGAATTCCATCGTTCACTCCCCTTTTCAGGATTCTGTTTGTTAAAAATCGGACCCTAAAACTACTTTACGTTTACGTAAACTTTATCTAACCTAAGTCTAAAAAGGAAATCCCAATGGACATTAAACAGACATACAGCATCAGCGAGCTCGCCAAAGAGTTCGACGTGACAACCCGGAGCATTCGTTTCTACGAGGATCAGGAGCTGCTCAGGCCCACGCGGCGCGGGCAGACACGGATCTTCAGTTCAAAAGACCGAGTGCGTCTGAAGCTTATTCTCCGCGGCAAGCGAATGGGATTTTCCCTCGCGGAAACAAAAGAATTGTTCGATCTGTGGGACGAAACCCTCAGCGGCAATGAAAAACAGCTGCTGAAGATGCTGACCATCCTGGAAAACAAACGGGCTCAGCTGGAACAGCAGAAAAACGACATTGCCCAGGCAGAAATGGAAATG